>Ga0326597_10009041_pt1 | contig 13388 bp, 15 predicted proteins | sample RVTome_12_FD_203789 | JGI IMG/M metagenome (GOLD analysis project Ga0326597, IMG submission 203789) | Soil microbial communities from uranium-contaminated site in the Upper Colorado River Basin, Wyoming, United States - RVT100D185 | ecosystem: Environmental > Terrestrial > Soil > Contaminated >... | reverse complement strand
ACCCGACGATGGCGGGACTCATCCGCAAGGACCTGGAACGACAGAACACCCACATCCACCTCATTGCCTCGGAGAACTTCACCTCACCGGCGGTGATGGCCGCTTCGGGCTCGGTGTTCACCAACAAGTACGCCGAGGGCTATCCGGGGCGGCGCTACTACGAGGGGTGCCAGGTGGTGGACGAGATGGAGCAGCTCGCCATCGACCGGGCCAAGCAGCTGTTCGGGGCGGAGCATGCCAACGTGCAGGCCCATTCCGGGGCCCAGGCCAACATGGGGGTCTACTTCTCGATCCTGGAGCCGGGTGACCGGGTGCTTGGCATGCGGCTCGACCAGGGAGGGCACCTCACCCACGGGTCCCCGGTCAACTTCTCCGGTCTGTACTACGACTTCCTCGCTTACGGCGTCGACCCGGAGACCGAGCTGATCGACATGAGCCAGGTCCGGGCCCTGGCTCAGGAGCACAAGCCGAAGATCGTGCTCGCCGGTTATTCGGCGTATTCCCGCGTCCTCGATTACGCGGGGTTCAGGTCGATCGCAGACGAGATCGGCGCGATCTTCATGGTCGACGCCGCCCATTTCATCGGCCTCGTCGCCGGCGGTTCGCACCCGTCACCGGTGCCTCACGCCGACATCGTGACCGGCACCACCCACAAGGCCTTGCGCGGGCCAAGGGGCGGGCTCATCCTCAGCACCGGTCGATACGCCAAGGACGTCGACAAGGCGGTCTTTCCCAACGCCCAGGGAGGCCCGATCGAGTCGCAGATCGCGGCAAAAGCGGTTTCGTTCCACGAGGCGATGCAGCCCGGGTTCCATCTCTACACCGAGCAGATCGTGGCCAACGCCAGGGCGATGGCGGTCGCCATCCAGGAGCAGGGGGTGCGGGTGGTCTCCGGCGGCACCGACAACCATCTCTTCCTGGTCGACCTCCGATCCGTCGACGACGACCTCGATGGCAAGCAAGCCGCCCGGCTCCTGGACGGGGTGGGGATCACACTCAACTTCAACACGATTCCCTTCGATCCCCGGCCACCGTTCCGCGCATCCGGGCTCAGGATCGGGACCCCGGCCATGACCACCCAGGGGATGAAGGAGGACGAGGCGACCGAAGTGGCCAGGCTGATCGCCCGCGCCCTGCAACACCGGGACGAGGCATCCGTGCTCGAGGAGGTGGCGGGACGGGTCTCCGAGCTCGCCGCCGCCTTCCCCCCCTATCCCCACGGTTTTGCGGGGCATGTCTGATCCCCCGGCGAACTTGCTAGTTTCGATTTGGCCTTGAATGAGCCTCCTCCTACCTTTGTGAATAGATTCACAAGCGCGAGTCGATGAAACACGAGACACCTCACCAGCATGTCGGGCGCGCCATCAACGAAGGCTGGTCCCAAGCCGGCTCTTTCAGCGGCTCCATCCTCTCCGGCACCCTGCTCGGCTACCTGGCTGATCGATGGCTCGGGACCGACCCCTGGCTGGTGGTTGTCGGGATCGTGCTCGGGTCCTACTCGGGATTCATGAACATGTGGCGTTACGCAAAGAACGCCGAGGAGGCCGGGCGTGAGTCTTGAGCATGGCCCCGCCATCGAGGCCAACCTGGCCCGAAGCACCGTGGCTCGGGGCATCTATGTCGGCCCGGCGATCATCCTCCTTTTCGCATTCCTACGCGGATGGGACGGGGCCTGGGGCGCCGCCCTCGGAATAGCGGTGGTGATCGCCAACTTCCTGCTCTCCGGGGCCATCCTCTCGATTTCGGCAAGGATCAGCCTCCAGGCTTATCATGCCGCCGCTCTGATCGGCTTCTTCCTACGTCTCGGGCTGTTCATCGGCGCGGTCTACCTGATCGCCAGCGCGGTCGAGGTGGACCGGTTGGCGTTCGGGATATCCGCAGTGGTGGCCTATTTCGCACTGTTGACCTGGGAAGCGGTGACGATGACCAAAGGTAGAGAAAGGGAGCCGAGTTGGCGCAGATGATCCTCGCCACCGAATGTGACGTAGCCAACGAGGTGATCTGCGCCCCGGCCAATGTCAAGGACCTCTTCGAGTTCGACGCCTGGTTCACGGTCGCGGGCCTCGCCTTCACCCGCACCACGTTCCTCATGCTCCTCGCCGCCCTGATCGTTGTCGCCGTGCTCTACTTCGGGCTTCGGAAGCAGCGGCTGGTCCCGTCGAAGCTCGACGCGGTGGTGGAAGGCCTGGTCGGCTTCGTCCGGGACGACGTGGCACGGGACATCATCGGGCCCGATTCCCGCAAGTACCTGCCCTATCTCCTTTCGATATTCCTCTTCGTCCTGGTGGGGAACCTCTTCGAGGTGACACCGCTGATCAACTTCCCGATCACTTCCCGGATGGCGATCCCCTTCTTCCTCTCCCTCGTCACTTACTTCGTCTTCATGATCGTGGGATTCGGGAAGAACAAGTTCCGGTACCTGATCGACACCGCCTGGCCGCGACATGTCCCGATCGGTCTCAGGTGGCTCGTCGGGCTGATCGAGCTGGTCTCGGTGTTCTTCCTCCGTCCGTTCACCCTGGCTGTCCGGCTCTTCGCCAACATGGTGGCCGGCCACCTGATGCTCACCCTTCTCCTCGGCTCCGGCGTCATCTTCGTCATGGCCGTGGGCGACATCGGGGCCCGAAGTCTGATCGGTCTGCCCTGGCTGGCGTTGGGCCTGTTCATCTTCCTCTTCGAGATCGTGGTCTCCCTGCTCCAGGCCTACATCTTCACCCTGCTGTCCGCTGTCTACATCGAGTCGTCGATCCACTTCGAGCACTAAGGAGAGAAAGAGAATGGAAGGCAATATCGAGCTCCTCAAGGGAGCGATCGCCTTGATCGGGTATGGACTTGGAGCCGTCGGGCCCGGGATCGGGATCGGGATCGTGGCCGGGAACGCCATCACCGCCATGGCCCGCCAGCCCGAGATGCAGGGGACGATCCGAACCACCATGTTCCTCGGTATCGCGTTCACCGAGGCGCTGGCCCTGATCGGTTTCGTCCTCTTCTTCATCGCCTAGGAGGCGCAGAGATGCATCTGTTGACCGCCATGGCCGTCCTGGCCACCGAAGAAGGTGAGGAGGCGAGCTCCGGAGCCAGCTTGGTGCTGCCCGAGCCCGCAGAGCTGATCGCCGGGATCCTGGCCTTTCTCATCGTCTTCTTCTTCGTGTGGAAGTGGGCGCTGCCCACGATCAACAAGACCCTCGAAGCCCGGCAGCGGGCCATAACCGGCCAGCTCGCCGAGGCCGAGGAGTCGAAACGGGAAGCGGAGAGCCTCCTCGCCGACTACCGCGCCCAACTCGCCGAGGCCAAGGCCGAGGGCAACCGGGTCATCGAGGAGGCCCGGGTGGCCGGGGAGCAGCTCAGGGCCGACATCGTGGCCCGGGCAGAAGAGGAAGCCGCCCAGACCCTGGCCAAGGCCCGGGAGGAGGCGCAGACCGAGAAGGGACGTGCCCTGGCCGAGGCCCGACGCGAGGTCGGGGAGATCTCGGTGGGGCTGGCCGAGAAGATCGTGGGTGGATCCCTCGACGACAAGATCCAGAAAGACCTGATCGAGCGTTACCTGACCGAGTTGGAGTCCCTCTAGATGAGCGACCGGATCTCGACGTACGCCGAGGCCATCCTCGCCCTCGCCCAAGCGGAAGGTGAGCTGGAGCGCGTCGAGACCGAGTTCCTCGCCATCGGGCAGGCCATGGAGAAGTCCGAAGAGCTGAGATCGGCGCTCACCGACCCCGAGCTGCCCGTGGAGCGGAAGCGCGCCGTGATAGACGAGCTGATCGGGGGCCGAGCTTCCAACCTGAGCGTCGGGTTGGTCCAGTTCATCGTCGGTCTTGGCCGTGCCTCGGAGCTTCCCTCCATCGCGTCATCGTTCGTGGAGCGCGCTGTCGAGTCGCGATCCCGCGCCCTGGCCGAGGTGCGCAGCGCCGTCCCGCTCGACGACGCCACCGTCGAGCGTCTCGCTGCGGCCCTGGGCAAGGCAACCGGCCGAAAGGTGGAGGTGAAGGTCATCGTCGACGAATCGGTGATAGGCGGGATCGTGGCCCGGATCGGCGACGTGGTGATCGACGGGTCGCTGGCCCACTCACTGGACGAACTTCGGCACACCGTGCTTAGCCGCTGAGGAGACACATGCCTGAACTGACCATCACCGCCGACCAGATAACCAAGACACTGCGCGATCAGCTCTCCGGCTGGGAGCCGGAGGTCGACAAGGAGACGGTCGGCTACGTCACCTCCATCGCCGACGGGGTGGCCAGGGTGGAGGGCCTGCCCAGTGTCATGGCCTCCGAGCTGCTCGAGTTTCCCGGCGGTCTGATCGGTGTCGCCCTGAACATCGACGAGGAGGACCTCGGCGTTGTCATCCTGGGCGAAGCGAGTCACATCCAGCAAGGAGACCCCGTCAAGCAGACCGGGACAGTTCTCTCCGTCGCGGTCGGCGACGCGCTGCTCGGACGGGTCATCGACCCCTTGGGCAATCCGGTCGACGGTAAAGGGCCGATCGACACCACAGAGCGTCGTCTCCTCGAGACACAGGCGCCCTCGGTGGTGGAGAGGCAGCCGGTCAGCGAGCCGCTCCAGACCGGGATCAAGGCCATCGACGCCATGACCCCGATCGGGCGGGGGCAGCGTCAGCTCATCATCGGTGACCGTCAGACCGGCAAGACTGCCATCCTCGTCGACACCATCATCAACCAGAAGGTCAACCAGGGGACCAAGGACGAGGTCAAGTGCATCTACGTCGCCATCGGGCAGAAGGCATCGACGGTGGCCGAGATCGTGGCGACGCTCGAGGAGGCCGGCGCCATGGAGTACACGGTGGTGGTCAACGCCCCGGCGTCGGCCGCACCCGCCCTCCAGATGTATGCCCCCTATGCCGGGTCGGCCATCGGCCAGCACTGGATGTACGGCGGGCAGCACGCCCTGGTCATGTTCGACGACCTCTCCAAGCAGGCGGTCGCCTACCGGGAGATCTCCCTCCTCCTCCGCCGGCCCCCTGGTCGGGAGGCATACCCCGGTGACGTCTTCTACCTGCACAGCCGGCTTCTCGAGCGCTGCGCCAAGCTCTCCGACGAGCTCGGCGCCGGCTCCATGACCGGTCTGCCCGTCATCGAGACCAAGTCGAACGACATCTCCGCCTACATCCCGACCAATGTCATCTCCATCACAGATGGCCAGTGCTTCCTCGAGACGGACCTCTTCTACCAGGGGATCCGCCCCGCCTTGAACGCGGGGACCTCGGTGTCCAGGGTCGGTGGCGCCGCCCAGGTGGCGGCGATGCGGAAGATCGCCGGGCCGCTCCGGCTCAACCTGGCCCAGTACCGGGATCTTGCCGCTTTCGCCGAGTTCGGCTCGGAGCTCGACGCCACCTCGCTGGCCCAGCTGGAGCGGGGGCGTCGGGTGGTCGAGGTGCTGAAGCAGCCGCAGTTCTCGCCGATCCCTGTCGAGGAGCAGGTCCTGGCCATCTACGCCGTCACCGAGGGCCATCTGGACGATGTCGACATCGCCGATGTGCGTCGCTTCGAGCTCGGGATGCGGGAGCACTTCCGCACTCGGCAGCCCGGGCTGCTCAACGAGCTGCGCGAGACCGGGAAGCTCCCGGAGGGCGATGCCATGGGCTCCGCCATCGCCGAGTTCAAGGAGAGCTTCGAGAGCTCCCGGACCGAGGAGTAGCGAGCGGGCATGGCCTCCGCCCAGCTCCGTGACACCCGGCGACGGATCGGCTCGGTCGACGCGATCAAGAAGATCACCCGCGCCATGGAGCTGATCGCGGCCAGCCGAATCCCCAAGGCGCAGGCGCGGGTCCATGGGTCCAAGCCCTACACCGCCAAGCTGATCGAGGTGATCGAGAACGTGGGGGCCGCCGGAGGCACCTCCCACCGATTGCTGGAGCAGCGTGATATCCGCACCGTCGGCCTCCTCATCGTCTCCTCCGACCGGGGCCTGGCCGGTTCCTATGCCTCCAACATCATCCGGCTCGCCGAGGCCCGGATCCGGGAGCTGGACCGGGAAGGCAAGAACGTCGTCCTCTATGCCGTTGGGAAGAAGGCCCAGGGCTACTTCCGTTACCGCGGCTACCGGATCGAGGGCGCATACGTCGGCGTGACCGACACCCCCGGTTATGGCGACGCCCGCGCCATCGCCAACACCGCCCTCGCCGCATTCGCCACCGGCCACATCGATGCGGTCGAGGTGTTCTTCACCAGGTTCCAATCGGCGATGACCCAGGTCCCCACCCGTCTCGACCTGCTCCCGATCACACCACCCGAAGCCGGGGAGACCGGGCGGGAGCAGCGGGTCTCCTACGAGTATGAGCCCTCACCCGAGGAGATCCTCGACCGTCTCCTCCCCCGTTATGTGGAGGCAACCATCTTCAACATCCTGCTCGAGGCGTCGGCGTCGGAGCACAGCGCACGGCGTCGGGCGATGAAGGCGGCCACCGACAATGCCGAGGAGCTGATCCGGGTGCTCCGGGTCCAGGCCAACCGGGCCCGCCAGGCCGAGATCACCACGGCCATCGCCGAGATCGTGGGCGGGGCCGAGGCCCTGGCCGAGGGCCGGAAATGAAGTTTGACAGAAACTTCTCGAACGCGAATGGAGAATGCAATGAGTGACGCCTTGCCTGTCGGGCGCATCGTCAAGGTGGCCGGGCCCGTCATCGACGTCGAGTTCCCCCCGGATGGGCTCCCCGAGATCCTTCATGCCATAACCGTCGACTTCAAGATCGGGGACGATGAGCGCAGGGTGATCGCCGAGGTAGCCCAGCACCTGGGGGGGAGCAAGGTGCGGGCCATCGCCCTTGCCCCCACCGACGGCCTTACTCGTGGCGCGGTGGTGCACAACACCGGGGGTCCGATCACGGTGCCCGTCGGCCCTCAGACCCTGGGTCACATCTTCAACGTCTGGGGCGACTCACTCGACGCTCCCGACCAGGACTTCTCCGAGCCGCGTTGGCCCATCCACCGCACCCCGCCGGCTTTCGAGGACGTCGAGCCGCAGAAGACGGTGTTCGAGACCGGGATCAAGGTGCTCGACCTGATAAGCCCCTATCTCCAGGGCGGGAAGATCGGCCTCTTCGGTGGTGCCGGTGTCGGCAAGACGGTCCTCATCCAGGAGATGATCAACCGTGTCGCCACCCAGCACGGCGGTGTCTCCGTGTTCGCCGGCGTGGGGGAGAGGACCCGTGAGGGCAACGACCTCTACCTGGAGATGAAGGAGACCGGGGTCATCGACAAGGCTGCCCTGGTCTTCGGCCAGATGGACGAGCCACCGGGAGTGCGGCTCCGCGTCGCCCTCTCCGCCCTGACCATGGCCGAGTACTTCCGCGACGTGCAGCGTCAGGACGTGTTGCTCTTCATCGACAACATCTTCCGTTTCACCCAGGCCGGCTCCGAGGTCTCGACCCTGCTCGGCCGGATGCCCTCGGAGGTCGGTTACCAGCCCAACCTCGCCGAGGAGATGGGCTTCCTCCAGGAGCGGATCACCTCACTGAAGGGTCGATCGATCACCTCGTTGCAGGCGATCTATGTGCCCGCCGACGACATCACCGACCCGGCCCCGCACACCGCATTTGCCCATCTCGACGCCACAACGGTGCTCTCGCGGCCCCTGACCGCCCTCGGGATCTACCCCGCCGTCGACCCACTCGACTCGACCAGCCGGGCCCTGGACCCGCAGATCGTGGGGGAGGAGCACTACTTCGTGGCCACCGAGGTGCAGCGGGTATTGCAGAGGTACAAGGACCTGCAGGACATCATCGCCATCCTCGGCATCGACGAGCTGTCCGAGGAGGACAAGCTGGTGGTGGGCCGGGCCCGGCGCATCCAGCGCTTCTTCGCCCAGCCGATGTTCGTCGCCGAGCAGTTCACCGGCCAGCCCGGCATCTACACGCCGCTGGAGGAGACGATCGCCGCCTTCAAGGCGGTGCTCGACGGTGAGATGGATCATTACCCGGAGCAGGCCTTCTACATGGTCGGCGGCCGCGAGGACGTCGAGCGACGGGCCGCCGAGCTCACCAAAGATGCGGCTTGATGACGGCGCGACCAGGTGGTTGATCACCCATGGCTAACACTTTCCACCTCGATGTCGTCTCGCCCGAGGCCACCGTGTGGAGCGGGGAGGCCACCTTCGTGCTGGCCAAGACGCCTGACGGCGAGTTGGGGATCATGGCCAACCACGAGCCTCTGATGGGTTCCCTGGTCACGGGAGTGGTCGTGGTCGAGGCCGAGGACGGCACCCGGACCACGATCGGGGTCCATGGCGGCTTCATCCAGGTCCTCGACAACCAGGTCACGTTGATCACCGACCGGGCCCAGATCGCCACCGGCGGCCGTGAAGAGGCAAGACAGGTGGCGGAGGAGCTGGCCACACTCGAGGAGGGGGCATCAGGCTCGTAGACCGCTGACGAACTCCTCGACGGCGTCGGCGAATCCGCTGCCGATCGCCGAAGCGATGACCGGGAAGAACAGCGATCCCAGCATTCCCACTCCCTCTATGGCGAGGCGGACCTCGACCCTGGTGCCTTCGCTCTCGGGGGCCAGCCCGACCGATACCAGGCCCGTGATCTCGGAGGTGCTGATGTGCCAGCCAACCATCCTCCCCGCCTCGCGCCCCGCCGGGGTGGCTCGACCGTTGTATCTCCGTCCACCCACGGCGCTCTCGAACGAGAACCCCTGAAGACGCCCCGAGGCATCGACGATCGGGTCCACCACCCGGTCGACACCGGGTATGGCCTCCCAGCTGGCGGGCAGGTCGAGCGCCTGCCACACCTCTTCGACGTCGGCCGGAGTGGTGGCGGCGTGCTGGAAGCTCTGGTCAGGCACGGCGGCAAGCTAATGGCTGATCGGGCCGGGTGCGGCACATCTCCTAGGCGGTATGGTGGGCTGGTTGTCTGCATGGCGTTACAGGGAAGTGACAGGTGGCTGAGATCGTCCCGCTCGGTGACGCCATTGGCGAACTCGTCCCCGACGGCGCCACCGTCGCCATGGAGGGTTTCACCCACCTGATCCCGTTTGCGGCGGGCCACGAGCTGATTCGTCAGCAGAAGAAGGATCTGACCCTGGCCCGGATGACTCCCGATGTCATCTATGACCAGCTGATCGGGATGAGTTGTGCCCGGAAGCTGATCTTCTCCTGGGGTGGAAACCCGGGGGTGGGCTCGCTGCACAGGTTTCGCGATGCAATCGAGCACGGGTACCCCCACCCGCTCGAGATCGAGGAGCACAGTCACGCCGGGATGGCGGCGCGGTACGCGGCCGGAGCCTCCGGGCTTCCCTTTGCAGTACTGAGGGGGTATGCCGGCTCGGATCTGGTCGATCACACGACCGTGGCGTCGATTCGCTGCCCCTTCACAGGTGAAGAGCTCGTTGCGCTCCCTGCCCTCAACCCCGACGTGACGGTCATTCATGCCCAGCAGGCTGACCGACGCGGCAACGTCGGGATGTGGGGGATCACAGGAGTGCAACGCGAGGCGGTCCTCGCCGCCAGGACCTCGATCGTCACGGTCGAGGAGGTCGTCGACGAGTTATCTACGCGTGGGCCCAGTCACGTCGTGCTCCCGGCGTGGACGGTCACTGCCATTGCCCTGGTCCCTCGTGGCTCGCACCCGTCGTACTCGATGGGTTTCTCGACACGGGACAACGCCTTCTATACCGAGTGGGACGGCATCTCCCGCGATCGTGAGTCTTTTGCCCGTTGGATGAGAGAGTTCGTCGTGGGGACCAAGGACCACGCCTCTTATCTGGACCTGATCGCGGGCTCAAATGGCTGAAGTCACGGCCGGCGCCGGCAACTACACATCAGATGAGATGATGACCGTGACCGCGGCCAGGAGCCTGAAAGATGGTCAGGTCTGCTTCGTGGGCATCGGCCTGCCCTCCGAAGCCGCCAACCTCGCCCGTCTCTCCCACGCCCCCGAAGTGGTGCTCATCTACGAGTCGGGGACTATCGGCACCCGACCGGAGATCCTGCCGCTGTCGATCGGTGATGGCGAGCTCGCCGAGACGGCAGAGCTCGTGGTCAGCGTCCCCGAGGTGTTCACCTACTGGCTTCAGGCGGGCCGGATCGACGTCGGCTTTCTCTCGGCGGCCCAGATCGACCAGTACGCCAATCTGAACAGCACCGTCATAGGCCGTTATGAACAGCCCACCGTGCGTCTTCCCGGCGCCGGCGGTGCACCCGAGATCGCCACCTCCGCCGGGGAGGTGATCGTGATGCTACGCCAAACACCGCGCTCGTTCGTGCCGGTGGTCGACTTCGTCACGTCGGTTGGCTTCGGCCGGCATGGGGAGGGACGGGTGGGAAGGGTCGGGGCCGGGCCGAGCGTCGTAATAACCGACCTCGGCCTGCTCAGGCCCGATCCGGTCTCCCACGTGCTGACCCTCGTGGCGACCCACCCGGGAGTCGAGGTCGAGGAGGTGCGTGCTCAGACCGGTTGGGAGCTCCGCATCGCCGAGGCCGTCGATGTCACCGAGCCTCCCACCTCAGAAGAGCTCACCATCCTCCGTGATCTCAAGGAACGCACCAGGCGGGCACACGCCGGGTAGGCGGTCATTGCCCCCGAGAAGGCCCGTCACCTCACCGGTCCAGCCGCCAGGCCGTTCCAGGTTGGAGAGGTGGGCGGCACCCTCCAGCGATTCGGGGGTGTCATTCATGTGTCGAGCCGGAGAGACTACGACTGAGCGGTGGCCCGACCCGCGGCTCGGCAGCCAGATCGGGGCACGGTCTCAGGCCAGCGCCGACGACTCCCGCAGCGGTTGCAGGGCGCCCAGCGACTCGGCCACCACCACCAGGTCGTCCTCGGGCTCGAGCCGGAAGTCCCGACCGGGGTTGGTGTGGGTTGTCCCGTCACGTGACACCGCCAGCAGGGTGGCCCGGTGGTCCCTGCGCAGCTTGGATGACAGCTCGTCGATAGACATGCCGACGCAGTCGTCGGGCAGGGTCACCCGGTACAGCTCGGAGCCCTCACCCCCGGAGACGATGTCGATCACGAGCTCTGACAGGCCCGGGTACATGCCAACTCACCCTGCGCAGGAACGGTGAGTCGAAAAGTGCCTTGAACCGCCCGAACACGGGGCGCCAAGGTAGTCGACAGGAGCGGCCTCCGATCAGCTGAGGCCCGGGAAATCACCCCCGGTAGGGCAATACCTGCTTCTAACGTTCGGGTACACCGGTCTCTCATGTTGATCGCACGCGACCTCCGTATCGACGTCGGCCCCCGCATCCTGCTCGAGGGGGCTTCCTTCAGTGTGCAATCGGGTGACCGTATCGGTCTCGTCGGCCGCAACGGGGCGGGCAAGACAACCCTGATGAAGACGCTGACCGGTGCCCAGGCGCCGGTGGAGGGGAACATCCTCAGGTCGGGCCGCATCGGCTACTTCTCCCAGGAGGCGGCTCTTCCCGAACTCGAGCACCCCGACGCCACGGCCCTGGAGCGGATCCTGACGGCTCGGGAGATCGGTGCCCTGCAACGTCGTATCGAGGAGGCCCGACGACGGCTCCACGACCTGAGCGGGGCGGAGCGGGACCGCGGCATCGCCCGGTTCACCCGGCTCCACGAGGAGTTCGAGGCCAAGGGCGGGTTCGTCGCCGAGGCCGAGGCGAAGCGGATGGCCGCCGCCCTCGGGATCGGCAATGACGAGCTGGTCCAATCGGTGGTGACCATGTCCGGGGGGCAGCGACGCCGGGTCGAGTTGGCCAGGATCCTCTTCGCCGAGACCGACATCATGCTCCTGGACGAGCCCACCAACCATCTCGACCTGGACGCCAAGACCTGGCTCATCGAGTGGCTCTCGTCTTACAAGGGCGGGATGCTGGTCGTCTCCCACGACCTGCCCCTTCTCGACGAGGCGATCACATCGGTTCTCGCCCTGGAGCATGGCGAATTGGAGGCGTACCGGGGCAACTACTCGCACTACCTGATCGAGCGGGACCGGCGTCGGGTGCAGAAAGAGCGCCAGCGCAAGCATCAGGATGAGGCGATCGCCCGTCTCGAGGAGAACATCCGACGCTTCAAGGGCAGCACCGAGAAGATGGCGAAGGCGGCCCGTGCCTGGGAAACCAGGGTCGACCGTATGAAACGGGAGCTGGTCGAGCTGCAGAGAGGCGGCAAGAAGGTGAAGGTCGCCTTCCCCCAGCCCGAGAAGTCGGGCCGGGTGCCCCTGTCTGTCTTCGGTCTGGCCAAGTCCTTCGGGGACAACCTGGTCTTCGTCGATGTCGAGCTCGCCGTGGAGCGAGGGGAGCGGATGCTGCTGATCGGTCTCAACGGGGCGGGCAAGACGACGTTGCTCCGGATCCTGGCCGGGGTGGAGAGCCCGGATCTCGGGGAGGTCTCCCTGGGCCACAAGGCGAGCCTCGGTTATTACGCCCAGGAGCACGAGCAGATCATCGCCGGTGTGACCGTCCTCGATCATATGCGGCAGGTAGGGGGTCTGGCCGAGCAGACCTTGCGCTCGTTGTTGGGCCACTTCCTCCTGGCGGACAAGGTCGACCAGGACGCCTCGACGCTCTCCGGCGGGGAGAAGACCAAGCTGGCCCTGGCCATGTTGGTGGCGGCGCGGCCCAATGTGCTCCTCCTCGACGAGCCGACCAACAACCTCGATCCACAGGCCAAGGAGGCCCTCCTGGATGCGCTGACCCTGTACGAGGGGACGGTGTTGTTGGTGAGCCACGACACCGATTTCGTCGCGGAGCTCATGCCTGACCGGGCAGTGCTCATGCCGGATGGTGAGATGCGCTTTTTCGACGAGGAACTGCTCGACCTGGTTGCCCTCGCCTAATGACGCCAGGAACCGTTCCGGTTTCTACGGGCATCGAATCCGGTGTGAGAAAGCTGAGCCTGCCGCTGATCTCCGAATCATGGAGGACCGGGACGTGCAGTTGACCGACGAGATCGTCGGATCTTTCCAGAGCTGACCGGAGTCGAACCACGAAGGGAGGGCCTCCCTGTGGTGAGACCCTCCCTTCTGGGTGATTGCAGGGATCGCTCCCGACATTCGTCTGCAAGCCAAGATGCCGAGGGGTGAGCCCCCGTGGCAATCCCCGTTGGCGCTCTCTCCCAGCGCCGGCCCACTCTCTCCCCAAACCTGCCTCCACTCAAGTGTCGTTTCCGATCCGCGCACTATGACTAGTCCCGTGGTGAGTGGGACCAAATCCTCTTATCCGAACGAATGTTCGTTTGTGTTATTCTCGAGTGATGAGCCCCGAGGAGCGCTTCGAGTTCATCGTCGCCGCCGAGGACAAGGTGGAGCCGGCCGACTGGATGCCGGAGGCCTACCGCAAGACGCTGATCCGCCAGATCGCACAGCACGCCCATTCCGAGGTCATCGGGATGCAGCCGGAAAGGAACTGGATCGGCCGGGCCCCCACCCTGCACCGGAAGGCGATTCTCATGGCCAAGGTCCAGGACGAGG
>Ga0326597_10009040_pt1 | contig 13389 bp, 10 predicted proteins | sample RVTome_12_FD_203789 | JGI IMG/M metagenome (GOLD analysis project Ga0326597, IMG submission 203789) | Soil microbial communities from uranium-contaminated site in the Upper Colorado River Basin, Wyoming, United States - RVT100D185 | ecosystem: Environmental > Terrestrial > Soil > Contaminated >... | reverse complement strand
GGCCCGGTATCTCAAAGTGGAGGTCGACTCCGTAGATGCAGAGACCGCCTCTTCGCAGGGGATGCTCGACTTCTCAGAAGGCCCCGACCTGGCCGCCGCCGCCCGCCGCACTGAGGCCGTGGGCCGGCTGGCGCGTCGACTCCGCGACGAACTGGCAGCCCGTGACGAACTCGACCTGTTCGAGCGCTTCGAGCTTCCCCTGGTTCCGGTCTTGGCCAGGATGGAACATGCTGGTATCGGGGTGGATCGGGAATACCTGGAGGAGATGGGAGCCGATCTTCGCAACCGCCTCTCCGAACTGGAGCGTCGCATTCATCAGGAGGCCGGTGAGCCGTTCAATGTGAACTCCACCAACCAGCTCCGCGAGGTTCTCTATCGGCGGCTGGCACTGCCGGTGCTGAAGAAGACCTCGACCGGGGCACCATCCACCGACGCCTCGGTGCTGGAGAAGCTGGCCGAGTCGCATCCGATCGTGGGCCACCTGTTGCAGTACCGGGAACTCGAGAAGTTACGTTCCACATATGTCGATGGCTATCTGCCATTGATCACACCCGAGGGTCGCATACACACCAGTTTCAACCAGATGGCGGCTACCACGGGGCGGTTGTCGTCAGATACCCCCAATCTCCAAAACATCCCCGTCCGATCAGAGACGGGAAAGACTGTGCGGAGGGCATTCATCCCCAAACCTGGCTGGACATTTCTGGTAGCCGATTACAGCCAGATCGAACTACGAGTCCTGGCCCACATGAGTCTCGATCCGGGTTTGGTGGAGGCATTCACCTCCGACACCGACATACATACCGCGACCGCAGCTCGGGTCTTCAAGGTGCCCCCTGAGCTGGTGTCCGAGGAAATGCGAAGGCGCGCCAAGACCATCAACTTCGGGCTGCTGTATGGCATGGAGGCTTTCGGCCTCGCCGATCGGCTGCAGATCAGCCGCGACGATGCTCGTCGACACATCGACGAGTACTTCGCCCAGTTCCCTCAGGTGAAGGCCTTCATGGACGGGGTTGTCACCCAAGCACGGAATCACGGATTCACGACCACCCTGTTTGGTCGCCGCCGGTATCTCCCGGAGCTGAAAAGCGACAACTTCAGAATCCGTCAGATGGGCGAGAGGATGGCACTCAACGCCCCTGTCCAGGGCACTGCTGCGGACATCATCAAGAGAGCGATGATCGACCTCGATGCGCAATTGACTGCACGGGGAATGGCCACGACCTTGCTCTTGCAGGTCCATGACGAACTGATACTGGAATCACCTCCGGAGGAGCTCGAGGCGGCGATGACGCTGACCCGTGAGACGATGGAAGGTGTCGTGGAACTGGCGGTTCCCCTCAAGGTCGACACCGACACTGGAGCCAACCTGGCTGAGGTCAAGTAGCAGGCACGGCCTTCGGCAGCTTCCAGCTGATCAGTGCGCCGACGTACAGACAGCCGACGACCACAGCAAGCGTTCGATAACCGGTGACGAGCGAGGTGTATTCGAGGACCCCACCCAGGATCGCACCGAGGAGATTGACCCCAAAGGCCTCCGTGGGCGACGCCACATTCTTGAATCGAGCCGCAAACACGAGGTTGGCCACGAAGATCGGCGTGAAGGTGATGATGCATGCGACCAGCCATCGCACCGCGGTCGGCAAGGTGAGCAAGGCCGAGGCCGGAACGGCCCAGGACGCGGCCACCGACAGGAGAAGCAAGCCGTACAACAACGTGATCGAGGGCTGGCTCATTCTTCGGCTCACACTGATGGCCGCCAAAACGGATAGAAGCACTCCGGAAAACACGAGGGTGTTGACGTTCCAGGTTGTGCCAAACCACAGCGCAAACTGGGAAACGCTCTTGGCCTCGAGCAACAAGAAGGCCGTTCCCATAAGAAAGAGATCCGGATATCGGCCCACGATCAGGGTGCCCCCGACCACCCTCACCGCCAGCACCGAGATTGCCAGGATCGCGCCCAGGGCAACCAGGTAGAACGAGGGGATGCTCTGGTTCTGGACATACAGGAAGGGCCGGTCATCGGTCACTGGCTCTGGGCTCGCTGCCGCATTGAGTACCCCTTCCGGACAGGTTTGATCGAGTCCTGGTCCAACCGCCAGCATGACTCGGGAGCGAGCGACCGTCCCCAGCTGACAGGGAGGGAAGCCAAACACCGACGACATTGTCTGGGCCATTCGATCCACCACCCATTGCTCCGAGTGGGTGTTGTACAGAGCGAACATCCCATCATTAGTGAGAAGGTCGCGGGCTCGGGCAAAGGCTTCTGTTGTGAATAGGTAACTCTCGAGGCGCAGGTTCGACTGACCCGCGACGGAGGTCAGAGAGTCCGGTAGGGCGAACAACACCAGATCGAATTTCTTGTCCGTGCGCTGCATATATGCGCGCCCGTCATCGATATGGACCTTCACCCTCGGGTCGCGATACGGCTCCTCGGGGTTGAGCTCGACTCCTAGCTCATAGATTCGAGGATCGATCTCGACTGCGTCGACCGATCCGGCGTCGTTGTCCAGGGCAAAGGCAACATCGATGCCGTTGCCTGCTCCTACCACCAAGACGGTGTCCAGAGCCAACCCCTGGCGTCGCACCCGGTAGGGCCACTCGGCGATCCAGTCCAGAGATCGCAGATCCTCGAGGCGGCCCGTGGCCTGATGGGGGATGCCGTTGACGCTGATGTACGAGAAGCGATCGTCGGCGAGCACCTCAACGCGGTAATAGGGAGACCACGACCAACCGGGTACCACACTCTGGATCCCCAGGATCACGACGAGCCCGGCCAGGGCCACCTTGCCCCGGATCCCGATCGAATGCCCTCCGATCATCAGCAACAGCAGCGCTATGACTGCCGCCCAAACCACCGGTCTGGCGCGGAGGCCGGCCAGGGCCGCAAAGCCAACGATGCCTGTGAGGCTCCCGAGAATGTCGAGTCTGTAAGCGTCGAGCGGTTCGAACCGTCGGAAGAACGTCGCCACCCGCTGGGCGACCATCGCCATGACGCAGGCGGAGGCCAGGAACACGATAGGCAGGATGACCGAGGGTGGCAGGCCCGAGGCCGCCCCCGATCCGATGAAGATCACATCGGCGGCCGACCGATCGACCCCGATGCGAAACACCGCCACAAAGGCAATCAAGAGCAAGAGCGCAACCGGAAGGTGGCGGAACCAGTCCTGTCGCGCGTCGGCCATGAACCCGATGCCAATGCCCAGAAACGAGGCCAGCAGAATGAAGTTGGTGAAAAAGGAGAGGTAGAGGATCGACTCACCCAGCCAGCGGATCAGCGTGAGCTCCAGGAACAGCATCAAGGCACTGGCGAGGAACAGGTCGCGGCCCGAAGCTCTGGGAGGTTCAGACATTGACCCATTCTTTGCATAAGTCGTCACGAGACCGAGGATTCCGCCCCATTGCCCAAGGGCTAGCCCGCCTGATATGCTTGTTTCTGCCTCGGCGCTCTATCGGCCGGGAGCCAATCCTTTGGAGGTAGCACACCCACCCATGTCCACAGAAACCGAAACCGCGCCGCCCGCGCCGGCGCCCGAGGATCCCGTCCCCACGTCGGGGCCGGCCGTCATAGTCCCTACCAGCGTGGAGTCCCTTCCGGACGACATTGCCGACGATTTCGAAGCGGCCATTGCCCGCACCGTGATCGAGTTCAAGGAGGGTGACATCGTCGAAGGCACCGTTGTTTCGGTCGACGCCGACGGCGCCATGGTCGATGTCGGTTACAAGTCCGAGGGCCTTATCCCCACCGAAGAGCTTTCGATCCGGGCAAGCATCGATCCCTCCACCATCGTCTCTGTCGGCGACAAGATCGAAGCACTGGTCCTCAACAAGGAGGACGACGAAGGACGGCTGATCCTCTCCAAGAAGAGAGCTCAGTACGAGCGGGCCTGGGGTCAGGTCCAGAAGCTCACCGATCAAGGCGGCACTGTCAAGGGCACCGTGATCGAGGTCGTCAAGGGTGGGCTAATCGTCGACATCGGGCTTCGGGGTTTCCTCCCCGCCTCTCTGGTTGACCTCCGCCGGGTCCGCGACCTGGAACCATTCATCGGTCAGGAGATCGAAGCCAAGGTCATCGAGCTCGATCGCAACCGCAACAATGTTGTCCTCTCCCGCCGGGCCTACCTCGAGGAAGAGCAGGCCGAGCAACGGGCTGCCTTTCTCGACGACCTCAAAGAGGGTGAGATTCGCCAGGGTGTGGTGTCCTCGGTCGTCAACTTCGGCGCTTTCGTCGACCTGGGCGGTATGGATGGACTGGTCCACGTGTCAGAGATGTCCTGGCAGCACATCTCCCATCCGTCCGAGATGGTCAAAGTGAGCGACAAGGTCACGGTCAGGGTCCTTGAGGTTGATCGGGAGAGGGAAAGGATTTCGCTCTCGATTCGTCAGACCCTGGAGGATCCGTGGGAAGTGTTCTCCCGGGACACCAATGTTGGGGATGTGGTCGATGGGCTTGTCACCAAGACGGTCCCCTTTGGCGCCTTTGTATCAGTTTCGGATGGTGTCGAGGGCCTAGTGCATGTCTCGGAGATCGCAATTCACCGCGTTGAGTCACCGGAGTTGGAGTTGTCCATCGGACAAACCGTTCGGGTGAAGGTGACCGAAAAGGACGACGAACGTCGACGGATCAGCCTCTCGATCAAGCAAGCACTACCGGAGTGGCAGGAGCGGGCGCAGGCTGCCCCGCAGCCCAAGCGGCCGGCCCGGAGAGAGTTCGAGCGAGAGTTCGGGCCTGCCGAGGCAGAGCCCGAACCGATCACAGTTGACGCGTCCCTGGAAGCAATTCTGCAAGAGTTAAAGGAGCGGGGGATCGGCCGCCGCTAGTAGTTGACCGGACTAGTCACTTGTGCCAGCCTTGTTGCCACCCGTCAGCAATGCGGGCTTAAGGGCGGAGTGTTCCGAGTCGAAGAACTAGTAACAACCTGGCTGCGGGCCCGCCTTTGGAGCGCACTCCCCTGGGGGCTTCGAGCTTGCGACTAAGGAGTCTGGATGGGTAGGAGAGCTTTGGTCTTATTGGTGGCGTTGCTGCTCGCAGGAGTGGCGGCATTTGCCGTTTTTCAGTTTCTGAACGGGATTCAAGAGGACGTTCGGTCGGGCCAGGAAAGGACACCCGTCTTCCGGGCAAGCGCCTTCATTCCCGAAGGGAGCGAGGGGTCTTTGGTCCTTCAATCGAGCCAGATCGCTCTGAGTGAAGAGAATGTGGAAGACCTCCCGAATGGGGTCATCACCTCAGAACCAGAGCTCAACGCATATCTGACCGGGCGCCTGGCGGTTGGACCCATCGAGAACAACGAGATCATCGTGCAGAGCCAGTGGGCCGAACTGACCGTTGATCTGATCCCCCTGGCCGAGCTCATTCCCTCCGGTAAGCAGGCTCTCACCATAAGCACCGACGCAGTGCGGGGTGTGAACGGCTTCATCAGGCCCGGTGATCTGATCAATATGATCATCACACTCGAGATCGAATTCAGTCAGATCCCGGTTGATTCGCCGATCTTCGGCATTCCATCAGACACGACCGCCCCTGACGGCACGACTGCCGAAGAGGACCAGACGGCCACCGTCACCTACACCCGCTATGTGATGCAGGGCCTACCCGTCCTGGCCGTAGCGCGAGATGTTCGGACCGAGGAGGGGGAGAACACCACTGTTACGACCGTCGCCCCGGCCACCGGAGAACAAGCCGCACCGCAAGTCCCGCTAACGATCTTCACTCTCGAAGTCACACCAGAACAGGCTGAGCGGATCGTGTTCGCTTTCGAGAACGGTTCGATCTGGCTTACCCTCGTTCCTGAGGACTTTGTTGAAGTCGAGACCGATGGTGTCACCATCGAGAATCTCTTCGGTGGCGATCTCGTTGACGACATTTTCGGCAATTAACGAATAAGAAGCAGCAAGGAACGCGTTGTCCATCTCCGAAAACAATCTGCTGGTAGTCGACGAAGAGGCGTCGTTCATCGACGAGGCCAAGCGTCTCTTCGATGGCCGGCTTCCTACAGCCCGGTCCATCAACGAGGCCGTGGCTGCCATCGAGGGCGGAGAGTTGCGGATGGTGCTCCTCGGTCCTTCTTTTGCCAACGAGGACACGATCGACTCGGTCAGGGCGCTTCGGAATGAGGATCCGACTCTCATACTGATAGCAGTTGCGGAGCAGGTCACTTCCGCTCTGCTCCGCGCGGCAATGCGCGCCGGCGTGCAAGAGGTCATTGAGTCGCCTTTGACCGAAGAGAAGATCGAAGAAGCGATTCAGCAATTCGCCAATGACTTCATGAAACGTCGGCCCGCCACTGCAACCACCCCGGCGGGCAAGGTGCAGCAAGAAGGTCAGATCATCGTTGTGATGTCGGCCAAGGGAGGGTCTGGCAAGACGGTGACCGCGACCAATGTTGCGCTGCTATTGACGCGTTTTGAAGATCGAAAAGTGGCATTGGTCGACGCTGATCTTCAGTTTGGCGACGTGTGTCTGGTGCTGCAGCTGGAGCCGCGCTTCACGTTGGTGAACGCCGCCCACGAGATGCACCATCTCGATGCAGCTCTGCTCGACTCCTTGCTGACCGAACATCCTTCAGGCTTGAAGGTGATGGCCGCTCCGCTCGAGCCCGCCTTCGCCGACGATATTTCCACTGCCAGCCTGATCACCGTGGTCGAGCTTCTCAAGCAGAGCTTCGACTACGTGGTTGTCGATACCGCTTCTCTTCTCGACGAACTGCTCCTCTCGCTGCTCGAAAAGGCAGATGTCATCTTGCAGGTCGTCGACATGGACCTTCCTTCTGTGAAAAACGCCAAGTTGGCCCTTGAGACCTTGCGACTTCTCAAGTTTCAGACCAACAAGGTGAAGCTGGTTCTCAACCGGTCCAATGCCAGGGCCCGGTTGGATGACAAGGAAATCGAAGGCGCACTGAAGATGGAGATCTCCGCCGCGATCCCGTCCGATGGGGCAGTGGCCGCCTCGATGAATGAGGGCCGGCCCGTTGTCGAGTCGGCGCCGCGGTCGCGCGTGGCGAAAGGGTTCGAGTCAGTGGCGGAATTGGTCGCTGGCCCTATCCCGGAACCCACTTCAGGCCGGGGTCTCCTACGCCGAAAGTGATTTAATCTCGCCGAGAGGGCTCGAAAGGGGTAATGCAAAATGTCATCGCTGGCAGATCGGGTAGCCGCCGCCCGACGAAATGAACTTTCCTCGGTTTCCTCTAGCCGCAACGAGGCTCTCACTGAGCTGAGGGGACGGCTCCACTTCAAGGTGGTCGAAGAACTCGGTCCCACGCTCTACGACCGTCAGATGTCCGACGCCGAGTTGCGTCTACGGGTGATGGAGATGCTGGAGTGGGCCATCGATCAGGAGCAAGGCGTTCCTCTGACTGTGGCCGATCGTCGGCAGCTTCTCAACGAGATCGCCTCCGATGTGCTCGGCTACGGACCGATCGACCCTCTGCTCAATGACCCCGAGGTCACTGAAGTCATGGTCAACGGTCCATATGACATCTACGTCGAGCAGCGGGGCAAGATCATCAAGACCGACGTCCGGTTTGTTGATGACGTCCACCTCCGGAGGATCATCGACAAAATCGTGGGTCAAGTGGGACGTCGCGTTGACGAGTCCACCCCAATGGTCGACGCTCGCCTCCCAGACGGTTCCCGTGTCAACGCCGTGATTCATCCCCTGGCGATCGGTGGACCCTTCCTCACCATCCGGAAGTTCTCGGTTGACCCCTACACCGAGGCTGATCTCGTGCGATTTGGCACCTTCAGCCAGCGGGTGGCCGACTTCGTTCGGGCCTGCGTCAGGGGACGTCTGAACATCCTCATCTCTGGCGGTACCGGCTCTGGAAAGACCACGACACTCAATGTCATGTCGAGTTACTTGCCAGATGACGAGCGCATAGTCACGGTCGAGGACGCCGCCGAGCTTCAGCTCCACCAGGACCACGTGCTCTCTTTGGAAGCCAGGCCGGCCAACATCGAAGGCAAGGGACAGGTCACCATTCGCGACCTGGTCCGCAACTGTCTCCGTATGCGACCTGATCGGATCGTGGTCGGTGAGGTTCGCGGTGGTGAGTCGCTGGACATGCTTCAGGCTATGAACACCGGCCACGACGGCTCGCTTACGACGGTGCACTCCAACTCGCCCCGTGACACCCTGAGCCGTATCGAGACCATGGTGTTGATGGCAGGTTTCGACCTTCCGGTCCGCGCCATCCGTGAGCAGATCGCCTCGGCCGTGGATCTCATCGTCCATGTCTCTCGTCTCAAGGATGGGACCAGGCGTGTAACCCATGTAACCGAGGTGGAAGGGATGGAGGGTGACATCATCACACTCCAGGATCTCTTCCTCTTCGACTTTGGTGCCGGCGTCGAGGAAGGCACGGGCAAGTACCTCGGTCGACTGAAGGCCACCGGGATCCGTCCGACCTTCTCCGAGCATCTCCAGGACATGGGTATTCGATTGCCAGCCGACCTGTTCGATCCTGAGCCCTTCGCGCGCCGGTCAGACAACTTCGCGGTCAGGTGAGGCGCCTTCTCTCCCTCGCGGCCGCCCTGTCGGCTCTGATCCTGCCCGCGACGGCGCTGGCGCAGGCACCTACCGAGATGGAGATCGTCCGGGTCGACACCTCGCGCTACGACCAAAACGGGCAGACCACACTGCTGGTCGAGTTCCGTAATCTCACATCCGAGCCTGATCCTTCCTTGCTCGGAGTGACAGTCAATGGCAGCCCGGCCGGCTCTCTCGTCGTTGAACGTCTTAGCCAGTCCACGGTCCCCGTCGGGGTGGTCCTGGCCATCGATGTATCGGGAAGCATGGAAGGGGCGCCAATCGAAGCTGCCAAAGCGGCAGCTCGGTCGTTTGTTGCCCAGAAGCGGCTGGGGGACTTCATCGCTCTTGTCACCTTTGCCGACACTGTGCAGACCGTCGCCGGTTTCACTGTCGATGGGGCTGCCCTAACCACTCGTATCGATGGTCTGGTGGCGGCGGGCGAAACAGCGTTCAACGATGGGGTCATCCAGGCGGTCAACCTCTTCCAGGAAAGCGGTGCCACCGCCCTACGACGCAATGTGATCGTCTTGTCCGATGGGGCGGACACAGCCAGTACTGCCACCATCGATAATGTCCTCGCTTCAATCAACGACCCCAATAATCCGGTGCGTGTGTTCGGGGTTGCTTTGGAGTCGCCCGACTTCGTGCCAGAGGCCGTACAGCAGGTGGCCGAAGCCGGTGATGGCCAATTCCTGTCGACCAGCGACCCTGGCCAGCTCGCCAACCTCTACTCACAGATTCAGCGGGAGATCAACAATCTGCTCGTCGTACGATTCCAGAGCCCGGCGTTCCAGGCAGGGACCGTCGAGTTCGCCGTCAACTACGACACGTTGTCTGCCGTGGCTACGGACCAGGTCCAGGGTTTTGTGACGACCACGGTTCCCGTCACTACTGTTCCGACCACGTTCGCTACCGCTCCAAGCTTCGTGGTCGAGTCGCCGCTGCCCACTTCGCCCGCAGCTCTGATTGCGATTGCGGCCGTGGGTATGGGCCTGGCAATCGGGGCCTTCATATTCATACTCTTCGGTCGTAATTCCGAGGACACGGCCTCAGCGTTCCGTCAACGTTTGCAGGCTTACGGTCGCCGCGGGGCCGCCGAGGAGAAGCGGTCGGTCTTCGAGCGGATACCGCTGCTGCGCCTCTTTAGCCAGAGAGCAGAGGAAGAAGTCCGGAAGCGAGGCTTGTTGTCTGGCGTCAATAGCGCACTCGAGCAAGCCAACATCCCGTTGTCGGCCGGGGAAGCGGTGGCAGGGGCATTTGGTCTCAGCGCCGTCGTCGGGCTGTTGACAGGACTCTTCACTCGCAACCCCATTTATGGCGTGGTCGCGTTTGTGATCTTGGCGCTGCTGGTAGTTGGAGCGCTCAACTTTCTCGGCGGCCGGGAGAAGCGAAAGTTCGAGAACCAACTTCCGGACACGCTGACGTTGATTTCGACATCGCTCAGAGCCGGATACTCCCTGCTCCAGGCCGTTGAAGCTGTGGCGGCGGAAGCTCCCAACCCCACGGCGCGTGAATTCGGACGAGCCATCGCCGAGGCCCGGTTGGGAAGACCGGTTGTGCAATCGCTTCAAGGAATAACCAATCGGACCCAGTCACAAGACTTCGATTGGGCGGTCATGGCGATCGAGATCCAGCGTGAAGTCGGTGGCAACCTCGCCGAGGTGCTGCAGACCGTGGCGGAGACCATGCGTCAGCGCAACCGTCTCAAGGGCGAGATCCGGGCCTTGACCGCTGAGGGTCGCATTTCAGCGATTGTCCTGGGGATTCTTCCCTTTGCCATGGCAGGCTTCCTCTGGAGTACCAACCCCGAGTACATCGGAACGTTGTTCACCACTACGTTCGGATTCATTGCGATCGGGGTGGGGCTCCTGCTCATGACAGCTGGCATCATCTGGCTCCGTCGAATAGTCAATATCGAGGTTTGAAATGTTGAGTCCACAGCTCGTTTTCCCCGTGTTGGCGGTGTTTGCCGCCGCTCTTGCCCTATTCGTATGGATCGGCAACGGCGTCGTCAGGGCCCAGAGGGCGGCTATCGACCGGCTCGGGGTCTATGGAAAGGACGCTCTGCGCGAGCAGCAATTGGCCAAACCGCTGGCGGAACGCGCCATAGCTCCTCTCGTGATTGGGTTAGGCAAGACCCTCAACCGGCTTACACCGCTGGGATACATGAACTCGATCCAGAAAAAGCTAATGCTCGCGGGAAACCCCGGCAACCTGGACGCCCCTTCTTTCATCGTCATCAAGGTCTTGACGACCATTGTTGGCGTGGTGCTCGCTTTTTTCGCCCAACAAGTTGCGGGCTCGTTCATGCAGCGGATCCTCTTGCTCGCATTGCCTCTCCTGCTCGGGTTTTTTGGGCCCGATGCCTGGCTGGCTCGCAAGGTGGAGGAGCGCCGGGTGGCGATGCAAAAGGCGCTACCTGATGTTCTCGATTTGCTGGTGATTAGCGTCGAAGCCGGTCTTGGGTTCGACTCTGCCCTGGCTCGGGTAGTGGCAACGGTTCCGGGGGCGTTGTCTGAGGAGTTCTTCCGGATGCTGCAGGAGACCCGGGTTGGGGTCAGCAGACGCGACGCCATGCGCCACCTCATGGAGCGAACCGATCTCGATGAACTTCGCTCATTCCTGTTGGCCATGATGCAGGCGGAAGCTTTCGGTGTGGCCATCGCTCGAGTTCTGCGGGTACAGGCCGACGAGATGCGGGTCAAGCGGCGTCAGCGCGCTCAGGAGAAGGCGTTTGCGGCTCCGGTCAAGATCGTGTTCCCCCTCGTGTTCTGCATCTTCCCGTCCTTGTTCGTGGTTCTGTTGGGTCCGGCGGCTATCCAAATTGGCCGGGCCTTCGCTGACATCAACTCGTGACACTGCCGGCGACGGGCCGGACCCCCCGCCGGTTTTCAGTAGGTCAAGTAGCCCTCTTGTTGCCGATGGTGGCTGCCGTCGTAGCGGCCCGATTGCCGGTGCGAGACAACTCCTATCTCTGGCATGTGAGGGCTGGCAGCCTCCAAATTGAACGCGGAGAGGTGCTGACCGTCGACCCCTTTTCTTTCACGGCCCTGGGCCGACCGTGGCGGACGCAGTCCTGGTTGGCGGACCTTCTATACGGATGGGCCGACAGCATCTGGTCCCTCCAGACCGTAACTCCGCTAGTCCTGGCAGGAGCACTCGTAATGGTCGGCGCGATCGGGCTTCGGGTATACCGGAGCGTGCCCGTCGCTCTTCCGGCGGCCATTGGGACGATCTGGGTCATGTGGCTGACCATCGGCTACTTTACGCCAAGACCTGTTCTCTTCTCGCTCGCCTTGCTTGCGGTGTTCCTGGTGGCCGCCGACGACGACCGTCTCCGATGGGCCCTGCCGTTGATTATGTGGGTGTGGGCTTCGGTACATGGCGGATTCATCATCGGGCTCGGTTACCTGGTCCTCGATGGATTGAGACGGCGGGATCGCAGCCGTCTCGTGGACATCGGAGCCGCCACTGCCGTGACGCTTGTCACGGCTCATGGTTGGGGCACATGGCAGGTGGTGCTCAAGTTCCTCGGGAGCAGCGGCGAGCTCGATCTGATCGTCGAGTGGCTGACGCCTGACCTTTTCAGCATCGAGCACTTCCCGTTTGCCCTTGCGCTGGTGGCGTTGATGCTGGGGGCGGTCAATGGCAGGATCACCAAGCGGGATCTGTGGGTCGTCCTCCCCTTCTTGATATTTGCCTTCACTGCCAATCGGGCCGTGCCTGTAGCCGCGCTCGTCCTGGCTCCCTGGTTTGTGAGCGGGCTGGCCCGGGCATCGCAACCTGGTTCGGTCCCTAGCGCCCGCCAAAGCGCCTTCAACGCCGGCGTGCTGGCGGCAGTCCTCGTCGTGCCGTGGGTTGTCCCCCTCAGGGGTGGGCTCGACCAGGAGCTATTTGGGGTTGAGGCCGTCAGGCAACTGGGGCCAGGCAGAGCCTTCCATGACGACGCGGTTGGTGGGTATCTCATCTACCAACAGTGGCCGGATCGGCTGGTCTATATCGATGACCGGGCAGAGCTCTACGAAGAGGAGTTCGCCGATTTCGTGAACGCCCGGGCGGCCGTGCCGGGCTGGGAGAAGGTTTTCGATCGCTTTGATCTATCCCAGGCCCTACTGAAAGTTAGCGATCCCCTAGGAGAGGTCTTGACCGCAGCGGGCTGGGTCGAAACCTATCGAGACGAGCGATTCCTCGTCCTGATGGAGGGCGACGGTTAGTTGGCGGGGAAGCCGCCGGCGACCGTCGAGAAGGCGTTGGACACGCCTTGACCGGCGACCTGGACTCCCACAAAAGCGACAACGGCGATGAGGATCAGAAGAAGGGCGTATTCGACCATGCTGGCGCCGTTTTCGTCCCTCGTCCGGCTATCAGTTGTGTGGTCCATTTCTTTCTCCCGTCGGGGTCTGAGTTTTTGCTTTGGAAAATAGGCTAAGAGGTGGGTCTTTCCGGCGTATGGGCCGGGGGGATTATTCGATAATCAGTTGCTTCGTGGTCTCACCCTGCGTTGATAATCGGCACCAGTAGCCCGTCAACCTATGGGTCTTGCGCCCCATGTGAAAGGACCGGGCATGAGCCCGGTCCTTTCATCAGTTGTGGGCTGGATTAGTTGGCAGCGGCCAACGAGCCGGCGGTGGTCGAGAACGCCTTGGAGACGTTCTGGCCAGCCAGCGAGACAGCCACAATGGCGATGATGGCGATGAGGACGACAAGCAGGGCGTATTCCACCATGCTGGCGCCTTTCTCTTCCTTCCAAGCAAGAAGCCTGGTCCACAGAGCGAACATTCGACCCTCCTTGGTCAACCGACCTGTCCTTTGTTTAATCGGCACTCGGCTGGTTCGCCCTTATGGGTCTAGCGCCCCATAGA
>Ga0326597_10009039_pt1 | contig 13389 bp, 13 predicted proteins | sample RVTome_12_FD_203789 | JGI IMG/M metagenome (GOLD analysis project Ga0326597, IMG submission 203789) | Soil microbial communities from uranium-contaminated site in the Upper Colorado River Basin, Wyoming, United States - RVT100D185 | ecosystem: Environmental > Terrestrial > Soil > Contaminated >... | reverse complement strand
AGTCCGCGTGCCCCGGGCAGTCCACGTGCGCGTAGTGCCGCGCGTTCGACTCGTACTCGACGTGCGCAGTCGCGATCGTGATCCCCCGCGCCCGCTCTTCCGGCGCGTTGTCGATCTGGTCGAACGCCTTCACCTCGCCACCGTACGTCTCGGCCATCACCTTCGTGATCGCCGCCGTCAGCGTCGTCTTGCCATGGTCCACGTGACCAATCGTCCCCACGTTCACGTGGGGCTTCGTACGCTCAAACTTTGCCTTGGACATTTCCGTGTTCTCCCTAGAACGCGTCGCTGTTTGGTTAGCGCTGTGGTGGCGACGCGGCCCCGTGCCACGTCCCGAAATCTGGAGCCCATATCCGGATTTGAACCGGAGACCTCTTCCTTACCAAGGAAGTGCTCTACCGACTGAGCTATATGGGCCGAATCCTGTGCCGACCTCCGTCAGCCTGGAGCGGGTGATGGGAATCGAACCCACATCATCAGCTTGGAAGGCTGAGGTTCTACCGTTGAACTACACCCGCCGATTGCTGCCTGAATTTCCCGCCCGATCAGCAAGTTGGTGGAGGGGGGAGGATTCGAACCTCCGAAGGCTGAGCCAGCAGATTTACAGTCTGCCCCCTTTGGCCGCTCGGGAACCCCTCCTCGCCGGACGTAAGCGCGGTATTGTCTTGCATGGCCACGACCCGTGTCAACAACCGACCCGCCCCATGACCTGGACGGCCCAACCCCACGCGGCCTGGGCCTATCCACTTAGGCAGGTTGCGGCGGGCGGTTGCCGGGAACTAGGGTCGGCTGGCTACAAATACACTTCAACTCCGCATCGGGAGGACACATGAAGGGACGTCACCTGCTTTTGGGCACCGGCCTCGCCGCTGCGCTCGCCCTGCCGCTGACCGCCAGCGCCACCAACGGTTATTTCGCCCACGGCTACGGGACCGCCAGCAAGGGCCTCGCCGGCGCCGGCGTCGCCCTGCCACAGGATGCCATGGCCCCGGCCACCAACCCGGCTGGCATCGCCGACCTCGGCCACCGCATGGACCTCGGCGCCGCCCTGTTCAGCCCGCGCCGTTCGTACGCCGCCGACAGCAGCATCGGCGGCGCGGCCACGTTCCCGCTCCAGCCCGGCACCTTCGACAGCGACAGCGAGTACTTCCTGATCCCGCACTTCGGCTACAACCGGCCGCTGGGCGACAACCGCGCCTTCGGCGTCGCCGTCTACGGCAACGGCGGCATGAACACCGACTGGCCGAACATGCAGAACTTCGGCGGCGCCTTCCCCTCCGGCACCTTCTTCAACGGTGGCGCCGGCGTCGACCTGATGCAGCTGTTCGTCGCCCCGACCTACGCCCACCGGTTCGACGACAGCTTCGCCCTGGGCGGCAGCGTGATCCTCGCCTACCAGAGCTTCGAGGCCAACGGCGTCGGCAGTTTCGCTCCCTTCTCCAGCGACCCGACCAGCCTCAGCGACAACGGCCACGACAGCTCCTACGGTGCCGGCGTCAAGTTCGGGCTGCTCGCCGCGCTGACGCCGACCCTCGACCTCGGCCTGTCGGTGCAGAGCAAGATCTACATGAGCGAGTTCGACGACTACGCCGGCCTGTTCGCCGAGCAGGGCGACTTCGACATCCCGCCGACCGCGACCCTCGGCATCGCCTGGCAGACCAGCGACCGCTCGGTGCTGGTCGCCGACCTGCAGTGGATCGGCTACGGCACGGTCGACTCGATCGCCAACCCGCTGCTGCCGAACCTCGCCACCGCCACACTCGGCAGCAACAACGGCGCCGGCTTCGGCTGGGACGACATGACCATCCTCAAGCTCGGCTACCAGTGGCAGACCGCCGGCGACTGGACCTGGCGCGTGGGCTACAGCTACGGCGAGCAGCCGATCCCGTCGGGCGAGGTGCTGTTCAACATTCTCGCCCCCGGCGTCATCGAGCAGCACGCCACCTTCGGCTTCACCAAGAAGCTGCAGGGCGGCAGCGAGGTCCACCTCGCCGCCATGTACGCCTTCGAGAAGGACGTCCGCGGCGCCAATCCACTGGGCGACGGTCAGTCGATCGAGCTGACCATGGACCAGTTCGAACTCGAGCTGAGCTACACCTGGCACTTCGACTGATCCCGGCCCACCCGCGTCATCCGAAGGCCGCGCCCCGCGCGGCCTTCTTTTTTTCAGCGCTCGCGGCTGAGCTCGACCCAGTCGGCCGGCAGCCGCACCCGGGTCGCGCGGCCGACGATGTCGAGCAGGATGGTCGCCCGGGCGTCGCCGTCAGCGGTGACGAAGATGCCCTCGAACCCGGCCAGCTCCCCGTCGACCACGACGACGCGGTCGCCCGGGGCCGGCGGCGCCAGCCGCAGGTCGCACAGCCCCGCCGCGTCCTCGCGCGCCCGCAGCGCCGCGACCAGGGCGTCCGGGACGATCGCCGCCTCGGTGCCGAACCGGACCACGGCGCTGACGCCGAGGGTCGAGCGCAGCGGCGCCCAGTTGTCGACGCCGGGCTCGAGCTGGATGAACAGGTAGCGCGGGAACAGCGGCTCGACCCGGCGCTGCGGCTTGCCGCGCCGGCGCTGGGTGACCAGCGCCCGGGGCAGGTAGACCGCGTAGCCCTGGCGCGCGAGGTTGTCCGCGGCCCGTGCCTCCTGGCGCGGCTTGGTGTGCACCAGATGCCACGCCTTCATGGCGCCCCCCGGCCGTGCAGGTGGCGCATCGCCGCCTGCCAGTCGCCGTTGACAAGGTGCGGCAGCTCGGCCAGCGCACGGTCGAGGGCCGCGTGCAGCGCCGCCCGCTCGTCGGCCGCCGGTCGGCTCAGCACATGCCCGGTGACGCCCTCGCGATGGCCCGGATGGCCGATGCCGAAGCGGAGACGGACGAAATCGCTGTCGCCCAGGCGCGCGACAATGTCACGCAGGCCGTTGTGGCCGCCATGGCCGCCACCGACCTTGACCCGGACCTCGCCGGCGGGCAGGTCGAGGTCGTCGTGGACCACCAGGATCGCCTGCGGCGGGACGCGGTAGAAGCGCGCCATCGCCGCGACCGCCTGACCGCTGAGATTCATGAACGTGGTCGGCTTGAGCAGGCGCAGCCGTTCGCCGGCGACCTCCAGCTCGGCGCTCTCGCCATGGAACCGGCTGTCGTTGCGAAAGCGGGCGCCGGCCGCCGCGGCCATCCGGTCGACAAACCAGAAACCGATGTTGTGCCGGGTCTCGGCGTAGCCGCCGCCCGGGTTACCGAGCCCGACGACCAGCGCCAGCGGGATGCTATCCATGGCCTGCGTGCTCGAACATGGCCCGGCACGCCGCCGCGGCGGCGTGCCGGGTCAATCGGTGCGGACGGCTTACTCGCCGCCCTCGTCGGCACCGGGCTCGGCGGCGGGCGCCACGCCCTCCTCCTCTTCGGCCTCCTCGGTCACCACCCGCTGCAGGTGGATCGAGGCGACCACCTGGTCGTGCTCCGGACCCTGGGCCAGGACCGGGATGGTCACGCCCTTGGGCAGCTTGATCTCGGACAGGTGCACCAAGCCGTTCAGCGGCAGCGCGGAGACGTCGACCTCGAGGTATTCGGGCAGGTCGGCCGGCAGGCACTCGATCTCCACCTCGGTCACCTGGTGGCTGAGCAGCCCCCCCTCCTTGATCCCGGGTGCGCCCTCCTCGCCGATGAAGTGCAGCGGCACGTGCATGCGCAGTTTCTGCTTGGCGCTGGTGCGCAGCAGATCGACATGCAGGATGCGCGGCTTGAACGGATGGCGCTGCACCGCCTTCAGCACCGCCTTCTGCGGCTTGCCGTCGACATTGACCGTCAGGATGTGCGAGTAAAACGCCTCCTGCGCGAGACTGCGCAGCAGCAACTCGTGGTCGAGGACCAGCGACTGCGCCGGTTTGTCCGCCCCGTAGAGAATCGCCGGGACCTTGTTCGCCTTGCGCAGGCGGCGGCTCGCACCCTTCCCCACGTCCTGGCGAGTCTCGGCTTGAATTTCGAAACTCAGGTTCATCTTTAATCACTCCAGACAAATGTATAAACGCCGCTGCGCGGCGACCGCCTCCCCCGCGACCAGGTTCGGCACCATGACGTCCGGCCCACCGTGGGCCGGACGCTGCGGTCAGTCCATGTACAGGCTGCTGACCGATTCCTCGCGATTGATCCGCGCCATCGCCTCGGCCAGCATGGCGGCGACACTGAGCACGCGGATGCGCGCGCAATGCTGTGCCTGCTCGCTGAGCGGGATGGTGTCGGTGACCACCAACTCGTCCAGTTCCGACGCGTCGATGTTGTCCAGGGCGCGCCCCGACAGCACCGGATGGGTGCAGTAGGCGACCACCCGCTTGGCGCCGAAGCGTTTCAGCGCCTTGGCCGCCAGACACAGCGTGCCCGCGGTGTCGACCATGTCGTCGACGATGACGCAGGTGCGCCCCTCGACGTTGCCGATGATGTGCATCACCTCCGACTCGTTCGGGCGCGGCCGGCGCTTGTCGATGATCGCCAGGTCGGCGTCGTCGAGCCGCTTGGCCAGCGCCCGGGCACGGACCACGCCGCCGACGTCGGGCGAGACGACGATCAGGTTCGGGTACTTCTGGCGCCAGACGTCGCCGAGCAGGATCGGCGAGGCGTAGACGTTGTCGACCGGAACGTTGAAAAAGCCCTGGATCTGGTCCGCGTGCAGGTCGACCGTCAGCACCCGGTTGACCCCGGCCACGGCGATCATGTCGGCGACCATCTTGGCGGTGATCGGCACCCGCACCGAGCGCGGGCGACGGTCCTGGCGCGAATAGCCGAGATACGGGATGACCGCGGTGATGCGCGCCGCCGAGGCGCGCCGGATGGCGTCGACCATCACCAGCAGTTCCATCAGGTTGTCGTTGGCCGGACGGCAGGTCGGCTGGACGACAAAGACATCCTTGCCGCGGACGCTGTCGATGATCTCGACCATCACCTCGCCGTCGCTGAACTGGCCCACGGCAGCCTTGCCCAGCTGCAGGTTCAGACGCGTCGCGATCGCCTGGCTGAGCTCGGGATTGGCGTTGCCCGAGAACACCATCACGTTCTCGCTGGCAAGGCGGTCGCTTACGGTCATGTTCACGGGTCGATCCTCGGGCCGATGGTCACGGTCGCTGCCGTTGGGGGCGTCATCTGGAGCGTCATCTTAATGGCTGGGGCGCCAGGATTCGAACCTGGGAATGCCGGTACCAAAAACCGGTGCCTTACCGCTTGGCTACGCCCCAACAACCTCTCTACTCGTCGTTTCCAGCGCCCCATCACCGGCGGGGGCGCCAGGATGATTCGGGCCTGCGGCCCTCACCCCTGCGGGGCCGCCGCCTGCGGCGTCGTTCATCCCCGCTGCGCGGGGCTGTCGAACCTGGGAATGCCGGTACCAAAAACCGGTGCCTTACCGCTTGGCTACGCCCCAGTGGTCGCTTGTCTCCGGAGGCCTTCCTGGCGCGTCTAGGCCGCACCCGAACGCTGGGCCTCCAGCCGGTCGAGCAACGGTGAACGGTCGACGCCGCGGGCGACCAGGCCGCGCCAGCCGGCAGGCAGTGCCCGCCGCGCCGCCGCCGCGTCGTCGAAGGCGGCAAAGACGCAGGCGCCGGTGCCGCTCATGCGGCCCGCCCTGGCGAGTTGCCGCAGCGCCTCGGCCACCTGCGGGTAACGCGCCGCCACGACCGCCTCGCAGTCGTTCCGGGTCCGTCCGGCCAGAAAGTCCGGAATTGTGATCGGCTTGGAATCCCTTGTCAATTCAGGCGCATCGAAGATCTCCGCGGTGGCGACATGGCACTCCGGGAACAGCACCAGATACCAGCGCGGCGCCAGCGTCAACGGCGTCAGCCGCTCGCCGACCCCCTCGGCCCAGGCGCTGCGGCCGTGGACGAACACCGGCACGTCGGCCCCGAGGCGCCGGCCCAGGGTCGCCAGTTCGTCCGGGCGCAATCCGGTACCCCAGAGGGCATTCAGCGCCACCAGGGTGGTCGCGGCGTCGGAGCTGCCGCCGCCGAGGCCGCCGCCGAGGGGCAGGCGCTTGACCAGCTCGATGTCGGCACCGTGGCGCGCGCCGGTCGCCGTCTGCAGCAGGCGCGCGGCGCGCAGGCAGAGGTCGTGTGCGTCAGCGACCCCGGCCAGCGGCCGCCGGCGCCGGATGCGGCCGTCGTCACGCACGCCGAAGTGGAGTTCGTCGCCCCGGTCGAGCAGCTGGAAGACCGTCTGCAGGTCGTGGTAGCCGTCGGCGCGGCGCCCGGTGACATGCAGGAACAGGTTGAGCTTGGCCGGGGCCGGCCACGGCCGGTCGCGCCCGGTCGCGGCGGCCATCAGCCGCCGTCCGCCGCCGCGCCGAGCCGCCAGCGGTCGACCACCAGGCGCACGCGCAGGTCGGTGCGCTCGAGCACCACCCGTTGCGGCACGCGGCCGTCGTCGACGGCGGTGAAGCGGTCGCAGGCGATGGTCCAGCCGTCCTGCTCCAGGGCGATCGCGCCCGGCGGCGGATCGCGGCGCCAGGTCGCCGGACGCCCGGGATCGGCGCGGCCGGTGATCCAGTAGCGCAGGCCGCGCACCGGCAGGGTCCAGCCGAGCCGCTGCTCCAGCAGCGCCTCGGTGTCCGCCCCCCGCACCGTCTCACCCTCCCCGGTTTCCAGCAGCGCCCCGGCGGCATCCTCGCGCAGGCTCACGCTCCCCTGCCCGAGGGGACCGGCCAGTGTGATCCGGGTGCGGTCGGCTTCCTGCTGCCAGGCGAAGGTGCCGTGCCACGCCTCATCGCCGGCCCTGACCGCCAGCCGCCCCTGCGCCTGCCAGCGGTCGGGCAGATCGGCCGGCGCCAGTGGGCGCAGTGGGGGGGTAGTGCAGGCGGCGGCCAGCAGCGCCAGCACGGCGACGGCCGGAGATCGGATCACGGCCGCAAGCGTTCGACCGTGCCCCTGAGCACCTCGTTGTCCGGGTGCGCCTGCAGGGCCGCGTCGAGGATCGCGCGCGCCTGCTGCTGCTCGCCGCTGACCCACAGCACTTCACCCAGGTGGGCGGCGATCTCTGGATCCGGACTGCGGGCGTAGGCGTCGCGCAGGTAGTTGAGCGCCGCCGTCCGGTCGCCGAGCCGGTAGTGGACCCAGCCCATGGAGTCGATGACGGCCGGATCCTCGGGCCGGATCTCGAACGCCCGGCGGATCAGTTCCAGCGCCTCGTCGTGACGGTCGGTGCGGTCGGCCAGGGTGTAACCGAGGGCGTTGAGCGCGCTGGCGTTGTTCGGGTCGCGCTGGATCAGCAGGCGCAGATCCTGCTCGAGCAGGTCGAGCCGGTCGAGGTCCTCGGCCAGCATCGCCCGGGCGTAGAGCAGGTCGTCGCTGTCCGGGGTCTCGGCCAGGGCGGCATCGTACAGGCCCATCGCCTCGGCGGCGCGATCGGCGCCCGCCAGCAGTTCGCCCTCGACCAGCAGCAGGCGCACGCGCAACTCCGGCCGGGTGTCGCGCAGGCCGCGCACGTGCGCGAGGGCCACGTCGAGTTGTCCCTGCTTGGCCAGCACCGCGGCGATCTGGATCAGCGCCTCGTCGTGGTACTCGCCGCCGCCGACCCGGCGGTACCAGTCGAGCGCGGCGGGATAGCGTTGGCGCTGCGCCTCGAGACGGCCGAGGAAGAAGCGGGCGTCGTCGGCCCGGCCCTCGCTCTGCTCCAGTTCGAGGAAATAGCGCTCGGCCTCGTCGAGCTGCCGCGTCTCCAGCGACAGCAGCGCCAGGGCGTAGATGATGTCCGGGTCGCCCGGGTTGTCCGCGGCCACGGCCTGGAACTGCGCCCGCGCCTCGTGCACGCGGTCGCGGCTCATCAGCATGCGCGCATAGGCCAGCCGCAGGTCGCGGTTCTTCGGCGCCGCCTCGACTCCGGCGGCCAGCGTCGCCAGCGCGGCGTCGTGGTGGCTCAGGGCCACCTGGACCTGGGCCAGGTTGATGCGCGCCTGGATCCAGTCGGGGCGCAGGCGTACGGCGTCGGCCATCTCGCTTTCGGCCAGACTCAGGCGGGCGGCGTGGCGGGCAACGGCACCGTGCGCGAAGTGCGCCTCGGCCTGGGTCGGGTGGTCGGCGGCCAGGCGCCCGGCCACCTCCAGCGCCACCGCCTTGTCCGGCAGCCGCACCAGCAGCGCCGTCAGCTGGTTGAAGGCCTCGCCGAGGTCCGGCTCGCCGGCGAGAAAGGCGCGCAGTTCGGCGACGCCGGCGTCGACGTGGCCGAGGCGCAGCTCCAGGTTGGCGATGATGCGCACCACCAGCCGGTTCTCGGGTGCCAGCTCGCGCCACAGCCGCGCCGCCTCGAGCGCCAGGGCGTGGTCGCTGGAATAGAGGCCGAAATGGGTGGCGCGCTCGGCCAGGCGGGGGTCACGCTCGGCCTTGGCCGCGGCGAAGTAGTTTTCCAGGCCGGTCTGGTAATCGCCACGCTGGGCCGCGATCTCGCCGACCAGCATGTCGTAGAGTGGGCTTGCCGGCGGCGGCGGCAGGTCGACGATCTGCGGCTGCGGCCAATCCTCATCGACCTGCGCGGGCTGCTGCGCGCAGGCGGCGAGCAGCAGGCCGAACAGGGCGGGCACCAGGGATCGGATCATGGGGGGCATCTCGGGCACGCGACCATTCTACAACGTCCGTCGCTCCGACCGCGCGCCGCGACATGCGGTCGGGGAACGCGGGCCCGGGGCGGCGATCGAAACCGGTGACCGGCACGCGCGACTTGTGCTTGTCGTGGGCATGCCGCAAAATTTGCGACGTTTTCTAAAGGCTTACGATCACGATGTCACTGCTGGCCCTGGGAATCAACCACAAGACGGCGCCGGTCGACGTCCGCGAGCGTGTGGCGTTCACGCCGGAACGGATCGTCGATGCGCTGCATGAGCTCAGCGCCCAGGCCCCGGTGACCGAGGCGGCGATCCTGTCGACCTGCAACCGGACCGAGCTCTACTGCGGCCTGAGCCATGACGACTCGGGGGCCGTGGTCGAGTGGCTGAGCCGCTTCCACCACCTGGCACGCGCCGACCTCGCCCCCTACATCTACGCCCATCCCGACCACGACGCGGTGCGCCACATGCTGCGCGTCGCCAGCGGGCTCGACTCCCTGGTCCTCGGCGAGCCGCAGATCCTCGGCCAGATGAAGGAGGCCTACCAGGCGGCCAGTTCGGCCGGCACCCTAGGCGGCCTGCTCAGCCGGCTGTTCCAGCACACCTTTTCGGTCGCCAAGCAGGTGCGCACCGACACCGAGATCGGCTCCAGCCCGGTGTCGGTGGCGTTCGCGGCGGTCAGCCTGGCGCGGCAGATCTTCGGCGACCTCGGCCAAAAGACCGCGCTGCTGATCGGCGCCGGCGAGACCATCGAGCTGGTCGCGCGCCACCTGCACCAGAACGGCATCGGCCGCATGGTGGTGGCCAACCGCACCGCCGAGCGCGCCCACCTGCTGGCCAGCGAGTTCGGCGGCTACGCCATCGCCCTCGAGGAGATCCCGAGCCACCTGCCGGAGGCCGACATCATCATCTCCTCGACCGCCAGCCCGCTGCCGATCCTGGGCAAGGGCGCGGTCGAACGCGCCCTCAAGGCGCGCCGCCACCGACCGATGTTCATGGTCGACATCGCCGTGCCGCGCGACATCGAGCCGGAGGTCGGCGACCTCGACGACGTCTACCTGTACAAGGTCGACGACCTGCGCGACATCATCGAGGAGAACATCGCCTCGCGCCGGGAAGCGGCCATGCAGGCCGAAGAGATCATCGAAAGCCAGGTGACCCAGTTCATGGGCTGGCTGCGCTCGCTCGATGCCGTCGACACCATCCGCCACTACCGCGAGGGGGCCGACCGGGTCAGCAGCGAACTGCTCGACCGCGCCCGTCGCCGGCTGGCCAACGGGGAGTCGGCCGAGGAGACGCTGGCCTGGCTGGCGCGCAACCTGACCAACAAGTTGACCCATGCCCCGACCGTGCAGATGCGCCAGGCCGGTTTCGACGACCGCGGCGAACTGCTCGACGCCGCGCGCGAACTCCTCGGCATCAAGCACTCCTGAGGGCGTGCTGTTGCCGCCCCCCGCGTGAAGGCCTCCATCCGTACCAAGCTCGACGCGCTGGCCGATCGCCAGCGCGAGGTGACCGCGCTGCTCTCCGACCCGGAGGTGATCGGCCACTCCGACCGCTTCCGTGAGTTGTCGCGCGAGCACGCCCACCTCGAACCGCTGGTGCACTGCTACCACGCCTACGGCGCCACCGAGACCGCGCTGGCCGGCGCCGAGGCGATGCTGCGCGACCCCGACCCGGAACTGCGCCAGCTGGCCGCCGAGGAGCTGGCCACCGCCCAGGCGCGCCGCGCCGAACTCGAGGCCGAACTGCAGCTGCTGCTGCTGCCGCGCGACCCGGACGACACGCGCAACGTCTTCCTCGAGATCCGTGCCGGCACCGGCGGCGCCGAGGCGGCGCTGTTCGCCGCCGACCTGCAGCGCATGTACCTGCGCTACGCCGAACAGCGCGGCTGGCGGATCGAGGAGATCAGCGCCAGCGAGGGCGAGCAGGGCGGCTACAAGGAGCTGATCCTGCGCGTGATCGGTGACGGCGCCTACGCCCGGCTGAAGTTCGAGTCCGGCGCCCACCGCGTGCAGCGGGTGCCCGAGACCGAGTCGCAGGGGCGCATCCACACCTCGGCCTGCACCGTCGCCGTGCTGCCCGAGGCCGAGGCGATCGATGCCATCGAGGTCAATCCGGCCGACCTGCGCATCGACACCTACCGCGCCTCGGGCGCCGGCGGCCAGCACGTCAACAAGACCGACTCGGCGGTGCGCATCACCCATCTGCCGAGCGGCCTGGTCGTCGAGTGCCAGGACGAGCGCTCGCAGCACAAGAACCGTGCCCGGGCGCTGGCCCTGCTCAAGGCACGCCTGCTGGCCAGCGAGCGCTCGGCGCAGACCGCGACCCAGGCGGCGACCCGCAAGCTGCTGGTCGGCAGCGGCGACCGCTCCGAACGCATCCGCACCTACAACTTCCCCCAGGGCCGGCTGACCGACCACCGCATCAACCTGACCCTGTACAAGCTCGGCGAGATCCTCGCCGGCGACCTCGACCAGGTGATCGCCCCGCTGATCCAGGAACACCAGGCCGAGCTGCTCGCGGCCCAGGCGGCCACGTGACCGCCGCCGACCGGTCGGCGGCCTCCATCGCCGACCTGCTCGTCGAGGGCGCGGCACGGCTGGCGCCCCTCGGGGTGGCGGCGCGGCTCGAGGCCGAGGTGCTGCTCGCCCACGCCCTCGACCGTCCGCGCAGCCACCTCGCCGCCTGGCCGGAGCGCGTGCCCGACGCACGCGAACAGGGCCACTACCGGGCCCTGCTGGCGGCGCGCGCCGACGGCACCCCGGTCGCCTACCTGACCGGCCGGCGCGAATTCTGGTCGCTCGAGCTGGCGCTGACCCCGCGTACGCTGATCCCGCGCCCGGAGACCGAGCGCCTGGTCGAGCTGGCGCTGGAACGGCTGCCGGCGGACGCGCGCGGCCGCGTCGCCGACCTCGGCACCGGCAGCGGCGCCATCGCCCTGGCGCTGGCCAGCGAGCGGCCCGGACTCGAGTTCCTGGCCATCGACCGTGACCCCGAGGCGGTGTGCGTGGCACGCGCCAATGCCGCGCGCCACGGCCTGCGCAACATCGTCTTCGCGGTCGCCGACTGGTGCGCCCCGCTGCCGTCGGGCGCCTTCCTGGCGCTGGTCTGCAACCCGCCCTACATCGCCCCGACCGACCCCCATCTGGAGCGCGGCGACCTGCGCTTCGAGCCGCGCGCCGCGCTGGTCGCCGCCGACGACGGCCTGGCCGACCTGCGCGCGGTGATTGCCGACGCCCGGCGCTGCCTGGTGCCTGGCGGCCACCTGCTGCTCGAGCACGGCTACACCCAGGCCGGCGCGGTCGGCGCACTGCTGGCGGCGGCGGGCTACCGCGCCATCGGCGGCGCGACCGATCACGCCGGCCAGCCGCGCGTCGCCTTTGCCACCGCCCCCTGACCGGCGCCGCCTTGCCGCCCCCTCGCGGCACCGCTAACCTGCAGCCGAGATCGCGAGAATGGACATGGAAGACGAACAACTGCTCCGCTACAGCCGGCAGATCATGCTGCCGCAGGTCGATGCCGCGGGGCAGATGCGCCTGCTCGAGTCGACCGTCCTGATCGTCGGGCTCGGCGGCCTCGGCGCCCCGGTGGCGATGTACCTGGCCGCGGCCGGGGTCGGTCACCTGGTGCTCGCCGACGACGACACGGTCGACCTGAGCAACCTGCAGCGGCAGATCATCCACACCACGGCGGACGTCGGCCGGCCCAAGGTCGACTCGGCGCACGACGCCCTGCTGGCGCTCAACCCCGACCTGACCATCACCACCGTCGCGGCGCGCCTCGAGGGCGCCCTGCTGCGGGAGTGGGTCGACCAGGCCGACGTCGTGGTCGACGCCTGCGACAACTTCGCCACCCGCTTCGCCGTCAACGAGGCCTGCTTCGCCAGCGCCACGCCGCTGGTCTCCGGCGCGGCGATCCGCTTCGAGGGCCAGGTGGCGGTGTTCGACCCGCGCGAGGACGCCAGCCCGTGCTACCGCTGCCTCTACCGCGACACCGGGGAACTGGCCGAGACCTGCACCCAGTCCGGGGTGTTCACCCCGGTGGTCGGCATCATCGGCTCGCTGCAGGCGACCGAGGCGCTGAAACTGCTGATCGGCGTCGGCGAGACCCTCACCGGGCGGCTGCTGCTGCTCGATGCCGAGACCATGCAGACGCGCACCATCCGCCTGCCGCGCGATCCCAGGTGCCCGGTCTGCAACCGCCACCGCGTGCCGCAACAGGTCCGGGAATCGACGTGACCGAGACCGCGTTCGCGCTGCCGCGCAGCGCGGTCAACCGGCTCCTCGCCGCCGCCCAGGCGCAACCCGGCGTGGAGGTGTGCGGCTTTGTCGTCCGCCGCGGCGACGGCTGCGAGGTGCGCCCGGTGCGCAACGTCGCCGCCGACCCGACCTGCCGCTTCGAAATGGACCCGGGCGGCATGGTCGAGGCGTTCCGCCACGCGCGCGAGGACGGCGAGGAGATCCTGGCGATCTACCACTCCCACCCGACCGGGCCGGCGGCGCCGTCGGCCCTCGACCAGGAGCTGGCCTACTACCCCGACCTCCCCTACCTGGTGATCTCGCTCGGCACCCGCGGGGTGCTCGAACTGCGCGCCTTTCACCTCGACCGCGACGGCTGCCGCGAGCTGGCGCTGAGCCTGGCCGACACGCCTGACTGAGCGCCCCAGAAAAAGCACCCGATGAGGGATCGGAAAGGGTTGGTCTGTTTGCCCCCCTCACCCCAACCTGGACTTGCCCCGGTTTGGTGGACAGTTCAGTTAGGTCGGTTTCGACCCGTTGGGTTTTCACGTTCATAGGCTGCAGGACTGACGTGCCCGAGGTACGAA
>Ga0326597_10009037_pt1 | contig 13390 bp, 12 predicted proteins | sample RVTome_12_FD_203789 | JGI IMG/M metagenome (GOLD analysis project Ga0326597, IMG submission 203789) | Soil microbial communities from uranium-contaminated site in the Upper Colorado River Basin, Wyoming, United States - RVT100D185 | ecosystem: Environmental > Terrestrial > Soil > Contaminated >... | reverse complement strand
GGCCACCAACTGAAGCTCAACCGCAACGGTGGCGATCTAGATCCTCGCGGCCGATCCTCTCCAAAGACGAAACACCCCCTCACAAGCTCCTCCTCGAAACGACTCTCCTCCTCCCTTTCAGCCTTCCTAGCTCGAGCAGCCGCCGCGCCGGGCTCAATGCGTCAATCTTTTCCGCGCCACGCACACGATACCGGCGGGCTCCTTGACCGCGTCCGAGCGCCCTGCCGTCCCTCGGGACGTCGCCCACGATCTCACCCACTCACTCGAACCCGCGCCTCCGCCCCTTCCCCCTTGTCCGAAAAGGATGATTTCTCCTATCCTTTCGCCGGGATTTGGCGAGGCCACGGAACCCGGGCGATCGCTGGCCGTAAGGTAGAAGATGAATCTCGACACTGCGGCAGCCGAGGCCAAGAAAAAGGTCTATTTCTATCTGGTGCTCGTCACCGGGCTCAGCGGCCTCTTCTACTATCCCATTCTCATGGCCGGCGCCCTGGAGTCGATCTACGTCATCGGTCTCATGTGGTGCCCGGCGGTGGCGGCGCTCGTAACCCGGCTCGTCCTCCAGCGAAACCTCCGCGGCATGGGATGGGGATGGGGTGAGACTCGATATCAACTTGGGAGCTACTTTCTTCCGGTGGCGGCGGGGACCATCGTGTACGGGAGCGTCTGGCTCTCGGGTCTCGGAGGCTTCGCTCCCGAGCAACTGACCTCTCGATTGTCCGGCTTCCTCGGTCAGGAGTCGTATTCTCTCCCGTCCGCGCTGTTCCTCGCGGCAACAGTAGGCTTCGCGCCGGCCTTCCTGTTCGCTCTCGGAGAGGAGATCGGTTGGCGCGGCCTGCTCGTGCCGGAGCTCGCGAAGCTCACGAGTTTCACTCGGACCGCCGTCGTCAGCGCCGCCGTGTGGGCCGTCTATCACTACCCGGCACTGCTGCTCGCGGGCTACCACAGCGCGGCTCCGGTCTGGTACGGGTTCGTCTGGTTCACGGTGTCGATCTTCGCCGTCTCGTTCGTATTCGCCTGGCTGCGTCTCAAATCCGGCAGCCTCTGGACGGGGGTGATACTCCATGCGAGTCACAACCTCTTCATCCAGTCCGTCTTCGACCGGTTGACGGTGGATCGCGGTGTGACGCAGTACATCACGACCGAATTCGGCGCGGGTCTGGCGATCGTCTATTGCCTGACGGCATTCTATTTGTGGAGGTGCCGGACGGAACTACCTCATGGGGCTCGGGGCCGACCCGCTCCAGCCGTCGAATCCGTTTGAGCAAGCTGACCTCATGGGCTCGGTGATGAAGGCGAGGATCTTGAACTGATGGGAGATCAAGCCGGCACATCTAAAGTCGTTGACCCACTGCCCGCACCGGCGTACAATTCAACCGTTTCCAAACGACAATCACACGAAGGGGCGGATTGTGAAGACCTCCACTATCGGGGCCTGCGCTTTCTTCCTTGCCTTCGCCTCCTCTTTTCCGTTCCGGTGTCCAACGGTTCGGTGATACCCCCGAATCGCGGATGTTATACTGCCGGCCGTGCCATCCAGCGGGGGTCTCTCGTCTGGGAGGGCGGATTCGCCGTTCCGGTACGTGGCCGGCGACGCGAGCCTGGATTTCGTCAACACCGTCGACTGGAAGACTCGCGGAACATCGAACGAGCGGCTTCTCGAGTACGAGGGGCTGACCCGGTGGGCCCAGGGGGCAGGCATCTTGACCGGCGGAAACGCGGAGCGGCTCCGACGAATCGCTCGCTCCCATCCAAAGAAGGCGAAGGCCGCCCTCGCCGAGGCCTTGCGGTTGCGATCGGTATTGCACCGCCTCTACCGATCGGTCGCTGCCGGAAGCAGGCGGACCCCCGTTTGGGAAGACTTCAACGACCTGCTGGCTGGCGCCCTCCACCTGCTGGAGGTGAAGCCTCGGGATGAATCCCGAGGCGCCGAGTGGGGGTGGCGGGATCCGTCGAGAGTCTGGTCGCCATGCTTCCGCCCGTCTTGTGGTCGGCGGCGCGGCTTCTGACGTCCGACGAGGCGCGGCGCGTTCGCGTTTGCGCGGCCCCCGAGTGCGGCTGGATGTACGTCGACCGCAGCCGGATACCGGCTTCGCCGCTGGTGCGACATGAAGACCTGCGGCACCGAGGAGAAGTCGCGCCGGCGCCGAGAGAGACACCGCGCAAGTCGATACAAGCGCAGGCAGGGGCAACGGGCCTAGCCTGAGGCATGAATCCGCTCGATAACACGACTCGTCCTTGCGTAGCTCTGCTCGCTGCAGGGCTCGCTTTCTCTATTCCCAACGTCTCTGCCTCGGCGCAGAGCAATCCGAGGCGCGAGATGGTCGACGCTCTCGGGGCGCCCGGCCCTCACCCCTCGCTGGGCGACCAGGCTCGCCTCTTCGATCGCTTCGTCGGCAGCTGGGACTGCGAGTACTCGATCTTCGCCGACGACGGGGCGGCCACCAGATTCTCGGGCGAGCTCCTTTTCGGCTGGATCCTGGACGGTCGCGCTCTTCAGGATATCTGGATCAGCTACCCTCGTTCCGGCGCCGGCGCGGAAAGGAATATCGGCACCTCGGTGCGCATCTTCGACGAGAAGTCCGGAGAGTGGCGTGTCGTCTGGGTGGCGGCGAGCTTCGGGTCGATGATCACGCTCCACGGCGGCGCTGAGGGAGACCGCATCGTCCTTCGGGGAACGGACAACGACGGCTCCGAGCTGCGCTGGTCGTTCAACGACATACGTCCCGACTCCTTCGTCTGGCGAGGCGAGCTCTCTCGCGACGGCGGAAAGAGCTGGCGGCTACAGGAGGAGCATCGAATGCGCCGACGGGGCGCCGCCCTGCACTAGGCCTCGGGATTTCAGCGACGGACCCACGGGCCGTAGGCGACGACCAGCTCCTCGTCGTCGGCCGAGAGCTCACCCACGAAACCGCTCGCAAAATTGCGATAACGGTAGCGCTTGGCGCCGGTACCCGAGTCGAGGCGCTTGTACTGCTGTTCCACGGCCTGGACTTCGAGGTCGGGGAAGCGTACCCAGGCGACGCGCAGAGTGCGCTCCTCACCGGGGGCGAGCGGATGGGCGGCGAGAGGCGGCGTGTTGGTGTATGGGGTCGCCATGAGGTCGACGTCCTCGCAGCCCGCGAGGTCGGGCCGCGGGGCGCCATTGACCATCCATTGACCCTCCGTCAGACGGAGGTCCAGTCTGTGCGCACCGCTCTCGATGTGTGCCGCGCGGAAGCGCCATGCGGGGCCGTGCTCGATGCGGTAGCGTATGATGAGTGGATCGCCGTCGAGAACGACGAGCGCGCGGCTCTCGGCGACGGCGCCTCCGGCATCGGTGCGAGCGAGAGCACTTCGAGACCCGGCCGGTCGGTCCATTCCCAACGGATGTGGTGCCCGGATCGGGCTGAGGCGAGCGGTGAATTACGGGCAACGACTCGACGGCGAGCCAGAAACTCCGTCTCGCAGGTCCAGCTCCTGCCACCGTCCTCCGAGACCTCGCCTCGCCAGTGGAAAGCCTCGGGCGTAACCTCCACGAACACCCAGCGAACGAGGCGGTCGCCGAGCTGGTCGAGGAATCCTTGCACGCTCTCCACGGCGCCCCGACTACCCGCCCCGCGAGCTCCCGGCGACGGGACATGGTGGAGGCCGCCAAGCTCCTCCTCAACGAGTCTCTTGCCGCGCCGCCGAGCCTGGTCGAGCTGGCGTCCGCACTGAGCTGCTCGCCGTTTCACCTGTCGCGGATCTTCCTCGCGGCAACGGGGCTCGGCATGCGCCACTACCTGCGGCGCCTGCGCTGCCGCCTCGCCGCCGATCGCCTTCGGAGCGGCCCCCTCGATTTGACCGAGCTCGCGCTCGACCTCGGTTTCTACGACCACAGCCATTTCACGAACGCGTTCCGTCGGGAGTGGGGGGTGCCGCCGTCGCGCATTGGCCGGAGAACGCCGCCGCTACTCTTACCGGAGAGCGCGAACAGAAGTCCACCAAACCCGTCCGGGAGTGGGCGGGGATGATGACCGGCGCTCGCATCTTTCAGAAGAGACTCGACGACGATTTCGTCGAGAGGAGCGAAGAGTGGGCGAACGAGGCTCTCGGCGCTCTTGCCAAGGCCTTGCGCTGAACGATCGAGTCGAACGTTATCGGGGCGCCGCGGTCGAGCGAGACTCTTTTGATCCTGCCATCGGCGGGCCCACGATCGACTGGTAGACGAGCGTGCGGAACTTGCGTTGCAGGTCCGAGTTGCCGGCCGGCAGCAGCTGCACCATCACGAGCGCGACCAGCTCCTCCTTCGGATCGGCCCAGTAGTTCGTGTGGTAGGCGCCGCCCCAGCCGAATGCGCCCGGCGAGCCGTAGCGGCCGTTTCTCCCGAGGTCCTCGACCACGTCGAAGCCCAGCCCGAAGCCCATGCCGGCGGCGTCAGGCCCCCTCTCGGCGAAAAGCGTCCCGACGTGGTTCACGGTCATGAGCTCGACGGTCTTCGGGCTCAGAAGCCGCACGCCGTCGATCTCTCCGCCGTTCAGCAGCATCTGCAGGAAGCGGCCGTAGTCGCGCGCCGTCGAGAGGAGCCCCGCTCCGCCGGAGAAGGCGAGGCGCGGCCCGTCGACGTAATGACCCTGGCCGCGCATGCCGTCCGGGGCGCGCTCGATCCGGCCGTCGTCCTTCGCGGCGTAAACGGCGGCGAGGCGGGCCTTCTGCGCGGAAGGCAGGTAGAACTCGGTATCCACCATGCCGAGCGGGCCCGTGATGCGTTTCTGGAAGAAGTCGGCGAGCGTCATCCCCGACACCTTCTCGACCACCACACCCAGGATGTCGGTGTTGTAGCCGTAGACGTACTTCTCGCCCGGCTGCGCGTCCATCGGGAGCGCCGCCATCCGTTCGACCACGGCCCCGACCGGCTCCGTGCGGTCGGCGAAGTACCAGTGCTGGATTCCCGCCGCCTTCCATTGCGCCGCCGCCGTGCCCTCGCCGTAGCCGATCCCCGCCGTGTGCGTGAGCAGGTCGCGGACGGTGATCTCCCGCTTCGCGGGGATGGCGCTCACCGGTGTCTCGGCCACCGCGCCCTCCGGCGGGGCCATGGCCACCGTTGTCTTCTTGAAGCCTGGGATGAACCGCGAGACGGGATCGGCCAGGCCGATTTTCCCCTCTTCGACAAGCATCATCACAGCGACGCTCGTGAGCGCCTTCGTCTGCGAGGCGATCCGGAAGATCGAGTCCGTCTTCATTGGCGTCCCGGCCTCGATGTCGGCCTTGCCGAAGGCCTCGAGCACGGCGACGTGGCCGCTTCGGGCGACGTAGATCACGAGGCCCGCCACGCGTCCCTGGTCCACGTACCGCTGCATCGTCGTGCGCAGGCGCTCCAGGCGCTCGGTCGACAGACCGACCGACTCGGCCCGGATCTCGGGAGGCGCCTCGGCCGGAAACGCGGGGGAGGCGAGCAGCAGGGCAGAGAGAGCAAGTAAGAGCAGGCGACGGGTCATGGCGTCCCTCCTGGGATGACGGATGGGAGATGGTATCCCAGCTCCGTGTCTCGAGGAAAAGCCGTGGTATGGTTGCGCGATGAGCTCCTTTTTTGCAAGGACAGCAATCGCACTCGTCTCCGGGGCCCTCCTGATCGGGAACCGAGCGGCGAAGGCTCAGATCAACGATCTCGATCTCGTCCTCGCTTCCGGCCGCGTCATGGATCCGGAAACGGGACTCGACGCCGAGCGCAACGTGGGCATTCGCGGGGATCGCATCGTGGAGATCTCGTCTGCGCCCCTTCGGGGGAAGAGGGTCGTCGACGTCTCCGGTCTCGTGGTCGCGCCCGGCTTCATCGATCCTCATGCGCACGGACAAACGAACGAGTCCCACCCCTTCCAGGCGCGCGACGGTGTCACCACCGCGCTCGAGCTGGAATCGGGTCGTCCGTTCCTGCGGCAGTGGCTCGAGATGAAGGAGGGAAAGACTCTCATCCATTACGGCGCCACGATGGCCCAGGGCGCGCTTCGCGTGATGGCGATGGAGAAGTATCGAGACGTCGCGCGCGAGGCTCGCGAGATCGTCGAGACCGAGGGATTCGACCGCCGCGGCTTCGCGAAGTGCTCGGGGAGGGTTTCTCGGCGCGCTACGAGTCGCTCACCGCGGCGGAGCTCGACCAGATGGGCGAACGCCTGTCGGCGGAGCTCGCCGATGGAGCCCTCGGCATCGGCGTTCCCGTCGGCTACTACCCCGGCGCGAGCCGGGAAGAGATCTTTCGGGTGTACGAGTTCGCGGCGAAGATGAAGGCGCCGAGAGACATCGAAAGAGCCTCCCCAAGCCGGTAATGTAGCGGCACGAAGCGGAGAGAATCAACCGCTGAAAACGGGGCTAACGGGCGGCGCTCCGCGTCGGGTCTCTGCGAGGGCCCGGACGCTGCTTCGCCCTCAGACTCTCTCTCGTGCCGCGGCGCGCCGAGCTCGTCCCGGTGATGCCTTTGTTTCGGAACCAGTGGACGAGCCCCACGACGAGGAGGAGGTCGATCGCAACCGCGCCGAAGCCGAAGACGATGCGCCCGACGAGATCCGAAGATACGGGAATCGCGATTCCGACGACGGTGAGAGTTCCCTCACCGCTCCTGTCTCCGGGCCCGAAGGCCACCCAATTGGCCACGGCGGCGAGAGCCAGAACGATCGCGAGTCCCGGCACGTACTTGAATTTCTCGATCTGGAATGCCTGCTGCACCACCGCAACACCCGCGAAGAGAAAGGCGAGTCCGGCCGCGGCGATGACCCAGCGCGGAGCGTGGATCGACTCCTCCGGAACCGGGACGACCCCGAGCCCGATGCCGAAGAAGAACCCACCCATGGCCATGACGAGGAGACCAAGCGCCCCTCCCTTCATTCCCAAGGGCACGCTGTTTGGCGCCGCCTGTCCCATGAGCTCTTTTCATACAAGGGGCGTGCCAGAGGGGCGCCACCCGCAATTCGCTGAAGGCACGGCGGCTTCATTCCGTCGAACGATTCGAGCGCAGGGGAATCACCCCGCTCCCCGCGGGGTCAGGATATCAGGGTTTGATGCTCTCGCGCGCCTCATGTACCAGCGTAGCGTCTTCGGGCGGCCGCCCGAGCTGAGCCGCGATCCGGAAGAAACAAGGGTCTCCTTTCTTCCCCTCCTGCATCGTGAACGTCCCGATGATGAACCCGTCGGACGTCACCTCCCGAGATCCCCCAATCGAGTAGGTGTCTTTCGCCGGTGGCCCCGGTGGCATCGGGTCGCTCGCATCCAGGACGTCCGTTCGCCTTCGACGCGGACGCGGGTGCGTGCCGAAAACATGGGTCCCCGCGCGGGCACTCCCGGGGCAAAGGCCTTGAGATCGACCGGTGGAGGATTCATATCGTCGTAGATCGCCTCCATGCCGCCCGCATGAAGTAGGTTTCGTGCCAGAATCCCGTGCCGCCCGAGTCTCGAGGATCTCGTAGGGACCGACAAGACGGCCCGCGCTCGATGCCGATTGGCCCTCGATCTTGACGCTCGAGGTCGCGGAGACGAACCCCCGTGGCGCGGGCTTCCTGAGGCGACTCCTAATTCACCGTCGATGTCGCTCGCGATGGAGAGGCTCGATCCAGCGGCGAGCTGGGCGCGTCTGCCATTCGATGCGCCACTGGATGTGGCGCTGATCGTCGGGAAAACTCTCCTCGGGTCGATAGGGGTAGCCGCTCATACCGTGGAACGGAAGCGGCTCGACCATTTCGGCCAGGCGGGCATTGGGGTCCCGATCCTTGGCCCAGCCGTCGAGGAAGAGCAGATAGTCGCGCTTCCATCCTTGTGGAAGCGCTGGGGCTTGCGTGGCGTCGAAGCGCAGGGTCAAGGCGTCCCCGGCGCCCAAGACGACGAAGCGGTCGTCGATCTCGGTCAGGAGCTCTCCCACTTGCCCGAGCCGCGTGTAAAGACCTGGATGCTGGTTCCATCGCGGCTGCGGGCTCAGGCGGTCCCAATCGAACCACACCAGCCCCAGATCACCGGGGATCTCATAGGGTGCGCTGAATCCCCGCTCCCACAACCTGGCGGTGCGAACGGGGAGGGGCGTGACCTTTAGAGGAGCCGCGTCATCGTCGATGGCCAGGCGGATCGAATCCCAGTAGAGCCTGAGAGTGCTGAACAGCCGCAGCCGTGGGTCCGAGCGATCGAGGATCTCACTGACGTCGATCACCATCGTCTTGACCTTACCGGCCGGGAATCCGACAGGTGGGCCGGCATCTCGCCATGCTCCCTCCCCATCGGGCACTTGCAGGATGGGCGGCACGAACGAGATTCCCGGAGTTCTACTGACCGCCATATTGACGCTCGAATCCGTCCAGTAGAACCATCCGGTCATGATCAAGCGCAAAGTCGCTGCGCTCGTCAGCTCGGCGGGATCGAACTCGAGCTGCAACCAGTGCGGTGGCGCCAGTCCCAGGAACTGTCCTCGATACTCGCCCGATTCGAGTCGGGTCCGATACGGCGTGAACGGCGCGGCGAAGAACAGGTCGCGGCCACCGACCTCCGCCGTCCAGTCCCTGCCATCGCTTCCCATCGCCCGTCGAGGTAGGAGCCCTCGAGAAACGGTATGGATGTGCGTCTTCGGAAAGGGTGGAAAGGTGAACCGTTCGTTGGGGTAAACCTCTGCTTCCTTCGGATGATCCACTACGTCCAGGCGAGCCGCGTCGAGATAGGTCACCTCGCGGAGCTCTTCGGTGATTTGCAGCTCGTAGAACCCGTCCCGCTCCACCAACTGATCGCCGCGGATCAACACGAACTCGTCGTGATCGGGTGGAACCATCTGGTCGCGCGACATGGGCAGCCCCAGCGGGGTAATACCTAGTACGTCGGTGACGAACCCGAAGGTCTTGCCGTTCCAGGCATAGAGGAAAGGGCAGGAGCCGACAAGTCCCTCGACCTGCTCTATCACTCGGTCGGCACCGGCGGGCAATCCCATTTCGGTCTGCACGACGCCGTTCGGCCAGGTCACGCGGATCCAGTCAGCCTGCGTCTCCGAGCCGAGACCGATCAGCCTGGGCTCCCCCTGCCAATAGATCCGCTGGTAGTTCGCTCCGGCACGTATCTCGACAATGGCGCCCACTCCGCGCCGGTTGTCCTTCGCCCCCCGCAAAACCAGGCGAACGCCCTGGGGCGCAGAGGCGTCTCCTCGATAAATCGCGACGCCTCGGTCGCTTGCCAGCGTCAGTTCGAATTGGTGGCCCGAACTCGGCGCCAGTCCAACGATCGCCGCTGAGACGGTCGACGGCGCTTGCAGTAGAGATACAACCTTCTGGAACGGCGAACCAACGGAAAGCAAAGTCGAAGCGCTTCCTGAGGCTTCGCCCAGCACCAGGTCATACTCGCCGTCGAGGTTGACGTCGGTCAGCACTCCTCCGGCAGAGGGCGCGGACCCGGATTGTGCCGCGACACCCGATCGGTACTCCCCACTCGGGGATCCCAGCCAGAGGACTCCCTGGCCATTCTTGGGCCAAATGTCCGGCCGGGAATCTCCGTCCAGGTCAGCCACGATAGGCTCGATATCTGTAGCCACCTCTGGTGGGAGGCGCCCGCTCTCATCTTCGAAGCGCTCTCCCCTCCGATTGTCGGCCAGGAGGACTCTCTCCGCTCCGCCCGCCAGCAGATCGACGTCCTGATCGGTATCCAGATCCTCGACCAGACACCAGGCGTAGGCTCCCGATGCCGCCAAGCCGCTTTCGCTGGTGGCGTCGTTGAAGGAGCCGTCCACGTCCGCTCCGTCGTTGCGCCACAGTCGGACACCGAAGCTACCGACCAGGAGGAGATCCAGATCTCCCTCGTGGTCGTAGTCGACGACCTCGAGATCCAGAGGGGCAGCAGGGAGCTCTGGTAGCGGATGCGACGCCGGAACGAGACTCCCATCCTCAGCCACCAAAAGAAGAAGACGTTCACCGGTGACCACCCAAAAGTCCAGATCGCCGTCCTGACCCAGGTCGAATCCTCGGTAGGCTGCCACCGGCCCTTGATACAGCCGGCGAGTCTCCCAACCGCCGTCGCTTCCGGCGATCAGCGCCACCAGGCCGTCCGGGCCGTGCGCCACCAGATCGACCGTGCCGATCTCGGACGAGAGGACCTCAGTCCCTTCTCGTTCGACCCTCCACTCCGCCTTCAGGTCCAAGACCTGCAGGCTCTTGAAGCCAGCCAGCTCGGTCAGGAGGGCCACCTCCCGCAAACGCGGGGGCGTTGGCGGCTCTATTCGAGGCCCTGGGGAGGGGGCGGGAAACTCGAGCCGACCGAAGGTTCCTTTCTCTATGTCAGCGTCGGAAACACCAGTGATTCCGCGAGCCAGCAGAAGACTGTGCTCGTGCAGCATCTCTTGGGCCTGCTCGAGCTCCCCGGCTTGCATGAGGAGACGACCCAGCCGGTAAACAGCAGTCACGTGCCAGCTTCCTGCAAACATCGGCCCGATCTCCACGATGCGTCGCAAGTGCTCTGCGGCTTCCGGATCTCCCATCTCCCCAAGGGCGACGGCCAACATGACATGGGTGGGAATGTCGTTTTCCGCCAGCTCGTGTGCCCTGCGGAATCTCGCAACGGCGCCTTCGAGATCGCCCTCACGTCGCGCCAAGACCCCCATGAGGTAGTGATAGCGGGCGGAGTTCTCGGATCGATTCTCTGCCTGTTTCAACAGGGCTAAGGCCTGATCCTCATCGTCCAGAGCCAGCTCGACAACCGCCGCTCGCAGTAGATCTTCCGCGTCCACCGAGGCTCGGTCGAGCAACGGAGCGAGAGCCTCGCGACTCTCCTCGAGCGAGTCGTCCGCAAAAAGGGCCGCGGCAATCTCCCGGGCAGTCTGCACCTCTACCGGAACCGGCTTGCCTCCGACTTCCGGTGTGTCCGGCTCACCTCCGCACCGGAGGAATAGGAGAGCTGCTGGAAGCACAAGATGGAACCATGGTCTTTTCGATTTCGACCTCTCAGTGGTCACGACGCTCCTCGATCTCGATTTCGGGCGGCCTGGAGTTGCCTTACAGTGGAAGCAAGAATAACATCCTACCCGGACAGGTTGGAATCTGCTGACTTCCCCCCCTCGGCTTCCACCACACCCGCAATCATGAAGCGCTACGCCCTCATACTTGGAGCCGGATTACTCCTCGTCCTGGCCACGAGCGCCATCCTGTTGTGGGGCGTGTCAGCCCCCGACGGAGCCATCTCGACCATTCCGGCAGGCCTTCCGGTACCGGATCCGTCCGAGGTAATCATGAGCATGGAGCTCAGCGAGGACCTCACCCTGGAGGTCGAACTGGAACTGCTGCAGTTGAAAGAGCGTCTGGCGGCTCGCGACTATGAGGCGGCGAAGCGCTTTTTCTCGAAGGGATTCCAGGGATCCGATCCAGCAACGCTCGCGGTCGAAGAGCCAGATTCGCGCCCGATGGAAACGCGGCGGCTCAGGTATCGATTATCCGATTCCGAGCCGGTAGACAGGGAGGCGTTTCTGCGCGGACTGGCGGCCCTGGTGGAGGATTGGGGGGAGATCGAAGGCATCGAAATGATCCTCGATCGGGCCGACTTCCAGGTGGGTCGACCCACCTGGGGCAAGATCCGCCTTTCGCTGGAGTGGCTGGGCTTCGGCCCAGACGGTTCGGGCCGCACCCTGAGGGCGCAGTGCTACGCCCAGGTAGTTCAGCAAGGGTCGCGCTGGTACATCCACTCGTTGGAGCTGACCTCGGTGGAGGGCCTGGAGCGACATCGCCCGATCTTCTCCGAGATCTCTCGGGAGGCCGGTGTCGATTATTACGGGCCGGAGTACGAGCGCGGGAGCGAGAACTGGAACGGGGCTGCTGCCGCGGATGTCGACGGCGACGGGTTGTGGGACCTGTTTCTACCAAGCCCCAAAGGCAACTTTCTCTATGTCGCACTGCCCGATGGGGGATTCGAGGATCAGGCCGCTCGTCGCGGCGTGCGGGAGCCCGCTGGAGGGACTGGGGTCGCTTTCTTCGACTTCGACAACGACGGTGACCCCGATCTGTTGATCGGTGACGAGGCCTACCGTGACTCCGACGGGAGGCTCCACGGCAATCCGCTGCGGCTGTACCGCCACGACCGCAAGGGGGATTCCTGGAGCTTCGTGGACATCAGTCAGGAGGCGGGAATCGCGAACGAGCGCTACACATACGGGGTGACCATCTTCGATTACGATCAGGACGGTTTCCTGGACTTCTATCTTGCCAACTACGGTCGCTTCGCGGCGGTGCGGCCAAACTCGTGGGTGAATGCCGACAACGCCCAACCGAACCAGCTCTTCCGCAACCTGGAGGGGCGGCGTTTCGAGGACATGAGTTCCGCGGCGGGGGTCGACGATTCTCATTGGACCTTCCTGGCCGCAGCCGCCGATTACGACCGTGACGGGGACCTCGATCTCTATCAAGTCAACGACTTCGGCCCCAACGTCCTGTTGAAGAACAACGGCGACAGCACCTTCTCGGACGTCACCGGCGGCGAGATCCTGGGCGATCTCGGCTTCGGGATGAGCGCCTCTTGGGCGGATCTGAACAACGACGGGCTTTTGGACCTCTACGTCTCCAACATGTGGATGCCGGTCGCTCACCGTATCCTCGCCCGGCTTTCCGTCTCCGGCGAGGACGTGGACCGAGTCGCCAAGATGGCCGCCGGCAACACGATTCTCCTCGGACGTGGTGGAGACCGCTTCGAGCGGGCTCCGGCGGAGTTCGGAGCCATCGACTGCTGGTGGGCCTGGGCGAGCATACCTCTGGACGTGAACCTCGACGGCTGGCTGGACCTCTTCTGCACCGACGGCTTCATCACCCGCCCGGAGCCGGGTGACGCTCTCACCTACTATTGGAGGAACGTGATCGCCTCCTCGATCGACGTCGAGAACGAGCCGAGCATTCCGGTTCGGCGCGAGGTGAACGACAGGCAATATCGTGACGAGATGACCAAATTCATCTGGAAGGAGCGCAGTTCCAACAGCGGCAATCAGCGGGACAAGTTGTGGATCAATCTAGGCGATGCAAGATTCTGGGATGCCTCCGGGGTCAGTGGCGCGGACGCGCCCATGGATGGCCGTTCCGTCCTCGTCGCCGACTTCGACGAGGACGGCGACCCCGACCTGTTCGTCCACGGCCTGCAGCAGAGACGTCATTACTTGTACCGCAACGACGGTGGAAGTCCTGGCAACCGGTTCCTGAACGTGCGGCTGCGGGCTACCCGTGGGCAGTACGAGGCGATCGGCGCAGAGGTCATGGTGCACGGCCCGCACGGGCCCTACTCGCAGATTCTCAGCCGCGGCGCCCAGTTCTTGAGTGCTCAGCCACCCGAGCTCGTCTTCGGTCTGGGCAAGGCCGATTCGGCGCGGGTGGAGGTCTTTTGGCCGGGCGGGAAGCGCGAGGATTTCGGTGTGGTCCGGGCTGGGTCGAGCGTTGTTCTGATAGAGGGC
>Ga0326597_10009036_pt1 | contig 13391 bp, 11 predicted proteins | sample RVTome_12_FD_203789 | JGI IMG/M metagenome (GOLD analysis project Ga0326597, IMG submission 203789) | Soil microbial communities from uranium-contaminated site in the Upper Colorado River Basin, Wyoming, United States - RVT100D185 | ecosystem: Environmental > Terrestrial > Soil > Contaminated >... | reverse complement strand
CAAACTGGGTGATCTGGTCCTCGCCTCACCCTTGACCTTTATGAACGACTCGGGTCGAGCCGTGCGCGCTCTGTTGGGGTACTTCAAGGCCTCCGCGAGCGATCTGCTGGTGCTGCACGACGACATCGATCTGGCCTTCGGGCGCCTCCGGCTGCAAGTGGGCGGTGGCAGCGGTGGTCACAACGGCATCAAGTCGCTCGAACAGCACCTTGCCACTAAGGACTTTTCCCGTCTCAAGATCGGGGTTGGTCGCCCGCCGGGAAGCCGGGAGGCGGCCGATCATGTGCTGGCCCGGCTTTCGAGAGCCGAACGCAAGGAAGCCGACCTGCTGGTGGAGGATGCGACCGATGTCGTCGAGATGTGGTTGGTCGATCAGGCGCGTGCACAAGAGAAGGCGGCGCACCGGCGACCGTCCTAACCACAGCTGGCAGAATGCGCCGATGTCAGCCAACCTGGATGCGATCGGGATCATCGTCTCCCATATGGGTGACGCCATTGACTTTTACCGGCGCTTGGGGCTTGCCTTTTCAGAAGACGCCGCATCCGAAGACCACGCCGAAGCGAGCGGTCCTGGTGGACTTCGCGTAATGCTCGACTCGGTGGAGAGCGTGCAGTCCTTCTCGGAGTGGAATCCACCATCGGGCAGCCACCGGGTGGCCCTGGCGTTCCTCTGTGACAATCCGTCCGAGGTTGACGAGCTTCACCTTGAGTTGACGACCCTTGGAGCTCCATCTCACCTTGCACCGTTTGATGCACCCTGGGGCCAGCGGTATGCAACGGTGTTGGATCCCAGCGGAAACGCCGTCGATCTCTTCGCCTGGATCGGATGAGCTCAAGCTTCGTCGGGGCGGTGGATCAAGGGACGACGAGTACTCGATTCATCGTCTTCGACGAGAAGGGCCGGTCGGTGGCCTCTGCCCAAGTAGAGCATCGCCAGGTCTTCCCGCAGCCCGGATGGGTGGAGCACGACCCCGCCGAAATCCTGACCAACACCGATCTGGTGATTGCAGAGGCGCTGAGCAAAGCAGGACTCAGTCGCTCAGATCTGACCGCAGTAGGGATCACCAACCAACGCGAAACCACGCTGCTGTGGGAGCGCTCAACCGGTCGACCGGTCCACAACGCCATAGTCTGGCAAGACACCCGCACAGCTGATCTCTGTCGTGAGCTGGGAGGAGACCAGGGACAAGATCGCTTTCGGGCGCAGACCGGATTGCCTCTCGCCACCTACTTCTCCGGCCCGAAGTTGTCGTGGCTTCTCCGCCAAGACGATGGACTCGCCCAACGCGCCGCGGCAGGGGATCTCTGTTTCGGGACGATCGACTCGTGGGTCGCCTGGCATCTGACGGGTGGTCGTCATGTCACCGATGTGACCAATGCTTCCCGAACGATGCTGATGGATCTCCGGAGCCTGGAGTGGAGCGGCGAATTGTGCGACGCCTTTGGTATTCCAGCCGCCCTGCTTCCCGAGATCGTGCCATCGGTCGGGCGGGTCGGTCTGGGGATTGGGGTGTTGGAGGGCGTGCCCATCAGTGGAGTCCTCGGTGATCAACAGGCGGCCTTGTTTGGACAAACCTGCTTTGACCCGGGTGCTGTCAAGAACACCTATGGAACCGGATGTTTCATGCTGATGAACACCGGCATCGCTCCGGTGGTCTCCAATAGCGGTCTCTTGACGACCGTCGGCTATCGAATCGGCCAGGAACTCCCTGTTTATGCCCTCGAGGGTTCCATCGCCGTGACTGGGTCTCTCATCCAGTGGCTGCGGGACAACCTGGGACTGATCCACTCGGCGGCCGAGGTCGAAGACTTGGCAGCGTCGGTCACAGACAATGGCGACGTCTATTTTGTCCCTGCATTCTCGGGTCTGTTTGCTCCTCACTGGCGCTCGGACGCTCGAGGCGTGATCGTCGGACTAACCAGATTCGCGACGAAGGCCCACATTGCCAGGGCGGCGCTCGAGGCCACGGCCTATCAGACGAAAGAGGTCCTGGATGCCATGCGGGCGGACACCGGTGCGGATCTCGCCGAGTTGCGTGTCGATGGCGGGATGGTGGCGAACGATCTTCTGATGCAGTTCCAGGCGGATCTGCTCGGGGTCCCGGTGATACGGCCGGTGGTGGCGGAAACCACTGCCCTGGGAGCCGCTTACGCCGCCGGGCTGGCGGAGGGCGTATGGGATTCGCTTGACGATCTCCGCGGGAACTGGGCGGAGGATCGCCGTTTCCTCCCGACCATGGAGACCGGTGTTCGAGAGTGGCTCAACTCCCGCTGGCGCCAGGCGGTGGAACGAACGCTCAACTGGGTCTGACGCGATTACAGACCTTCGGATGTCAGTTCGGCTTCGTGGGCCCGGATCTGCCTGGCTACTTCGTCCGCATGCCAACCCAGCTCGACTGCCATCAACGCTGCAATGGCTTCCTGGTCCTTTCGCCCATGGTCAGGGGTGAGCCAGGCCAGCCGGGTCCGGCGGAGAGTGAAGTCCGCCACGGTCGATGCCGCTTCGAACCTGACCGCATGCACGACGTCTGCCATCGTCGTCTGCCCGTCGCTCAGCGTGGACAGGAGTTCAGCGTCGGCTGAGGCGACGTCGATCAAGCGGGTCGCCTCGGCTCCATAGCGACCTATTGCTGTCGTAGCTGCCTCACGGGGAAGGCCCGCTGCTGCCAACTTCTCTCGTACTGCCTCAAGGTCACCACCCGCGCCTACCAGTGGGATCTGTTCGGTGGGGCTCATGCCCTTGAGGCCAAGTTGACGGGTGACGACAGCGGCAGCTTCGGCACTGATTCGCCGATAGGTCGTCAACTTTCCCCCCGCCACCTGGACATAGCCCGGGTTCGGTTCCGCGATCACATGCTCCCGCGACGCCTGGGCGGTACTCGTCTCGCCGGTATCCGCCAATGCCCGCAGCCCTGCGAAAGTTGACAGAGGGGTGAAGTCAGGCACCTCCAGATATCGCCTCACATGTTTGACCAGGTAGGCCACGTCCTGGTCGGTCGCCGTGGGGTGACCGGGATCGCCTGCGTAGGGGGTGTCGGTCGTCCCGATGAGGGCATGACCCTGCCAGGGGATGATGTAGAGAACGCGGTCGTCTTCGGTCTCGGGTAGCACTACCGCCCGATCGGAGATTCCCAGCACGTCCTTTTGCACGACGAGGTGGACGCCTTTGGATGCCACGATCTTGAGGGGACGGGCTCCGACCAGAGTCGGCGGCCGAAACGCTCCCGTCGCCGCGACGACCGTCCTGGCGCGTATCCGCACCTCCTGCCTGTCAAGCCCGTTGGTGCAAACAACCGAGTATCCCCACGGCTCAGCGATCAGTTCATCTGCACGGATGCCAGCGACCGCCACCGTGTGGTAGCGCTCGACCGCGGTGCGGATCACGGCCAGGACCATTCGGGCGTCGTCGGTCTGAGCGTCGGAGTAGACGAAACCGACTCGCAAGCCGTCGTGACGGAGTCTGGGTATCAGCGCCAGAACTTCCTCGGGGTGGATACGTCGGGGTTTGGCCCCCGGCCGGTTGCGCCCGCCGAGGAGGTCGTAAAGGATCAAACCCACCCGGAGGGCCAGCGATGCTCGCCGCCCTCGTGCTGCCCAGTCCGGAGCATCCGCGATGCCGTATTGTCGAAAGAGGGGAATCACGAACTCAAGCGGATGAAATAGGTAGTCAGCGTTCCGCGACAGGACCTGTTGCTCTCTCAGCCCCTCGGCGATCAGTTTGAACTCGAACTGGGGCAGATAACGGATGCCGCCGTGAAAGAGCTTGGTCGACCTGCCGGACGTGCCGGCGGCGAAGTCGGTTTGCTCGACCAACGCAACCTGGAGGCCGCGCGCCGAGAGATCAAGAGCGACGCCGCACCCGGTGATCCCGCCTCCAACCACCACTACGTCGTACAGATCTTCAGCACCCAACATGGCGAGATGTCCGGAGCGGCTCCAGGCCATGAGCTGAGGTTAGGCCGCCATGCCTGCGCCCCCTCCAGGGTTATCATCGCCCCGGTTAGCCAAGGAGCTTTTCCCATCTCGTTCCCAGACTGGCTGGCCATGGGCCGGGTGTTGGTAGTCCCGATAATCATGGCCCTCACCCGTTCCCAGGACCGGTTCGAAAATGCATTGGGATGGGCGGCGGCTCTCTTTGCGCTCGCCGCAATGACGGATTTTCTCGACGGCTATCTTGCTCGTCTCTGGCACGTCGAGTCCGTGCTCGGAGCGTTTCTCGATACGACCGCCGACAAGCTGCTGGTCACCGGCGCGCTCCTTGCACTTACCTCGATCGGACGAGTGTCGATCTGGGCGGCGCTTGTCATCATGATGAGGGAGTTCCTGGTGATGGGCCTGCGGGGGCTCGTGGCGATCGGAGGGGGGATCGTGAAGCCTTCGACTTGGGGGAAGATCAAAGCCACCGCCCAGTACGTGGCGATCGGCCTTGCCTATCTGCGACTTCCCGAGCCGTGGGGACCGCTGTACCTCGATCAATGGGTCATGTGGATCGCGGTGATCGTCACCATCGCCTCGGCCTGGGGCTACTTCGGAGCCTTCTCGAAAATCGTTGCCAACGCCAGGACCAAGTCGCCGGCGTGACGACCCTCGTCACCGGTGCCACCGGAGTGGTTGGTGGCGCGGTCTTGCGGCATCTCATGGATGTGGGCCACGACCTCAGGGCTCTGGTGAGACCCGGGCGGGCGGTGCCCAGCGTCGAAACGGTTGAGGGAGACGTCCTCGACTACCCGTCCTTGGTGAAAGCCTGCGAGGGCGCCGACCTGGTCTTTCACATCGCCGGTGTGAACCGGATGTGTGATCCGGACCCGGGCCAGATGTTCGCTGTCAATGTCGACGGCACCCGCAACATGGTTCGGGCATGTCGGGCAGCAGGAGTGGGCCGTCTGGTCTACACGTCATCGGCGGCGACCATCGGGGAACCGCAAGGCTCGGTGGGAACCGAAGACACCATCCACCGAGGCACCTTCAACTCCAATTACGAGCGATCCAAGTACTTCGCCGAACAGGTGCTCGTGACCGAGGCGGGTGATCTTGACGTGGTGATCGTCAACCCGTCCTCCGTGCAGGGTCCGGGCCGGTCGACCGGGACTGGAAAGCTCATTCTCGATGCTGTCAACGGTCGACTTCCTTTCCTCGTCGACTCAAAGATGTCGATAGTCGACATCGATGACTGCGCCCGCGGGCACCTTCTTGCCGCTGAACGTGGGGCCAGGGGTCGCCGTTACATACTCAACTCGTTTTCGTTGACGATGCAACAGTCGCTCGCCCTGTTGGGCGAGGTGTTGGGTCGGCCCATACGCAGCCTCAAGCTGCCGGGTACGTTCGTCATGGCAGGGGCGGCTCTGGTCTCAGCCCCTTTCCGGATTAGCCGGCGCCAGCCGCCGATCTGTCCGGAAATGGTCCGAACCCTCCGACATGGCCACACGTATGACGGGAGCCGGGCAAGTAAGGAACTCGGACTCCAATACACCCCCGCGGCCGACACATTGCGAAGGCTGATCGAGTGGGCAGCCGGGCAGGGACTCGTCGTCAAATAGCAGGTTCGGGGCGGACGGAGCGCCGAATCGCCAACACGGCCATCCCGGCCAGGACGGCTGCCACTCCCGCACCCAGGAAGGCAGGGCCGTAGTCGCCCACTTGCTCACGGATGTAGCCGCCGCCCCAGGCGGCGAGGGCAGCTCCGCCCTGGTGGGCCGCGAAAACCCACCCGTAGACCGTGCCCACGTTCTGGCGGCCGAAGGTGTCGGCGGCCAAGGCCACAGTCGGGGGAACGGTGGCGATGTAGTCCAGACCGAAAAGGACTGCGAAAGCGGCCAGGCCCAACCGATCGTGGAGGGCAGGGATCAGAAACAACGAGACCCCCCGAAAGCCGTAATAGACAAGGAGCAACCGGCGGGGGTCGACCCGGTCGGTAAGCCAGCCGGAAGCGATAGTCCCGACGAAGTTGAAAGCGCCCATAACTGCCAGAGTGCCGGCTGCCACAGCCGCGGTGAATCCGTGCTCGACGGCGTGAGCGATGAAATGGGTGCCCACGATCCCGTTGGAAGTCAATCCGCAGATCCCAAAGGTGCCGACCAGCAGCCAGAAGTCCGGGCTTCGGATCGCCCTTCCCATCACCCGCGGATCGGGGCGCGGAATCGGCACAGGCTTGTCACCACCGTAGGGAGCCAGCCCCAGGGCCGCTGGATCGTTGCGGACGAACAGGGCGACGGGAATAACGGCCACTGCGGCTGCAAGGGCGATCCAAGTCGAGGTGGTCCGCCATCCCTGGTTGACGGTCAGGCTGGCGAGCAACGGGAGAAACACGAGTTGACCGGCCGAAGTTGCCGCTCCAAACAGGCCGATCACCAAACCGCGGCGCTTGACGAACCAACGGTTGGCAATCGTCGCCCCCAGCACCGAGCCGATCAACCCGGTGCCGACTCCGCTGAGAACGCCAAAGAAGAGGTGGAGGTGGAGGCTGCTGCGGGCGGTGGCGGATAGCGCCATGCCCCCGGCGATGATCGCCATTCCAACGGTGGCAACCCGTCTTGGTCCGAATCGATCGATCAGCTTCCCGGAGAACGGAGCCGAAAGGCCATAAAGCAACAACCCGATCGACACCGCCAGCGACACCGTGGAACGGGGGATCCCGAGGTCGGCCTCGATGGGGAGAAGAAAGACACCCGGAGCGGCCCGCACGCCCGCCGAAAGAAAGACAGCAGCCCCGGCGGACGCGACCACCAGCCATCCGAAGTGGATCCGCCGCATCCCCCGAATCGTAGGGCTTGGACTAGCCGGGTATTTGCAGTTCCGGAACCTGGTAACTCAAGAGCAGGTCGCCGTCGCTGTCGTAGGCCTCGACCGCGATAGCGGTGCCGAGATCTGCAGTTTCGAATAGGAAACCGAAGCCACGGAACCCGAACTCAGTTGTGGTTCCGACTTGCAAAGTCACGGATTCACCGGTCGAGAACGAGATGACAACTTCTCGGGCGTCTTCTTCGACGATGCCGAGCATCTGACCTTGAGAGCCAACGCCCTGGAGTGACGTGAAGCCCAGGTCGATGTGCATGCGGCCCGGGACGCTCATCTTGGACCTCGTAAAGCAACCCTCGCTATGAGACCCAGCCCCGCTGGGGCCAGCGGCAGTGCTGGTCTTCGTGCACAGCCCCCGACCCCTCTCTTGGATCGAGATGGCCCAGCCGGGGCCTTCGGCCAGCACTCGCTCCTCACCAGGTTCGGACTGATACATCTCAACCGACTCGAGGTCGCCCTCAACCAAGGAGTGGAGGATAACGAACTCGTTTTCGCTTAGCTCGAAGGTGTCAGCATTCCAAGCAGCCTCCACATTGTCGAGAAACTCTGCTGAACAAGAGGTCGTGGTCTCGGGTTGGTCGTTGGAACAAGCTGCTGCTGCTTCAACGGCCTGGCGGTACTCGGTCGAGCTGACGATCCCGTCTTGAAGGATCTCCCGTTGAGAGTCAGGAGACTCGGTAGTCAGATAGAGGGCATACCTAAATGGCAGCTCGATGTTGCCTCCCACCTCGACCGCGGAAACGGTGCGGACCTCGAGGCTGGTCGCCTGAAAGACTCCAAAACCAGGTTGTTCGATCTTGACGGGGATACCTTCCGGGCTCAGCTCTAGCCGGAAGCCATATCCAGCAAACGCGTTCCCGGCCAAGTGATGAGTGGGCTCGGACTGCTGGAGGTCGGCGTCGCCACCCGTGATTTCCTCCCAGATCTGCTCGGTGGAGAGGACTCGGGTCAGGACCTTCCAGGGGATCGCTGGGTCGGGTGGATAGGTGAGGCCCGCATAACTCGTGCGGACGAACTGATCATGCGGATCGTTTATGCCAGTCCCGTCCCGGTTTCGGTAGAAGCTGTAGCCGAAGGATGGTCCATCGGGAGAGTTGTCGACTTTGAGGACCTTGTAGAAATTGAGCGCAGCCCACACCAGTCGTCCCGTCGAAACCGGGTCGCCGGCCTCGTTCACGATTTCAAATGTCATGTCGAAGTGGGGCCGGTCAGCAGATGGTTCGGGAACAACAGGAGTTGAAGGCGGCGGCACCTCGGGAAACTCAGGCGCCGGTCGAAGGCTGGTCGCGGATCGTGGCGGGGACTCAACATTGGCCCCAGTGCTGTCCCTTTGGAGCAATTGTCCGCCAACCACGATCGTGGCGATGACGGCGGCAGCGGCAAGTACCGCGAAGACCCAGGGCGATTTGCTTGCTGCGACTTGAAGGGTGGGAGCGGTTATGAGGTCGCCCTGGATTCTCTCCCATACGTCCGTGGCGTCAACGTCAGAAACGAGACCAGACCGGCACCGTTGACATCCCTGGAGGTGGTCCACTGTTTCTTCATCAAGGAGCAAGTCGGCTTCCATCACCAGGTGGCTCACGGTCTCTCCTCTCGCAGAATCTGGCGGGCCCTATGGACCCGGCTCTTGACGGTTCCTTCGGCAACACCCAATTTGATGGCGGCGTCGGCGATCGACAGGCCATCCCAGGCAACCGCCAGTAGCGCTTGACGAAGGTGCTCGGGGAGACGACTCACCCCTTCTTCGGTGTCGATCCTCGCGGCCCAGTCCGACTCTGTGGACGGACGGCCAGAAGCATCGCCAATGGTCTCTTCCCTGGTCCGGTTCCGGGCCGACGACCTATTCATCGTGATGAGCTTGCGCGAAGCGATCCCCCATAGCCAGGCAGCCACGGGGCCTTCCCCTCGGTAAGTCGCGGCGGAGCGCCACACCGCGATGAAGGTCTCCTGGAGTGCGTCCTCGGCCTCGGGGACCGAGGCTCCGGCGTGCCGGAGTCGAGCAGCGAGCAGAGAAGCGTGACGGTCGTAAAGCTGGCGCAGACCGCGATCATCTCCCACGGCTATGCGGGTCAGGAGACGCCGATCTCGGGTGTCCGACATTCACCTACATTGTCGGCGCCGAAGGTTGGGTGGTTCCCAGGGTTTGTCTACTCGCCGGCGATGGCGATGACCCGCCCGTCGGCCGTGGCGGCGAACACGGCCCCCTCGACGACCAGCAACTCGTGACGGATCGCGCGTGACCCCGTGCGATAGCGCCACGCTTCCTCACCCGTCTCGGCGTTGACCGCATAGACATTCCCCGAGCCTGTGCCTACATAGATCAGTCCTTTGGCAAGGATCGGAGGGGTCGTGATGAGGTTCTCATCCGTGAAGCTGTGGGGCCAGAGAAAAGGCGTGTTTCCCTCCAGCCACCCCTCGGGAGCGAGGCCGACCCCATGCAAATTCAGCCCATCTACGTAGTACAAAGCGTCGGTGGTCACGATCGCTCCCTCCTCGGTCGGAACCGGGTAGATCGTATAATCCGGTGGGAGACCCCAACAGGTTTCGATCGAATAGGTCAGAACCGATGCGCCAACGGTGCCCATGAACAAGGTTTCGCCCATGATCATCGGGTTGATTTGAATATCGAAGCGGGTGTTGACTGGCTCGCATGCCGCCAGGCCGGTGTTGATGTCGACGGCGTGAATGAAGCCATCGGCGCTGGCCAGATAGATGGTGTCACCATCGAAGGCGGGCGCCGTCCGGAACGGCCCCGCCGGCTCACCCTCCGGATACACCCACTTCGGCTGTCCACCGGCGAGGAAAAAGCTGAGCAGTCGTCCCTCAGTCGTGGCGACGTACACGGAGTCACCGACAATGAGGGGCGTCGTTACTACTTCGCCAACGTTCTGCTGCCAGAGTTCATCGCCTCGGAACGCGCTATGAGCAAAAAGGGTGCCGCGGTCGCTGACGTAGACGACGATGGTGCCGGACTCTCCGCCCTCCCCGGTTGCCAAGAGCGAGGCCACCCTTTCGGTCTGAATCTCTGCTTCGACGACGCCGGAGCGTTGTTGGATGACCTGAATGATGTTCTCATCGTTGGGCACCAGCAGGTATTGCCCACGGGCGATGGGAGGTCGTACGATGATGGGGCCGGCTGGATTTCTCCAGTAGTGGCCGGTGGCCTCTCCAATCCCGCCCAGTCCGACCCCGCTGCGTCCCAGGTCACCGCGAAACTGAGAGTTTCCCAGGATCCCGGTCTCCGGGGCGGCCACCTTCATGTCCTCCATCTCTATCACCGTCGTGGTGGTAGTGGCAAGCGTCGTGGTGGTGGGAGGGGGTGCTGTGAGGTTGACCACGGCCAGCGCCGCCCCTACCGCGATGACAGTCATGGCCGCGGCGGTACCTGCCACCGCCAGCGGGCCGCGCCGCCGCCGGACCGGCCGCCTTCGAACCAGACCGGCCGACCGCCGCTGAGCGGGGCTGAGGATCATCTCACCCGACAGTCCGGCCGCCGCGAAGGCGTTGTCGATTCGCTCTCGCAGCAGGGCTACTTCCTCCTCACCTACCTCGGTATCAGTGGCCAGGGCTGTTTGAGCGGCGGGATTGTCGAGGAAGTCCGGCGTCCAGTTTTCGGGCAGCCGACCAACCACTGACCGCATGGCGGCTGCGACTGGAAGGGCGAGCGGATCCTGCCAGAGCTGGCCGGCGGTGATGGCTTTGGCCGCCTGAACCGGGTTGCCGAGCTGCATCGCCAGCGCGGCGGCTTCGGCTGCGAGTTCGGGGTCCTTCTCCCGCTGGGATCGCATCGTCATCAGATCGGCGGCTGCCCCCAGCCAGCGGCTTTGGAGGAGCTGGTCAGTCAGGTCCTCTGCTTGCCTCTGCGGCCAGGTGTCAGAGAGTTCGAGTTGCAGCTCTTCGAGCCGTAGTCGCCATCTCAGGCCATTGCTTCCCGGCGGCGTAGCCGCCAGGGCGGCTTCCACTTCGGCCCTGGCTTCGTCAACTGAACCGTTGCCTGCCAAAGCCCGAGCTCGCAAGTATCGGCAGACATTTTCCCAGGACGGAAGTGACGTCAGGGCTGTTTCGAGGGCTTGATCCGCCGCCCCCAGCGCAATGTCCCATTCCTCGAAGAGAAGCCCGCCCTCGGCGGCAGCGAGTTGTGAGATGAACACAGGGGCGAAGGCCCCCGCTTTGGCCGCCAGCGCTTGGGCCCGATCGATGGCTTCCAGCGCCTCGACGGGGCGTCCCACTCCGAACAGCGCCCTCGCCCAATACGCCTCCTTATCGGCCTGAGAGGCCTCGCCTTCTTTGGTAGCCGCTTCGTCGCGCAGGCGAGCAAACCCAATCTCAGCGTTGCGCATCTGACCCTGATCAAGGTCGATCCAGGCCTGGTTGAGTCTCCCGTAGAAGCGCTGGATGTCGGTGCCGTGCTTGTCCAGCAAGGCTTGCCCCTTGGTCACGGTTGCCGCGGCTTCCTCGGCAAAGCCCAGCCGTGACAGCTCCCTCCCATGGAAGGTCAACAGCGAACCGAGCTTGGCGGGGGAACCGATCCGGGCGGCCGCTAACTCAGCGAGGGCAACCCACCGTTCCGCCTCCTGGGGGTGCTGGAGGTCATCTTCTACCGAGGCTGCGAATCCGAGAGCATCAACCAGGTCCTCGCCAGAGAGTCGAGGTATGGCAACGTCCAACGAAGTGCGGGCCGCGGCGGTTTGACCACGGTTCCGGTACAAACGGGCGAGTCGCAAACGGAGCCGCCCCTCGGTTTCGCCACCATCGAGTTTTGCCTCGGCCAAAGCGTTGAAGGCCGTCTCCATCAGATCTATCTGCTCGGAGTCGCTGTACCGCGAGGACCCGTCGAGGACGGCCGCGGAGAGAGTCCGCCAGGCTCCGGCGTAACGACCGGCCTCAGCCAGGAGTCGGCCGACCTGGCGGGGGTCGGCCTGGGCGCTGGCCATGGCATCGGCGAGATGTCCGGCCAGGTAGGTCGCCACCGCCGGAGTCACTTCCGGGGTTACGCCCGCGGCCAGTACATATCCGGCCGGGGTTTCCCGCAGCTGGCCCGTATTGACGAGGCCATTTCCGACCGAGATGATCTGTTGCGGGCTGGTTCCCAGCGCGGTCGCGGCAGCGTCCACGGGCACGGCCATGCCGGCGACGGCTACCAGCGACAGAAGGTCCGGTTCCCCACCTCGATCCACTAGACCAGCGTAATCAAGCCACACGGTCCCAAGCCACGTCGCTGGCGGTCGACTTCTAGATCTTCCAGATCATTCCGGCCGTGAGAGCGATCAGGATTCGCTTGATGACCGTTCCAGGGTCAGGCGTGGGGATCTCAACACCGAGTTCTTCGAGGGCGGTCCTCAACCTTGGCAAGGGTCTGTGCCAGCCGCCCCTGATTCCGTTGGGCGGATCAGGTTCGACATGGGTTAAGGGGGCCGCCTTCTGCATTCATGTAGAGGAATTGAACGATGTCGCGGTCTCCCATGTCCCACCTCACTATCAATGGTTCACCTAGATCAGCCGTGGGTAGGGCCCCCATCTCACCGCCGTCCATCAGGGCGAGAGCGACAATGCCCGACTCGTTCTGTAGGTCCCAAAACGGATCCTCGTCGACATATCGATAGTTGCCGGGGGACACCTCGACCGATCCACCGGGACCCGTGATCGTGGCGCTCCCCGGGCCCTTGGCGGCCGCGGGGAGGACGGGTAGCAGGAGGAAGGGCAAGAGCGAGGCTCGTCCCCAAGAGTCGGCGAGATCGCATGTCACCATCTACACCGGTCATCGCCGCCCGGTTCCGGTCAGGTGTCCTGGAGGCCGATGCCGCGCGTTACTAGCATCCTTTCGTAGGTTTGTAGGTAGCCATCCGGGCCTTCGAGGTCGAGCCAATGTTCTCCGGTGGGTTCGATCCGGTGCTGTCGGCTGACATCAGGCGTCAACCGTCGACGGCTGGTCAGATAGTCCTCGATGATGGCGGCGATCTCGTCGTCCCACCTGAGATGGACGGCCAATCCTGCCTGGGTCCGATGAGCAGCGTCGATGTGGTCGGTGATGACATCGCCAAGTTTCTCGGAGGCGATGATCTCAGAGTCGTCATGGCCGCCCACGCGGTCAAGAAAGGGGAAGTCTTCGGGTCTGATGTCTAGCCGTGCGATCGGTCGGAGCTCGACGGTGCTGGCCCACTCGTTGGAGGGTGGCCCTCCCGGGTAGAAGGGAATCGGGGAAAAGGTTTCGGGAGGCAGCAGGTAGAGGGTGCCGGTTCGCCAGATGTCTTTTCCGAGATACTCGTGGTGAACGGAGAAGTTGTAGACGTCGAGCGTCTCGGTGTCAGCGGAAAAGTTGAAAACCCCGTTGCGAATTGAGCCATCGATCTTGGAGCGATCGATGACCGCGAACCACATCGACCACAACCCATACGGAGTGCCGTAGACAGCCCCCCGGTTGCTACGACCGCCATGATCGAAGAGTTCGATCGAGCCCCGGCGAGGGACAAAGAGATCGAGGTCGCCATGAGGTGATCCATGGAAGATCACATGACGACGACGGGTGAGCCATTCGACAAACCGATGGCGGGGCCAAGGCAGGTCCCAGGTGATCCACCCTCCATCGGATCGTCTTC
>Ga0326597_10009035_pt1 | contig 13391 bp, 12 predicted proteins | sample RVTome_12_FD_203789 | JGI IMG/M metagenome (GOLD analysis project Ga0326597, IMG submission 203789) | Soil microbial communities from uranium-contaminated site in the Upper Colorado River Basin, Wyoming, United States - RVT100D185 | ecosystem: Environmental > Terrestrial > Soil > Contaminated >... | reverse complement strand
CGCGAACCGCGGCGAATTGGCCGCGGCGCTCTCCGGTGCGTTCGCCCGCGCGGCCGAGCAGGAACAGGTGGCCGAGGAATTCGTCGCCCCGCCTCCCCGCCCCAAGCCGACGCCCCGCATCGCGCTCGCCGAGCTGCCGCCGCGCGATAGGCCGGAAACCGACGACGCCGAGTCCGGTGCCGAAGTGGCGGACGCCGATCCCGATGGCGAAATCGTCGACGATGACAGTGAAGCCCAAACCGTCGCGCCGGAGAACCGTGTCTCGGTCTTCGCCCCGACGCGCCCCGGCGAGGGCACCTCTGAAGAGGGAGCTTCCGCAACGGCGAGCGACGGCGGCTCGCCAGTCGCGGAAACCGGCGATGACGGGTCCAATGCGCGCTCGCCCGCGAGACCCGTCGCCGGCGCGGGCACCAACGTCTCGGCGCTGGCGCCGACCGGCACCGGGGACGATGGGCGAGTCGACGCCGAGCTGCTCGGCGCCGAAGCGGCGATCGCCGACGCCGAGGCTGATAGTGCCGGCGAGCCGCCGGATGCCGCCGCCGACCGGGTCCTCGCCATCGCCGACGGCGATGCCAGGTTTTCGATCTCTCTGGCGCCGCCCTCTCCGCCGGGAACCACGACCCTCGTCAAGCGGCGCGAGGGGCTTGCGACATCTCCTTCGGTCACCGCCAGCACCGAGGCGACGGGCACCGACGATGCCGGTGGCACGGCGGCCTCACCTGCCGACCCCGCGACGGGAAAGGTCAGGCTTGCCGCCCTCATCGTCGCCGACACCAAGCCGCTGGCGTCCGGTGTCGAATGGGAAATTCTCGCGCCGGGAACCGCCGGAACGCCATCGCGTCCGATCGCGCGATCGTCCGAACCCGAGCCCGAGATCGAGGTTCCCGCCGGCGAGTACCTGGTGAAGGCAACCTTCGGCAGCGCCGCACGCTCCCAGCGTGTCGAGGTCGGCGCCGACGAAACCGAGACCCTGTCGATGGTTCTGGGTGCCGGAGGTCTGCAGATCGACCCGGTGAACGCCGGGGCCGAGGAGCCCGAAGCGGTGATCCTGAACACGATCTACGCCGCCGGCACGACCTTGAGTCCGGTCGTCACGGACCTGCCATCGGGTGAGATCGTCTATCTCAACGCCGGCGTCTACCGGATCGAGAGCCGCTATGGGGACGCCAACGCCGTGGCCCGCGCCGACATCGAGGTCCAGCCCGGCAAGCTGGTGCGCGCCAAGATCAATCATCGTGCCGGCCCGGCAAGTTTCCGCCTCCTGTCCGAAGCGAGCGACGAGCCGCTCGACGACGTCGCCTGGCAGATCGTGGCAGCCGACGGCTCCATCGTCGCCCAGTCGGACGAGGCAACCCCGCGCATCGTGTTCGCCGAGGGCCGCTACGAGGTGATTGCCAGGCGGGGCGGGGAATCCTTCCGCACCTCTTTCGAGATCAAGCCGGGCGAAGAGACACTGGTCGACATCGCCTCGCGCTAGCCCGGACTTCCCGCACCGTCGCGGGCGTCACGGAGGCGAATTTGCGGTCAGGCCAGGAAAAGCGTGCGGGGCGTAGTGGGGCTACGGTCAAACGCTTTGACGCAGCCTGGCCGCGAATGCGCCCCGCCCTCCGGGTCGCCCGGGGCGGGCCGTCCGGTTCGTCGACGCCCTCAACCGTAGACCATGCTACGCTTTTCGGACGTCTCCTGCCGGAGCGGCGCCGCCCCGGCGCGATGACGCCTCGCGAGGGTGCGGGAAGTCCGCGCTAGATCCCCTTGCGCTCACGACCGTCGCAGGTCCGGCGGCGTTGCCTCGACCACCAGTTCGGCGATCGCATCGCCGAGCGCGAGCGACCGCTGGTGGCTGGATCCCAGCCGGCGGACCGAGACGGCCTGACCTTCGGCCTCGCGCGCGCCGACGACGAACAGCGCCGGCACTTTCGCGTGGCTGTGCTCGCGCACCTTGTAGTTGATCTTTTCGTTGCGCAGATCGGCCACGGCCCTGAGCCCGGCCACCGCGCAGGCCGCGCGAACCTCTTCGCCATAGGCATCGGCCTCGGACGTGATGGTGGCGACCACGACCTGAACCGGCGCGATCCACAGCGGCAGATGGCCGGCGTGATTCTCGATCAGGATGGCGATGAACCGCTCGAGCGAGCCGAAGATCGCGCGGTGCAGCATCACCGGAGTGTGTTTCTCGCCATCGGGTCCGATAAAGAACGCGCCAAGCCGCCCGGGCAGGTTGAGGTCGACCTGCAGGGTTCCGCACTGCCAGTCGCGGCCGATGGCATCGCGCAGCACATATTCGAGCTTCGGCCCGTAGAAGGCCCCCTCGCCCGGATTGAGCTCGAACTCCTGGCCGGCGCTCGCGACCGCGTCCTTGAGCGCCTCTTCGGCCCGGTCCCAGACCGCGTCGTCGCCCACCCGGACGTCGGGTCGGTCGGAAAACTTCACCCGCACATCCTCGAACCCGAAGTCGCGGTAGATCGACAGGATCAGCTCGTGCACCGCCACGCACTCCCCGGTGATCTGGTCCTCGGAGATGAAGATATGGGCATCGTCCTGGGTGAAATGGCGCACCCGCAACAGGCCGTGCAGCGCCCCGGAGGGCTCGTAGCGATGGACTTTGCCGAACTCGGCGATCTTGGTCGGCAAATCCCGATAGCTCTTGAGCCCATTCTTGAAGATCTGCACGTGGCCCGGGCAGTTCATGGGCTTCAGCGCGAACACCCGCTCGTCCGGAGTCCGGCTCGTGTACATGCTCTCGCCGAACTTCTCCCAGTGGCCCGAGGTCTCCCACAGGGAGCGGTCGAGCATGTCGGGCGTGTTGACCTCGAGGTAACCCGCGTCCTCGCCGCGCCGGCGCATATAGGCGACGAGTTCGCGGAACAGCGTCCAGCCCTTGGCGTGCCAGAACACCGAACCCGGTCCCTCCTCCTGGAAATGGTAGAGGTCCATCTCGCGGCCGAGGCGGCGATGGTCGCGCCTTTCGGCCTCCTCCAGCATGGTGAGGTACGCCTTGAGGTCCCGGTCCGACGCCCAGGCGGTCCCGTAGATTCGCTGGAGCATCGGGTTGCGCGGATCGCCCCGCCAGTAGGCACCGGCGATCTTCATCAGCTTGAAGGCCGAGCCGACCTTGCCGGTGGATGGCATGTGCGGGCCACGGCAGAGGTCGAACCAGTCGCCCTGGCGGTAGATCCTGATCTCCTCGGCTTCGGCAATCGCATCGATGAGCTCGACCTTGTAGTCCTCGCCCATCTGTCGGAACGTCTCCTTAGCCCGCTCGCGGTCCCAGACTTCCTTGGTGAACGGCGCATCACGCCTGACGATCTCGCCCATCTTCTGCTCGATCAGCCACAGATCGTCGGGGCGAAACGGCTCGTCGCGCGCGAAGTCGTAGTAAAAGCCGTTCTCGATCACCGGACCGATGGTCACCTGGGTGCCGGGAAACAGCGTCTGGACGGCCTCGGCCAGAACATGGGCGCAGTCGTGGCGGATGAGTTCGAGCGCGGCGGCGTCATCGCGCGAGACGATCTCGACGCGCGCGTCGCGCTCGATCGGATCGGCGAGATCGCGCAGCGTTCCGTCGAGCCTGAACGCCACGGCCCGCCTGGCCAGTGATTTGGATATGCCGGCGGCAAGCTCGGCGCCCGTGATCCCCGGCGCGCAGGACCGCTCGGCGCCGTCGGCAAGGGTAATCGTGATCATGGCTCCTCCTTCGCTCACTCGCTGCCCACAACGCAGGTAAGCGCGGCCGTCCTGATAGGCGGGATCGCGGCCGATGTCCACCGCCGAACCGCCGACGCTCGCTGACGGCGGTGACCACTCCCGACACCCGGGCGATGACGCAATTCCGGGCGCGGCTCACCCGCCGTCGAGCCTGAGCGTGATGTGCCGGCTGGTCCAGCGTCCATGGCGCCAGGGCAGGTACCAGCGCGCGCCCTCGCGTGGGAGCTCCGGCACCGGATCATGACCGCTGCCGCCCCACGGGTGGCAGCGGCAGATGCGCGCCAGCGCCATCCAGCCACCGGCCCACACGCCATGTCTGGCGATCGCTTCGTCGGCATAGTCCGAGCATGTCGGCAGGTAGCGGCACTGACGCCCGAAAATGGCGGAGAAAGTCAGTTGATAGGCCCGCACCAAGCCCCTCGCCAGGCGCCGGGCGCTCATGGCGTCCCGCGCGCCGGCGGTTCAGGCCGCCTCGGTCTGCCTGGCCTCGATCTGGCCGAGCGCGTCGACGACGGCATCGAAGGTGAGGAGTGTCGAGGCGTGGCGCGACTTGAACTCGCGGACCGGCTCGAGCACGGCAAGGTCCGACCAGCGCCCGCCCGGCGCCGGCCCGCCCTCCTTCAGCATCGCATGCATCGCCTCGCGCACCGTGCGCAGTTCCTCGGCCGTCGCGCCGATGATGTTGCGCGCCATGATCGACGATGATGCCTGGCCGAGCGCGCACGCCTTCACCTCGTGGGCAAAATCGCTCACCCGCCCGTCCTCGACCTTGAGATGCACCGTCACCTTGGAGCCGCACAGGCGGCTGACGGCGGTCGCGCTCGCGTCCGGCTGGTCGAGCTTTCCGATACGCGGGATATCGCCGGCAAGCTCGAGGATTCGCTTGTTGTAGACATCGTTCAACATTGTATCATCATACCTCAGCGAGCCCGGACCCGGAAAGCCGCTGGCTTCCACCCCGGCCTTGCGGGCGCGGCGAGCCAAGGGTATATGCGCCTCAACATAGGCCGTGCCGCGCACTCGTCCAAGACGCACGGGCGATTTAGCCGAGCGTCACGACATCGCGGATCATCATCGCGTGTCGCGCCGTCCGAGCCCCAGGAGACCGGAACCCGCCAAATGGATGCGATCGCAGGAAAGCGGGCCCCTTCGCCCACCGCCGCAGCAGGACGCCCGAGCCGGGAGGAGGCCGAGGAAGCGGTTCGCACCCTTATCGCCTGGGCCGGCGATGATCCGACACGCGAGGGACTGATCGATACGCCGCGCCGGGTCATCGACGCCTTTGACGAGTTCTTCGTCGGATACAGCGAGGACGCGAACGCGGTGCTGTCGCGCACATTCGATGAAACCGAGGGCTATGACGACATCGTGATGCTGCGGGGCATCGATATTTTTTCCCATTGCGAGCACCACATGATCCCCTTCATCGGCAAGGCCCACATTGCCTATCTGCCGTCGAGGCGGGTCGTCGGCCTGTCCAAGCTCGCGCGCGTGGCCGAGGTCTTTGCCCGCCGGCTGCAGACGCAGGAAACCATGACCGCCCAGATCGCCCGGTCGATCGATGAGTCGCTGGCGCCGCGCGGGGTCGCGGTCATGATCGAGGCGGTCCACCAGTGCATGTCGCTGAGGGGCGTTCACAAGCCGAACGTTGCGACCGTCACCTCCCACTATCTGGGTGAATTCAAGACCGATCAGATGCTGCAGTCGCGGTTCCTCGCGCTCGCCGGGGCCATGCGCGAGGTGATCTAGGGTCCGGCAATGGGCAAGTCCACGCGATTTGCGCGCCGCGTGAGCGTGCGCCAGGTCGAGGAAGGAACCGGGCTCGCGCCGAAATTCGACGAGAACGGCCTCCTCCCGGTCGTCACCACCGCCTGCGACACCGGCGAGGTGCTGATGCTCGGCTACATGAACGAGGAAGCCCTGGCGCGCACCATCGCCACCGGCGAGGCGCACTATTGGAGCCGGTCACGCGGCGCGTTGTGGCACAAGGGCGCAACGTCCGGACTGGTGCAGACGGTTGTCGACATGCGAATCGACGACGACCAGGATGCGATCTGGCTGTCGGTTCGCGTCGCCGGCAGCGGCGCGAGCTGCCATGTCGGCTACCGGTCCTGCTTCTACCGCTCGATCCCGATCGGCGCCGAGCCGAAGCCGGGGCTCGAGCTGCGCTTTCGCGAGGACGAAAAGGTATTCGATCCGGGCGATGTCTATGGCGACGCGCCCAACCCGACCCGGCTCTAGCCCGGACTTCCCGTCCCCGATCACGTCGGGGACGGGCATTTTCGGGATCATGCGCCAGCCAGTTCAGCGAGCGCCGACTCGCCGCCATCCGTTTCGCTGGCGCCGGGCTAGAAAGCCCTCAGCGGCGGCAGCCTGCGGTCGAACAGGCCGAAGAAGAACAGACCGAAGGCAAACCCGCCGATATGCGCCTCCCAGGCAATGCCGGTCGCTTCGCCGAACGTGATCGCGCCGAGCCCGAGCCCCAGATTGATGAACAGCCACACGGCAAGAAACGCCAGGCTCCGCCGTTCCTGAAACGTCTCCGCGATCGATGCGAGCGGCACCCGGCGCTGCATCTCTCCCGGCCGGCCGAGCGCACCGAAAGGGCCCGCGGCGCGAAACACGAACCGGATCGCACCGGCCATGTGGCCCGATATCGCCGCCGAGGCGCCGATGACCGGAAACGGTTCGCCCCAGTGCGCGGCGAGGTGAAACAGGGCACCGGCGACCCCGCAGCAAATGGTGAAGGCGATGAACCTCTCGGTGCCGATCCGCCAGGCCACCGCGCTGCCGAACGCCAGCAGCCACAGACTGTTGAAGATGAGGTGGGTCCAGTCGCCATGGAGCACCATGTAGGTGACAAAGCTCCAGACCTTTGCCGCCAGGCCGCCGCCGAACTCGAACCGGACTCCCGGCACCACGTCGCTGTAGCGGGCCGGAATGAACGCGAACAGCCGCAGGACCTCGACATCGGCCGCCGGCCCCAGCATCAGGCGCAGGACATGCACGCCAAGCAGCAACCCCAGGGCGACGAGGATGATGCGTGGCGCGTTGACCGCGGGAGGAGAGCCGTTCATGGGGGGTAACCCGGTTGACCCGCCGTCATAGCCGAGCAGGCATGACCTGTCCATGCGCGCCCGGCCACCCGGTCCCGGGCTCGCGCGCAACCCCGTTCAGTTCAGCAGCCGCCGGCGGTGAGCTGGCCGCGAAAGGTGGCGCTGCTGCGGCCACCGGCGCAATCGGGAGGCAAAAGGGGCGGCACCCCGCCGAGATCGGCGCTGATCCATGCCGGCACGATCGCGCCGAGAGGACCCACGCACTCCCCGGTGATCAGGACCTCGTGCGGGCCATCCTCGATCACGATTTCGGATCGACCGGTCGCGCCACGGGCGGAAGGCGGAAGGGCCGGCCTCCGCGCGCAAACCAGACCCTCGCGGACGGCGAACAGCGCCTCTCCCGCCCGGCATGAAAATTCGTTGCCCGGCTGGCGACCGGCGGCGCCTGCGCCGGTCTCCTCGACCGTCACCTGCAGCGAGGAGGCGCGCGGGCAGGCAAACAGGAGCTGCCTGAGCTCGGCCGGTGGCCGTGCCGTTGACCGACCCTCGCGGCCGATATCGCCGGCGGCCCAGCCCTCGACCAGTCCGAGGGCGTCGATCCCGACCACAACCCGAACATGTTCCCCGGGCCCACGCTGAATCGCCTGGCCGTGCGCCACCGGCGACAGGTGCCCGCCGGCCAGCAGCATCAGCAGCACCGGCCACGCGCGCCGTGACAGTCCCGTGCTCGCCCGTCTCGTCATGGCGGCACGCTCGCACCAACTTGTTGCCATTTCGTCGATGCGCCCGCCGGTCGCCTCGCGCAAGCGATTTCTTAACCAACAGCCAAACCCGCCCGGCCGGTCGCGGCAGTCCGGCATGCATCATGCTCGGATGCGCCCATGAACGCGAGATCGACGCTCGACGGCGGCCCACAACGAAACAGCGGGACACCGGTACCGGGAGCCTGAGAATGAAACATGAACGAAGCCAAGCGCTGTTCGAATACTGGGACAGTGTCCGCGCAAACCGCCGCGCCCCGCGCCGCCTTGAAATCGAGCCGGGCGCCATCGCCCCGCACCTGCCGAACATCTTCATTCTCGAACGGCTCGACGAAGGCTCGTGTCGCGTTCGCCTTGCCGGAACGCAGCTCTGCAGCTACTGCGGCCAGGAACTGAGGGGGCGTCTGTTCACCTCACTTTGGCCGGTCGAGGAACGCGCGCAAATCGAGAGTCTGCTGGCGTCGGTCACGGAGGATGCATCGGGCGCCGTTGCCGGCATCGAAGGCCGCGAGCCTCAGGGCCGCACCGCACGCTTCGAACTCCTGCTGCTGCCGCTTGCGACCAGCGACGGAAAGTTCGATCGGGTGCTCGGAACCATCAGCGCCATCGATATGCCCTACTGGCTGGGCGGCTGGCCGGTCGTCGCGTGGAGCCTCAAATCGAGCCGGATTCTGTGGCCGAGCGGCCAGCCACCGGCGCTGACGGACGTTCCGCCGGTGCGGACACTGTCGGCCGTATCCGCGCCGCGCAAGCGACTGACGGTCATCGATGGCGGCCGGTCCGGCCACGGCGACTGAGGGCCCGCCGCGCGGCGAACGTGGTTAAGCGTTCGCTAACGGAAATGAAGGATACTGGCCGCGCTTGAGAATCAACCTGACCCGGGGCCGATGGAAAACGTCCAGACCACAGATCGCCGCCGCCATTACCGCGTCGCGGTTTCGCTTCTCGGCCGGTACATGCTGCCCAGCCAGAACGAGTACCCCTGCCAGGTGCTCAACATTTCTCCTGGCGGGCTTGCGCTGTCGACGCCGACAAGCGCCGAGATCGGCGACAGGGTGGTCGTTTATGTCGATCACATCGGCCGCATCGAGGGGTCGGTATCGCGGGTCTTCGACGGCGGATTCGCCATTCTGACACACGTCTCCGCGCGCAAACGCGAACGCCTCGCCGAACAGCTCACCTGGCTCGCCAATCGTGGAATCCTGTCGGCCATCGAAGACCGCCGCCATGACCGGGCCGAACCCTCGCTGTCGGGCTCGACGCTCACCCTTCCCGACGGCCGGGAGATCGAATGCACCATGCTCGACATTTCGGTCAGCGGCGCTTCGGTGGCATGCCCCGAGATTCCGCCGATCGGAACCCAGGTCATTCTCGGCCGCACCCGCGGCCGCGTCGTGCGCCACCACGCCGAAGGCATCGCCATCGAGTTTGACGGACAGGTCGATCTTGCCCGGCGGACCGGGCATTTCGCGCCGCGGCGCCTGATCGCCTGACTTTTTCCTCCCGGTTTGCGCTGACGTCCCGCGCGGCTCGGGTGCTTGGGGCGCGCCTGGTGCCGTGACCCGAAACCCGGGTTTCGCATGTCTGACCGCGACGGATCAAATTTTCCGCATATTTGAGCCAAGTTACAGACAAATCTTCTACGTATTAAACGATAAATATCCCGCTCCAATTTGCGTGACCTAAGTATTTCAATGTCATTCTCCCAATCGTCAAGTCGGGGGAATGAATATGAAAGTAATGCATGCAACTCTTATCGCCGCAACCGCGCTGATTGTCGCCGGTTGCCAGGGGAGAATGAGCGAACCGGGGATCACCGCAAGCCATGACGGGGAGATCCGCTTCATGCGGGAGTATGGAAACGCGCTCGCCCCGCTCGGCTATGTGAGTTTCTGCCAGCGCGAGCCGGGCGAATGCGCCTCGCCGGCCTCCGGCGTAGCGCGCGCGGCCCGTGTGACCCGCGTGGCCATGACGCCCGAGCGGTGGCTGGCCCTCAACAAGGTCAATACCATTGTGAATCGCAGCGTGCGGCCGGCGACCGACGAGGAGGTCTATGCCCAACCCGAACACTGGGCGCTGCCGCTGGGTGCCGGCGACTGCGAAGACTATGTACTGCAGAAGCGCAAGCTCCTGCTGGCCGAAGGCTGGCCCGCTTCGGCCCTGCTGATCACCGTGGTGCGCGATGAGGACCGGCTCGGCCACGCAGTCCTGACGGTCGCGAGCGATATGGGCGATCTGGTTCTCGACAACAAGTCCGACCTGATCAGGCCCTGGGCCGACACCGGATATGTCTACTACAAGCGCCAGTCGCGTTCCGATCCCCAGCGCTGGGTAGCACTGACGCCCAACGCCCAGAGCGGCAGTGCTCTTGCAGCTCTTGAAACGCTGCGCACGACCCGCGCGCCGGGCAACGCCTTGTCAGCCCGCGATCCGGCCATCCCCCCGCACTGATCCCCCACGGCCGGATCGCCACTTGGCCGGTTCCTTCGGGAACCGGCCATTTTTTTGCCGCCGGCCGGTCTGCCAGCGCGCCATCCGGCGCCGGGCTCGGATCGCAGCCGCGAACGGGTGCAGGCTGTAGCCGCCGGCACACGTGCCCGCGACGGCGAACCCCATGGCCACACCGAACACCATGTGACCAGAGCGTGCATCGGCAACGCCCGACCTCGATCGCCCGAACCGGAACGGCGACGACGGCCTCAACCGCCTTGCAATTTGAGCGGGCAAGCGTCATACAAAACAACTGCGACACGGGTCGGCGCGCGCCGGGACGTGGCAAAAACCAGAGTGAATTAGGGGCGATAGCACGGATTTCGCTTCGCGCGAGACCGGCTTCGGGGATCAACTCGGAAATTTGCGTATTCGATGCCGCCGCGCCCACGCAACCACTATTCAGCCCTGTATTCGCAGCCCCTGCCGACCGAGCGGCGCTTCAACATCTGGCCATTCGCGCTGGGAGCGGCGCTGGTCGTTGTCGTCGGCGGCCTGATGTGGTGGGCGTTTTTCGGCGCCGGTTCGGACATTCTCTTCCCGAGCAGTCAGGCACCGTCACTCTCCGACCGGACCATTACCCTCGATCTCGCCGGTCAGCGGTTTTTCATTCCGGAGAACTATCTGCGCTCGCGTGATCAGCGCTCGGGCGGAGAGGTCGAGCGAATCGACATCTTCGCGCTCTGGCCATCGATGAAAGGCTTCAACGAGGACGACGCGGAACAGTTCCGCGACAAGAGCGCCGATTCGCGCGTCATCTATGTCACCCTGACCGCCCCCACCCAGGTGTGGCGACCGGCCGAACGGTTCTATCAGGTCTATCCCTACTATTTCGCCGGACCCGAGGAGCCCGCCGAACATGGCCTGATGACGCGCAAGATGGATGACGGATCGGGCATCGCCGATCACGATGTGCTCTACCATCAGGGCGCCGATCACCTGGCCCTGTTTCATTGCCTGCGCGACCAGGCCGAACTCATTCCGGCCGACTGCATCGGCGACCAGGTGATCGAGCCGCGCATCCTCGCGCGCTACCGGTTCCGCAGAGCCCTGCTCGAGGACTGGCGGGAAATCGACGCGGCGGTGGAGCAACTGCTCGCCGGCTTCGCCGGGCATTGACCGGGCCGGCCCCGAGCCGTCGAGGCAGGTTTAACCCGGACTTCTCACGCCCGCGCGGGCATCCTCCTTGATCATGTCGCAGGCCTTCTCCGCGATCATGATGGTCGGCGCGTTGGTATTGCCGGACGGGATCGTCGGCATGACCGAGGCGTCGACAACGCGCAGACGCTCGAATCCCTTGACCCTGAGGCGCGGGTCGACCACGGCGTCCGGGTCCGTCCCCATGCGGCACGTGCTCACCGGGTGGAAGCTGGTGCCGCCGGTCTGGCGGATGTAGTCGAGAAGCTCGTCGTCGTCGCGCAGGTCGATGCCCGGCATGTACTCGTCGGCGATGTACTTTCTCATGGCCGGTGCCTCGCAGATGCGCCGGGTCACCTTGAAGCCGGCGAGCAGCACCTCGCAGTCGCGCCGGGTCGACAGATAGTTGTTCTTGATGATCGGCGGCGCCAGCGGGTCGGCGCTGGCGATGGTGACGGTGCCGCGGCTTTCCGGCCGCAACAGCCGGTCGACGATGTTGAAGCCGGGAAAGCTGTGCAGGTCGTCGCCCGACTTGTCGCAGCTGAACAGCGACACGGTCGACTGGATATCCGGGGTGGCGAGCGACGGATCGGTCCTGAAGAAGCCGGCGGCATACGAGCCGCCCATGGCGAGCAGGCCCGCGCGCCGCGTGACATAGCGCCACACCTCGCGGATGCCGCGATGGACATTGCGCAGGCCCACGGCGTCGTTGAGCGTGAACGGCCGGGTCGTGCGGTAAACCTTGCGGCTGTTGTAGTGGTCGGTCAGGTTCGCCCCGACACCCGGAATATCGGCGATGACCTCGATCCCGTGCGTCCTCAATAGCTCGCCCGGCCCGAGGCCCGAGAGCTGCAAGAGCTGCGGCGTGTTGAACGAGCCCCCCGCCAGGAGGACCTCCGCGCTGGCGCGCGCTTCGACCGTGCGGCCGCGCTGCAGATATTCCACCCCGACCGCGCGCCGGCCCTCGAACAGCACCCTGGAGGCATGGGCACGGGTCGCGACGGTGAGGTTCTCCCGCTTCTTGGCTTCGTTCAGATAGGCCCGCGCCGCGCTCGATCGCCGCCCGTTGCGCAGTGTCCACTGGTAGTAGCCGAACCCCTCCTGCACCGCGCCGTTGAAGTCGTCGTTGCGCGGATAGCCGCATTCGACCGCGGCATCGAAAAACGCCTCCGCCAGCGGATGGGGGTCCTTGGGATCGGACACCTGAAGCGGCCCGCCGACGCCGTGAAACTCGTCCCTGTAGGTCGGCTGGTCCTCGGACTTGCGGAAATACGGCAACACGTCCTCGTAGCTCCAGCCGACATTGCCGAGCTGGCGCCACATGTCGTAGTCCTCGCGCTGGCCGCGGATATAGATGAGCCCGTTGATCGACGAGGAGCCGCCCAGCACCTTGCCGCGCGGCTGGCGGATGCGCCGCTCGCCGCCGGTGCCCTCGTCGGGTTCACTGGTGTAGAGCCAGTTGACGGCCGGATTGACGAATGTCTTGCCGTACCCCACCGGGATGTGGATCCACATGTTGAGATCGCGCCCGCCCGCCTCGAGCAGCAGGACCCGGTTCGCGCCGGACTCGGTCAGCCTGTTGGCGAGCACGCAGCCGGCGCTGCCGGCGCCGACAACGATGTAGTCGAAAGTTTCTGCACTGGACATGGCTCTCCCCTTTCGGGCCGCATCTTACGCCGAGAGCGCGGGCATCGGTCCAGACCGCGCGACCGAGAATCGCCGGCGCGGTTCCGCTTTTCCCGCGGGCTTCGATCGGGCTAGGATGCGGCCCGGTCATTCCGACAACCACCGGTGAGGCAAGCCATGGCATTGACGTCGCCCGAGCTTTTGGAGACGGACGCTCGATCCGCATCCGTGCGCCCGATCGCGGGCTCGCTCGGGGCCGAAGTCAACGGCGTCGATCTTGCCGCCATCGACGATGATGGGTTCGCCCGGATCCACCGCGCCTTCATCGACCACCAGGCGCTCATTTTCCGCGATCAGAACCTCGACAATGACTCGTTCCTGGCCTTCGCCAGGCGCTGGGGCGCCATCAGGCGCTACCCCTACATGAAGGGGCTTCAGTCACATCCCGAGATTCTCGAAATCGTCAAGACTGAGGCCGACACCTATGCGTTCGGCAATGTGTGGCATTCGGATGGATCGAACTATGCGGTTCCGCCCAAGGCGACCATGCTGATGGCGATGGAGCTGCCGCCGGTCGGCGGCGACACGCTGGTCGCCAACATGTACGCGGCCTACG
>Ga0326597_10009034_pt1 | contig 13392 bp, 10 predicted proteins | sample RVTome_12_FD_203789 | JGI IMG/M metagenome (GOLD analysis project Ga0326597, IMG submission 203789) | Soil microbial communities from uranium-contaminated site in the Upper Colorado River Basin, Wyoming, United States - RVT100D185 | ecosystem: Environmental > Terrestrial > Soil > Contaminated >... | reverse complement strand
CGATGTTACCATGCCAACACTGCATGTCAAGGGTAACAACGACATTTACATGGGTACAACCTGCCGCGCGACAAAACGACTAAACCCCGACCAACACAGAACTTACAGCCCAAAACCGCTGCAAACAAAAAGGGAACTTCGGTCTAAGAACGTACCGTCACAACTCGCCCTTTTTGATACTATATATTAGACACCTGGGAACCCAACGTGGCGGATAAGAGGCTCGGAAGGACGCGCTTATTTTGAGGATTCGTTCCGCTGGGCCTGGACGGCCGCAGTCTGGGGTAGGACCGCCGGGATGATTTGTGGAAGACCGCCCGGCCGGCCTTTACCCGCAGTCTCTAGTCAGTTATACTGTCCGTCCTCGGAGTAGTGGTGTCCCGGTGCCGCCGTAATGACCACTCGGACGGACGCAGGAGCCATCACCGGGCTTCCGCGCCCCGCTGACTCGCGCAGTGTAACGCGGTTCCCCACGGCCGAGATGAAGGCGACGGACAGCGGGCTCGTAGCCCGTGAGGGGATCCGGGAGGTATTGCATGGCGGGGCTGTCCATGCCGGGGATGCCGGACCACCGGCTGCACGCGCAGCACAAGCGCGGCAACCCGCCGACACGGGCCATCAGCGGCCGCGGACCCTTTGCAGCCGGGCGACACGTCACACGAGGAGGAGGAAAACCATGAAGCCGCAATATCGTTACGCATCTGGGATTGTCATGCTCCTGGCAACAGGCTTGATGATGGGCCAGGGCGATCCGAAACCCGACGCTACACAACCATGTTCGCAAGCTCACGAGGGCGGGTTCGCACTCCCTCATCGGTCGTGTTCACCGGCACTGATTTCGGACGTAAACCTGCCCATAGACGGCGGAGTGTCCGAGAGGTCCGGCGGATCGTACCAGTTGCGGAGGTCGAGCGAAGGCGTGGCTCTCGGCCCGTATTCCGGCTTTGACGAAACTCCGGCGTCCGCCGGCAGGACGATCAATGACGTTTTTGAGAGCTTCGATTTCGACGACAACTCGGCCCAAACCGGGGGCTTTGTTTTCATACCGCCGGATCCAATCGGAGCGGCCGGCCCGAATATACTCATCGCCGTCGGCAACGTGATGTTGGAGGCGCGCTTCAAGTTTGACGCGGGCGGCTTCCTGTGGAGAGACGCCTTGCAGGACTTGTTTGCACCGTTGACGCCGGCGAACTTCACGTTCGACCCCAAGGTGGTCTATGACCATTACGCCGACCGCTTCCTGATCGTCACGTTGGAACAAGTTGCGGCGGGCGTCAATCCCGACCCGGGTAACACGTCGCGAATACTGGTGGCGGTTTCGAAGACTTCCACACCGGGGACGGCGAGCCCGTCCAACTGGTACTTTCACGCGATCGATGCCAAGGAGTCCATCAACGGCTGGGACCACTGGGTGGACTATCCTGGTTTTGAGGTTGACGAGGAGGCGATTTACATAACGGGTAGAATGTTCGCCCACGAGGGCGGTGCGTCAGACCAAGCCGTGCGACTGTGGATCGTCGACAAGGGCCTGGTCGGTGGATTCTACGCGGGCGGTGCCGCCACGGTCACGAAGCACGACCCATATACGGCCGTCGGCCTTCCTGCCTTCCGGAATCGGACTACGATGCCCGCCCAGGTCTACGGCGCGGGCGGAGTCGGACCGGGCATCGGCACGTTTCTGACTCGCTACGACGGCATTACCGGCGGCGGACCCGGCCAGCCGGAGTCCTTGCTTGTCATTCGAATCGACGATCCCCTCGGTGCCACCGCGTTCACCGCGGCATTCGTTGACGTTGGCGATATCGAAGACCTCGGCGGAGTATTCGGCTTCCCTGCCCTACCCGATGCTCCCCAGCTCGGCACCAGCGAGCAAATTGAAGTCAACGATCGCCGCATCCTGGACGCTGTTTGGCGCAACGATGAACTATGGCTGACGGCTACGGTCACTCCGAATTCCGGACCGGACGTTGGCGACCCCACCGCGCACTGGTTCAAGCTGGACACCTCCGTTTGGCCACCCGTGCTCGCCGACCAGGGTAATATCGGTGGTGAGGAGTTGCACGCCGCGGGCGGGGTTTACACGTTCTTCCCCGCGCTCGCGGTGAATGCCGCGGGGGATGCGGTGTTCGGCTTTTCGGCGTCTGGTGCGAACATGTACTGTGGCGCCTATGTGACCGGACGCGGAGCCGGGGACCCGCCGGGAACGGTACGCCCCGTCGAGACCGTTCGTGCCGGCGTCGACTATTATGTCCGCACTTTCGGCACACCGAGAAACCGTTGGGGAGACTATAGCGGAGTCGCGCTAGATCCGGCTGATGACGGCGTTTTCTGGGTGTTCAATGAGTACGCCATCCAGCGCGGGACTCCAATCGACGGCGAGGACGGGCGCTGGGGAACGGCCTGGGGCAGCTACTCGTTTGGGGCATTCGCTCCGGACGCACCGGAACTGCCGGCCCCACCACATGACAGCCCCAAGCACCGCTACGTTACGGTCAATCCGAGCAGCGTCGACCCCGTAGGCCTCCGCGTCGACCTTGCATCTCTGAAGCGCTGCAGTGCGTTGCTAGAACGGGCTTGTAGCGGCAACGGCGATTGCGAGGCGGCCGTTCCGGGGAGCGGCACGTGCATCGAACATCCCAACGTAGGCACCGCCGGGCCCTGGTGGGTCCAGGCACCACAACAGGAACAGTTAGGCTGCCAGCCCGGTCCTTGCGGAGACGAGGATTGGTTCGCGCGCGTCGACGCTGCCCCGTACTTCGACACGTGGACGCTTACCACGCTGCACATAGGCGATTGCGAGATCATCCCCGTTGCCACGTATGAGATAAGGGCGTGCCTTCCGCCGGATGGACTGGTGTGCAGTGATCCGCTGACTATCGGCACGATTCCCCAACCGTTCATCTCCCCGGGCTTTCGGGGCAATTTCGGAGACGTGGTGGGCGCTGTCGTAGGAACGCAATTCTCGCCACCGGACGGCATCGGCAACATCGGCGACGTTTCGGCGTATATACAAACTGCACAGAACTATGGCACGGCGAACACTCCGCAGACGCACCCGACCTGGGTAGACCTCAACGGCCTTGGCCCCGGCCAGCCGCCGCAATACATCCTGAACGTCGCCGACCTCGGCCAGATCCTCAAGGCGCTGCAAGGGAATGAGTGGACCGACGATCCGGGTAATCTTAATCCGGGTGACTGCCCGTCGTAATACGATCGACTTCACGCTGATCGCGGACGACGACTTCATAAATGCGACTGAGGATGTCAGGATCGACGTGTACATGGATGCAGCTTCGACAGTGGACGTCGGTGCGTTCGAGGCCCGGTTGATCGTGACCGGCGCGACCGGGGGCGTTTGCGGTAGAAGTCGAGGAGGTCTATGACCTGTCGTTCTTCAACGACGGCGACGGCGTGCTGCGGGCCTCCGCGGGCGGACACACCGAGGTTGTCGGCGTAGGTGTGGCCTGCGTCGATGACAGCCATTGCGAGCAGATCGCGTGCGAGACGCGCACGTGCATCGACTACGCCTGCACCTACGTCAACGCGGCGCAGGGAACTCCGTGCGAGGACGGAACGTTCTGCACGGATACGAATGAGTGCTACGGCAACGGGGCGTGTGTAGGCAGTGGTACGCCGTGCGCGCTCCCCCTATCAGCCTGTTGAAAAAAGTTTGTGGGACGTTCTTTCCATTCCGCCAGAAGGCTCTGGTGCCGGCAGAATGACCGACCGGAAAGTCGGTCCCACATGAGTGGGGAGTTCTTCAACAGGCTGCTAAAGCCCGTGTGCTGCGAAGGCGAGAATACGTGCATTGGCAGCACGTGCCCGTGCTCGGAGCAATAGTCCGGCCGGGCGCCTACTTAATCGAAACGCCGTTGCGGACACCTTTCTGGCCCCCGCGGCGGCTTTTTTTGCGGCTTGACCGGACCCTGAAGTAAGCGATACTAATTAGCGACTCGGCGTGCCGCACTCGGTGTTAGCGCGGCAGTTCCCGTGCATCGGACTCCGGGCGTGCGGGGCCGTCTACGAGCGTGATTACGGCGGTGTCGCTTGGCCGCGGCCAAGACTCAACGCCGGGTTTGTAAGGACTTGTGTTTCTGGACGATGAGGCCCAGGTCGAACGGCCGGGTCACTCAGGTATCAGCGGTGCTAATATGACCAGACCATCATGCAGCCTGACCGCGGTTGTGCTGCTTGCGGCAGTCGGCGGCTGCGGGGTGTTCAATGACGCTTTCCTCACGCTCTTGGACCCCACCGGTGAGAGTAGTTCGCTTCCGAACGCGCCCGGTCACGTCATCATCTCCTTCATCAACAACGCCGAAGTAGATGAGCGGCTCTTGAGCTACCTGGAGTCCCCGGACGGCGGAAACCTGGTGCTGACCGACGCGGAGACGCGCGACCTGAGGCCTCGGGTCCGCTTTCGGGTCCAGGTCACCTATCGCAGCAGCGGCGCGACGCAAACCCCGCCCACGACCACGTTTGAATTCGTTGACGGCAGTAGTAAGCTCGTCGATCAGGACTTCGACACGGCATCCGCACCGGACCTGACCGCGAACGACCTCGACAACGTAGTAATTTCATGCGGATCCGGCGTGGAGCGGATCGAGGTCTTGCCGGGGGCGCAGGTTGAAGTATTTATTCCCGCCGAGATTGTAGAGTTTCAGCAGCGCCAGTTGACCACACCCGCCGGCGACGTTGATATCGAGTTTGTCGAGACGCAACGGATCTCCCCACAGTTCCGCGGGATGCAGCCCGACGACGTTGACGGAGACAACAACCTGGTCCTCAGACGGAATATGGATATCAGACAGGTGCCCGTTCCCATCGTGAGGCCGGTGTGCGGGACGGTCGCGGCTTTTGTGATGAGCGGCGTGCTCGAAGTCCCCTTTCTGTTCGACTTCCCGAGCTACGACATTGGGGACACGGCCACCGTGGCATCGATCGGCGGGCAGTATGCGTTCGTTGTGCAGAGTGTCGAATGATCAGTGATCGAAGAAGTATGGTGCGATTCCGGTGCGGCGGCTGCGTTGAGAAGCGGGGCGTGCAGCAAATCGGTACAACCGCCGTTCTGCTGGTGTTGGCGGCACTTCCCGTCGCTGTCGGCGGCTGCGGAGCGGAGGGCGCGTTTCTTAATCCGGCGTTCATAAACACATTCGTCGGTGGGCAGTTCCCGCTCACACCCGGGCCCGGAGCGGCTTTCGTAATGGTGCGGGTCGTCAACGAGACGCAGAACACGGCGGAGTTCACGGTTACCATCGAGCGCGAGGATTTCGTGCTCGATGAAGACGGCAATCGCCAGTTTGACGACCTCGGGAATCCCATCACCGAGTCAAAGCGCCAAACAGTAAGACTACAGACCTTCGCCACCGCTCCCGCCAACGAGCTTGGAATCCTTTTCTCGTGCTCTCCCTCCCCGGTCGACATCGTCGGTCTCGGAGAGAACCTCCTTCCGAACGACCCGGCGGTATTCATCGGCGGCGAGGGCGGCGGTGGGACGCCCGGTGCGGGAGTCACCGCCGCGGACGTGGCTCCGCTGGTCCGTACGGCCGGCAATTTCAACTGCGGCGACACGATTATCTTCCGTGCGTCGCCGGCGGGCGGAATCGTGGACGGTACGGTGAACGTTCAATCACTCTTGTTGCCTGGGTCGGAACAGCCATCGGAATTCGCCGGACCGAGCACGTTCACCAATTACGCACAGTTTCTGGAATCGCAGCAGCGCGAGGATGACTAGATAGGACCGTGCGTCCGCCGGCAGGCGAGGATTTGGGCGCCCGTGAAGCACCTCGCAAAACGATTGACCGAAGCCGTGTCGGACGCACGACGGAGCAGCAGATATGGCGAAGTATCGCAAGCCCAGGCGTTGCACGATAGCAATGTGGTTCATGGCCGTGAGCACAGGCACGCTGTGCGGTCTTGGCGGTTGCCAGACGCGCGTCAAGGAAGCAGTTGTGGCCGGTACACAGGACTTTGTAGCAGCCCTGCTGAGCCCGGAGAACGCCCTCGAACTGCTCGCAAATCTTGATGATTGATCACACCGGCGCCGTTCACGCCAACGCCGTTTCGCAAACCAGGCACACGGATAAAGTATACGAGTAATAATTCCAGTTTCACGCCGAATAAAATCGAGTTCTCGTTTACTAAATGAGATTTCGTCTCAATTATGTGGCGACGTAGTAGACTAACATTTGGGGCGTGATATACTCGCGTGGCGGCGCCAAAGTGAAATGGTATGGTGCTGGTACGGTGAATTGCGAGTGTTTGGCACGATAATTGCTCCGATATTCAAAGCGGAGTTCACGAGACCGTTGCGTAAGCGACCGACTTTGCCGGTGTATGAAATGGCAGGAAAGGTGACGGGCCAGCAGAGACGCAATCTCACTTTTCTTACACACAGCTTCACGACGCTTGCAGCGGTCACGAGGACGGGCTACGGCGCAAGGACGACACAAGGATAGGTTAAGAATGAATGACACGGGCTTGGCCAGCTTCGGGCGTGGTGACAGCGGTGTGATTGAGGGTGTAGTCGGCGCCTTGCCGTCGTCGAAGCGCCTGGCCGACCTGGGGTTTGTCCGCGGCGCTATGATCATGATGGTCTATCCAGGCATTCCGTGTATAGTGCGAATCTCAGGGCGCTGCGTGGGGCTGGGGGCGGAGCACCAGCGGTCGATCAAGCTCAGCACAATGTAGGCTTCGGCCGGCGGCGCGGCCGGACTTGGCCCTAGTAATGTAACGGGCGCACGCCGACTGAAATGATCCGCAACGCCGCGTCGATTTGTAATGTCCGTTTCGCTTCCTACACAAGTCGAGTCTTCTCACGCGGTAGTGGCGTTGGTCGGGAATCCGAATACCGGGAAGACTACGCTCTTCAACGCTTTGACGGGCTATCGTCAGAGGGTCGGCAACTATCCTGGGGTAACGGTCGAAAAGAAAAACGGGGTGATGCGCCAGTGCGGTGGAGCGGCCAAGGTCGAGCTCGTCGACCTGCCAGGCGCATACAGTCTTGCGGCGGGGTCGGCTGACGAAGCGATCGTCCTCGACGTTCTCATCGGCACCGGCATGCACGGCGCGGCCCCCGACGCGATAGTCGTCGTGCTCGACGCAACCAACCTCGCCCGCAACTTCTTTTTCGCAAGCCAGGTCATGGAGCTTGGAAGGCCCGTAGTCCTGGCACTGAACATGGTGGACCTCGCCGAGGCCTCGGGTATGCGCGTCGACACGGACGCGCTCGCCGAACGACTCGGCGTTCAAGTGATTCCCGTCGTGGCGACGAAAGGCGTCGGGCTCGACCGTCTGCGCCGGGCGATTTGCGAGTCGATCGAAACGGGTGCGCCGAAATCGCCACTGGACTTTCCCGACTGCGTGCGCACGGAGCTCGAAGCGCTGCGCGCTTCGCTTGCGGGCCCGGAACCGGGCAGCAACCACGTTCCAACTGCGGTGGAAGCGTTGCAGACGCTGCTCAATCCGGGCGGATACCATGAGACGAGGCTCGTGACTCAACACGGCCGGGCGCTGTTCGAGGAACTGGCCGAGCGACGTGGGCGAATCGTGGCGGCCGGAGAGTCGCTGGCGGAAGTGGAGGCGCGGGTCCGCTACGCCTGGATCGGCGGCATTCTCGAAAGCGCCGTCACGCGTTCGCGGACCCTGGGCGAGCCGCGCTCCGAGAAAGCAGACAGGATCCTGACGCACCGTCTGTGGGGCATGGCGATTCTGTTGGTCCTGATGTGTGGGTGCTTTCAGTCCATCTACGCCTGGGCCGGCCCGCTGATGGATGCAATCGACGGAGGATTTGCCGGTTTGGCGACTTGGATCGGGGCGGCCCTGCCGGCCGGCGCGCTGCAAAGCCTGATCCGCGACGGAGTGATCGCGGGCGCCGGCGCGGTGCTCGTGTTCCTGCCGCAGATCATGATTCTTTTCCTATTCATCGCCGTGCTGGAAGATTGCGGATATATGGCCCGTGTCGCGTTTCTGCTCGACCGCTGGATGGGTCTGATCGGCCTGAACGGAAAGTCGTTCATCCCGCTGTTGTCGTCCTTCGCGTGCGCGGTGCCGGGAATAATGTCCACGCGGACGATCGAAGACAAACGTGACCGTTTCCTGACGATTCTTATCGCGCCGCTGATGAGCTGCAGCGCCCGGCTTCCGGTCTACATACTGCTCATCGCTGCGTTCGTGCCCAATAGACCGGTCTTGGGCGGCGTGGTCGGCTTGCAGGCACTCACGCTTCTGGCGATGTATTGTGTCGGCACAGTCGTTGCGGTGCTGGTTGCTCTGGTGTTGAAGCGGACTTTATTGAAGGGCCCGCGTCAGTCGTTTCTGATGGAACTGCCGGCGTACAAGTGGCCGTCGGCCAAGACCGTACTGTACAGGATATACGAACAGGCCAAGGCGTTTTGCGTGTCGGCCGGGACGATCATTTTCGCGGTGGCGATAGTAATCTGGGCGTTGGGCTATTACCCGCACCCGGCCTCCGTGGCGAGCGCTCACGACGCCCAACGCGCTTCTGCAAGTAAAGCGCACACGCAGCGGCTGGAAGAGATCTCCGGGGAGCTTGCCGGAGCAACCGCCGGGGTGGCCCTTCAAGACGAGCCCCAAGTGGCCGCGGCCCTTGCGGCACTCGAAGGCGTTGAAAACGCGTTTTCGGATCGGGTCACCGATCGAGATTTTGCGGAGGGGTCCGAGGGCCGACTGGCGGCCCGTCGCGAAGCCGACGAGGGAATTGCGTCTATTGTCGCGCAGTTCGGACCGCCCGGCCGAACCGCTTCAGCGCTTCGCCAAAGTTCCGAAGCGCTGGAGCAGGAACTATCGCTGATCGACAAGAGCGAGTCGGGTGCCTACCTGCGCCAGAGCATCCTCGGGCGCATGGGCGCCTGGATAGAACCGGTCGTAAGACCGCTCGGATGGGACTGGCGCATCGGCATGGCGGCGATAGCGGCGTTTCCCGCGCGCGAGGTGGTAATCGCGACGATGGGCACGATCTACAATCTGGGCGACGACCAGGACGAAACATCCGAAGGACTGCGCGCCAAGTTGCAGTCCGCAGCCTGGCCGGACGGCCGAAAGGTGTACAATCTTCCCGTGGCCTTGTCGATTATGGTGTTCTTTGCGTTGTGTTGTCAGTGCGGGGCGACGCTGGCGACGATCAAGCGCGAGACTAACTCCTGGCGCTGGCCCGTGTTTACGTTTACGTACATGACGACGCTGGCGTATCTTGCGGCCCTGGTGACGTATCAGACCGCGATTCGTTTCGCCTAGATGCACGCCGAAATGATTGTCCAAGATATTATTGCGGTGGCGGTCGTGGCGCTGGCGCTGGCGTATGCGGTTCGTTTCATGCGGCGGGCGATGAGCGGATCAGGTCCGGGATGCCGCTGCGGAACGGGAGAGGCATCGTGCCGTGCCGGGCGGGGCCAGCGCCGTGAATCGGGCGACGGACTAAAGCGCCTGCCCGCGGTCACCCTGGATGAAGTCGGAACACCAGGTACCGACGGACGCCGCGATCCGTGAGCGCAGTATAGTCCGGCTACGCTCCCGGCAAACCTCCAGGCGCGGCACTGTTCTCACGCTCAGCCATTGGGCTTACAATCCGAGCCGGCGCAACGGCGCAGGGTCTTGTTCAGGCGGATATGGAGGTGACGACGTGCAAAATGCGTTCTCGAGGCGGGGATTGTTCCCGCCGGCGGTAACCGTAAATGGCTTTCGCGGCGCGCGACGGCCAACGAACGCGTCAAGGCTTTCTTGTGCCGCGGCGGAACGGCACGTCCCGCGTGGTCGACGGAAGGTACTCGCGGGCGTGCTTGCGATGCTCGTTCCGTTGGCGGCGGTGCGAGCCGATCAGACGCCCTTGCGCGATCACGACATCGAGCCGGAGGACTATTTTACAATCGGTGTCATCAGTTCCGCGGTGTGTTCGCCTGACGGAGGGCACATCGCCTATACCGAGTCGCGCTGGGAGCCGCCCGAGGAGAAGCGCAACCTGGACTTGTGGGTCGTCGGCACGGCCGACAAGAACGTGCGTCGCCTGACATTTGACAAGGCCTCCGACGGCTCCCCGCAGTGGAGCTCCGACGGCCGCATGATCTACTTCACGAGCAACCGCAAGCGCGGTGAAGATTCCGATCCGCCCTACAACGGAAAGAAACAGGTATGGCGCATCTCGGCGGAGGGCGACGGGCTCCTGGCGGTAACGCGCGAGAAAGACGGGATCGGCATGTACGACGTTTCACGGGATGGCTCGACTCTGTATTACACGGTAGCCGAGGAGGTGGTCGCGGACGAATGGAAGGAACTCCGCAAGGAGTACAAGGACCTCAAGTACGGCCACGGCGTCACCAAATACTCCCACCTCTGGAAGCTCGACCTGGCTAGTTGGCGGAAGGTGAAGTTGGCGGACCATGAACGCGTGGTCGTAAACCTCGCCGTATCCGCCGACCAGTCGCGCGTCGCGATGATAACACGTCCCGACGAATCTTTGCTGACGAATGAGGGCTGGTCGCGCGTGGACGTATATGACGCCGCGCGCAAAGAGGTGTCGACGGTCACACCTGAAGGATGGCGCAACGATCACCCGTCGCCGTTCGGCTGGCTGCAAGGGCTGAGTTGGTCCAGCGACGGCGAAGCTCTGGCATTCGACGTGTCATACGACGGATACCCAACGGAGGTCTACGTTGTCGAGTGGCGGCGAGGCGAGCCCGCCCTGCGCAAGCTGGACCGGCCCAAGAGCGTTTCGGTGGATGGGGGCTCGCTGCGTTGGCGCGGCGACTCGCGCGACCTTTGCTTCCGCGGCGAAGAGCGCGCCCGAAACCGTATCTACTGCATACGCACCGTCGCGGACGGCAAACAGCAGGAAATCGAGACCTTGACGCTCGGCGACGTCAGCGTGGGCGCGTTCAGCTTTCCACGCGGCGGCGATCCGCTTGCCATCGTAACGAGCACACTGACCCATCCGCCGGACGTATTCGTTGCGCGCCGGCCGGACTCTTTGGAGAGAATTACGAGAGTAAACCCGCAGGTTGATACCTGGAAGCTGCCGCAAATCTCGCTGGTGACCTGGCGCGGCGCCGACGGGGATGAGGTTGAAGGAATCCTCGAACTTCCGCCGGATCACGAGCCGGGCAAACCCCTCCCGATGGTCGTCGAAATACACGGCGGCCCGACCTCGGCGACTCAATATCGGTTTCGGTTTTGGATCTATGGGCGGACACTGCTGCCGGCCAAGGGATTCGCGGTGCTCAGTCCCAACTACCGGGGCTCGACCGGCTATGGTGACGAATTCATGACTGACCTGATCGGCCGCGAGAACGACATCGAGGTCGAGGACATTCTCAAAGGCGTCGAGGCGATGGTCGAACGCGGAATCGCCGATCCGGCGCGGCTGGGAGTGATGGGCTGGAGCAACGGCGGGTACCTGACGAACTGCCTGATAGCAAAGACCGACCGCTTCAAAGCGGCCAGCTCCGGTGCGGGTGTGCTCGACATGGTGATACAGTGGGGCATCGAGGACACGCCGGGACACGTGATCAACTACATGAAGGGGCTGCCCTGGGAAGATCCCGACGAATACCGCAAGGGTTCGCCGCTGTACAAGATGGCCGACGTGCGCACGCCGACGATCATACACGTCGGTGAAAACGACGCGCGCGTTCCGCCTGCCCACAGCCGCGCGCTCCATCGCGCACTACGGCATTATCTGAATGTTCCGGTAGAACTGGTGATCTATCCCGACGAGGGGCACGGTCTGACGACCTACAAGCACCGCAAGGCGAAGATGGAATGGGACCTCGCGTGGTTCGACCGGTATTTGCTTGGCAAGGGGCCCAAGAGCGGCGAAGGGGACACCCAAGCGGCGCCGGAGAAGCCCACGACGTAGCAGCCTGACTGACATATTACTCGATTTAGGTGATCCACGATGAAGAAACTACGGCTGTTTACACCAGGTCCGACAATGGTTCCCGAGGCGGTTCAGCTCGAGATGGCCCAGCCGATGATTCACCACCGCACCGGCGCATTTCGGGAGATGGCCAAGGAGCTGCACGAGCTGCTGCAATATCTTTTTCAGACAACGGGCCCGTGCCTTACGTTTACCGGAAGCGGGACCTCCGCCGCGGAGGCCGTGATCGTGGGGTGCTGCCCGCCGGGACATAAGGCCCTCGTGATCCGCAACGGCAAGTTCGCCGAGCGCTGGGCGAAAGTGTGTGCGACGTTCGGCATCGACCATACCGCGCTGGACATAGAATGGGGCCGCGGCGCCAAGGCCAACGACGTGGCCGGCTCGATGGACAGGGATTCGGCGATTGACACGGTGATCGTGGTCCACAGCGAGACGTCAACGGGCGCGCTTAGCGACATCGAGGATATTGCCAAACTGACTCGCGCGCGCGGAGCGCTGCTCCTGGTGGACGGCATCACGGCGGTGGGGGCGATCCCGGTGCGGATGGACGCGTGGGGCGTCGACGCGTACGTCACGGGATCACAGAAGGCGCTGATGCTTCCGCCTGGCCTGGGGTTCGCGGCGGTCAATGACCGGGCGTGGGAGCGAATCGACTCGGGCAGAATGCCGACGCTGTACAACGACCTTAAGGCGTATCGCAAATCATTGGAGACCTTCGACTCGCCCTATACGCCGAACGTCGCCCTGGTTCGCGGCGCACTTATGGTCCTTCGCGACATCAAGAAGCGGTCTCTGGAATCGATATGGGCCGAGACCGCGATGCTCGCACAGGCCACCCGCGCGGCCGCCAAGGCGATGGGGCTGAAGGTTTTTCCGCAGGACCCGGTGGACTCGGTGACGACGGTGGTCGTCCCCGACGGCGTAAATGAAGGTCCCTTGCGCAAGATGATGCTGGAAAAGCACGGTTTCCAGATTGCCGGCGGGCAGGGTGAATTGCAGGGCAAGATCATCCGTTTCTCACACATGGGATATGTCGACGCGTTCGACACGCTCGGGGCCGTCGCGGCGCTGGAGTTGACGCTCTGCGCACAGGGCTACGATATCGAGATCGGATGCGGAGTGGCCGCCGCACAGAAGGTGTTCGCCAAGGCGTTGAAATAGGCTCCGGTACGCCGGTGTGGCCTTGCGCGGCTTGCTAACTGCCGCACAACAGGCTATACGGGTTGCGATCATGCGTGCCCACGACAAGAAACGGTTGAAGAGTATCGGGGCCGGGACGTTTGCGTTGATGCTCTTACTGCCGGGTTGTCTTTCTCCCGGCGAGCGGGCGCGGCTGGTCCAGGAAAACGAATCCCTCAGCCGAGCGCATGAGAAACTGGAAAGAACCGTTGCCAATCGAGACAACACAATTTCCATTCTCCACACGAGAATCAGAAACTTGGAGGAGTTCGGTCCGGACCGTCCCGCGGATCTGTTCAGCCCGGTCGAAGTGGAGATTGCAAGTC
>Ga0326597_10009033_pt1 | contig 13396 bp, 15 predicted proteins | sample RVTome_12_FD_203789 | JGI IMG/M metagenome (GOLD analysis project Ga0326597, IMG submission 203789) | Soil microbial communities from uranium-contaminated site in the Upper Colorado River Basin, Wyoming, United States - RVT100D185 | ecosystem: Environmental > Terrestrial > Soil > Contaminated >... | reverse complement strand
CCCACCCCCCACCCCCCCACCCTCAAAACCCAACCCCCCCGGGGGGGGGGGCGCCCCCCCAACATAATCCACTAATTTATTTAACAATGAGTGATCCATTAATTCCACATCTGAAAACATGGATGGAATCCCTCTCTGGATTTCAGACATCCTTGACACTTATCACGATTGTCGCCGTTTTGAGAGCGTGCTGTGTGGCAACATGTTCAAGGCGGACATAGAATTCCTCAAGGCGATGTTTACTACCGACCGCGAATTTTCGACATTTGAAATGGACACCATCGACTGCGATCCGGGATATGTCAATTTGAATATTAAATTGGTTAAAACCTCATCATGCGTTCCCGTGGGGCTAAGTGAAGCGTTAAACAGACTCGGTTTCTGAATCTCCAGCGGGGTGTTCATCATCAAATAAAACAAGTGGTTCATTTGACATTCTGGCCTCAGTGGGAACTAAAGGTTCATTATCCGAGACCTTTGCTTTTCGTGTGCGCTTCTTCTTCACCACACCCATTTCGAGATGCGTGCGCTTCTTCTTCAACACACCCATTTCAAGTTTTGCAAGACCGTGGCCCGCTCTCTCTGAAGATTTTGCAAGTTCCTCATCCCGCGCGAGTTGCTGCAACACCGTGTACAATTTGGCATCTTGTTCGTTCCTGTTGGCGACTTGCTTTCTGGCCAATTCCTTGACGCGTTGATGCTCAATTTCAGTGTTGACTGCTTCCTTGAAGTCTGCGTCGCGACGCCAAAACCTCCGAATTGCAAGAGTGACTGCCCAAAACACGCTCAAGGCAGCAGCGATGATTCCCTTAAGGCATGAAATAACCAGCATGATGCCAAATGTGATGCCGATACCAAACAAAATGAAGTAAGAATCAATGGGATACCACAGATCCCACGAAAAGACAATATTGGGATAGTCCCAGCCCTCAACTTGAGAAAGGTACATGAACTTGGCGCCCCACCCAAATACATAAAACATCACAAAATATGACAGGACTTGCGGTGAATCCCCAAAACCCTTGAAAAATGCATGTGAAAAGTGCCGCGTTCCTCCAATGAATACCACGTCTGCCGTCCGGTCCAATCCATACAAGAATGTGTCCATTTTATTTTGTTGTGATTCATTGTATCGATGGTTATATATAACCTTCAAAGGTTGACCCGAGTCATTCGTGGTTTGTAGAGTAAACGATTGGGGATCTTTTTTGAGAATGCTTTTTTCGTTTTCACAGCACATCCATTTTCTTCTGCAACAAATAAAACTCATGCGAGTGGAATAAAACTCATGCAAAAAACAGCGGTTGCGAATTGAAGGCATAAATAATCTTTCATTTTTATGACTGAAACAGTTTTTGTTTTGTGCGTGTCACAAAAAAATGGAGTGGTTAAAACTGGGTTATGGGGGTTTGGCAGTTGTGATGGTGTTGATTGCAGGACTTGCGTCTGGTTTGACACTGAGTTTCTCTGCACAAGATGCATCACGCTTGGAAATCCTAAGTCGCAGTGGTTCACCGCGTGTCCAGGCTCGCGCCAGGATTATTGCGAATTTGCTAAAAAATTGGCACCGCCTTTTGATCTCCTTGATTGTAGTGAATGCATTGATGGCCGAGGCTATTCCCGTCGTCTTGGAACAACTTGTTTCTGACTGGGCAAGCATTGCATTGGCATTTACATGCATTTTATTTTTTGGAGAAATCATCCCACAAGCCATTTGTGCACGTCATGGCTTCTTCATCGCGGGCATTTTGGCATGGCCAGTTCAAATCATGATTTGGTTATTGTTTCCGGTGAATTTTCCGTTGGCCTTGTTGTTAGATTTGTTGTTGGGCAAGGAACAACAGCAAGTTCAGTACAACAACGAAGAACTCAAGCAATTTGTTAGCCTCCATGCCGCAGACACGAGCAATTTTTTGGAATACGTCATTGAATTCACGCAAAAAAACATGTCAGATTTCATTTCTTCGACTACTTCAGATTATCAACAGTGCTACCACACCGCATTTGCGCGTGAACCTATTTTGGATGTAATTGGACGCATTCGCGCAGAAATGATGCAAGAACCGGACCCAGAAATAGATCTAATAATGGTTTTAAACCCCAACAACCCAGATGATATTGTGGGTTACAGTTCACTGAGTTTTATTTATTCTCAGTTTAATCCTTTTCAAATAGACAAACCCTGAACCGCAAAACTCCTTTCTTGAACACCCACAAAACTCACCCTCTCCGCAAACACCCGCAAAACTCACCCCCTCAACCCAAACATCTTCACCACAAATGGAGACATTGAGTCGTGCACGCCGAGCGCAAGAAGCGATTGTATTGTCACTGAATACGTTGTTTAAATCGAAATTCCCATACCAACTGATTGATCAAGTGGCCAAAATGTGTGGCCCAGATCCCCGGCGAATGTTTTACCATTCGACATTAGACCGCCTTTCCAATCTTTACGCGGGCGAATTTCGACGTTGTTTTTCCACTTCCGCCGGTCTAATTACTCTCAAAACAACGGGCGCTATGACATTGATCAACATTTTCAAAACGCCCGAACAGAATTTTTTGCACAAAAACACGGTGGATCTGCTTTATCCATCTGACGTTGACGACATCTACTGCAGACACGATTTATTACTGACACTGTCAGTTTATTGTGAGATGGAAGATCATGACTTCAGAGGTTTTGTACTCTTGAGAAGTCTTCCGTCATTTGATCCGATCTCTGAATTTGACATCATCAACAATTCTGAATTCGTTAACAATTCTTGTGACGACCGTCCCATCTCTGCAACATTGTTCAAAAACAAAATCATTATTGGCACCACGCATGGAGATGTTTTTATTTACGCTTGGGATGGTACGTTGGCGCACAAAATGCACTTTGATAGTGGCTACATCTGGGTAATCGAATGGAGAGATTACTTTGTAACCGGAACGCGCGACTGCATTACGTGCTGGAACGATCGTTACGAAGTGGTTCAGAAGTGCCGAAATTCATTTCGCGATTGCTCAGTTGGGGCGTTTGACACATTTGAAGATTTTTTGCTTCTGAAGACCATTCGCGGGTCGCTTGCAGTGGCACCCGGAACGAGATTGACTTGTGCCACTCAAGTTTTTGATTATGGTGTAAAATCTGTATGTTCTCACAATGGCTTGGCAATTGTGACATTTGGAGATGCGATCACGCTGTGGGATGAACTTGATAACATGAAAAGTGAAGGATGTTTCAGAAGATTTTTCGGGTTATTGTTCGGAGTTTTTGAGAACCGGAAAAATTCATGAAGGTGTCACCAGACCCCCCACCTCTCGAAAAAAATTCCTTAACACCCCGATCTGCCTCTTAACTCGACCACTTTTTGTGACCACTTAAGGGGCAGATAGGGGTGTTAAGGAATTTTTTTCGAGAACCCCCCCTCTCAGAAGCACACTCACGAAAATTTCCGGTTCTCAGAAACTCCGAATAAGAAAACCCGAAATCCCGCCGGGGTTTTTCAATAAAGTGTTGTGAGAATGGTGTTGGTGGCCATAGAAATATACATTCGGTTGTCCAGTTTGTTTTTATGTGGCGCCGAATGGTGGCGAATGGATCAATTTGTTCGTAGAGCATGAAATTCATTTTTTTTCGAGTGATCATTGCGAGAAAAAAGAAGAAAATGAAAATGTATATTTTTGGTATGCGAACCTAATTAAACAAATGCATCACTGGTTGGTGTCACTTAATTTGCCGATCCGCTTTGAAGCGTCAGATCGCGATGCAATCGTGGGTCGTTGGATGAAGCATTTGAATCGCGGGCGTGAACACGAAGCGGAAATTTACCATCTATGCATGAAATTGCGCATCACTGAACAAGAGTGGATTGACCACAGAGAAGACATTCTCGTGGGCGTGAGTGTCGAATTTGAGCATGGCTTGGAGTGCACTGAAACGAATGTGACAGATGATGACCTAGAGAAGACAACCAAAATCGCAATGAGGCATTTGGCCGAGGGCTTTGCTTACTATCGTTTGCTCATCTCATGTGTAGAATATTGGCAAGAAGATGTCCTCAAGGCGCCGAAACCACGAACGTGCAATGCGAACCTTGTATTTTTCTGATTCGGAAATACAAAAAATTTTATTCGACGACTTTGAATGTGCGTGGAAGTTTTTGTCCTGCAGGAATGTCCTCGCGCGGTTTGACTTCGTCCAAAATGTCATTGCTTGGAATGACAGGGGTCAGAGCCCGGCGTTCAATGCATTCCATCCATTCGTCGTGGCTGGCAACATGGAATGGTCGCGTGGAGTCAAATGGATTCTTGAGGAAAAGATCAATGAACTGCGATATGCTGAAAAACAGACCCATGACTCCAGAAAGCAGTGCAGCATTGATCATTGAAGTGGAAAATGCATACTTGAGAGGCGCGCCTACGCATAAGTAGCCAATGACCGCGACGACCAAAAACACGCGGTAACCATCAATGTCGCGAACGTTGGCACCCAAGTCGAATTCACGATAGAGTTGACGCGCGCTTTCTAAATGCTGTGTGGTCATGTGATAAAACGATAGCAAATAAAGCATGTCTTGGCATTTTTGGCGGATCTTCTCGATGATCTCGCGACGTCGATGTTTGTCATCTTCATTCTCACCCACGATCAAAAAGAGGATGTAGGTGCTTTCAGAGAGATCGGCAACATGTGCTCGAAGTCTGTTGCGCTGTTCTACACTAATGCTGAATTGTATGTCGATGTAGTCCATCCAGTCTAGCATTTCAATGACAAATAAACGAAACTTCTTGGCTGGGCTGCTGTAGCCCATCACACGCGTGCCGATGAACTGCGATGTGACAAAAGTTGCGAAGAAATCAAAAACCAAAAACAGATTGCTGACGGTTGGACTGGCTAGCAGTTCGGGGTAGACAAAGTGAACAAACCATGACCAGAACAGGCCAATGAGGAAGAAAACGGAGAAGGAGAATACAAAATAAAAAATCAATTCACTTTGCACAACGTTCACAATGATCTGACTCACAGAATGGTCCCGTGTTATTTGCGGCGTCATTTTTTATTTGAAGGAATTCTAAAAGAGAGATATATTTGTTTTCTTGCTTCAAAAATCTTCACATGGTAGATTTGCCAAAATGCCCGCGACGAAGAAGCCAAACGCAGAAACTCGGTTTATTATTGAACACTCACAATTGAACAACACCTGCGCATTTCCGTTCTATTGGAAAAAATGGCAAACGTGTGGATCGGTCTGATGTCCGCTGTCCTTTTGTTTTCTGCGGCGATCGCCTTGATGTTGGGGGCATGGGATGTGGCGTTGATGTTTGTCGCGATTTTTCATTCTTGTTTTCAGTTTGACAAACGGGTGGTGTTTGCGTATTCGGGCACCATCATCGCGCTTCGCATACTTTTGGCCATCCCATTTCAAGAACCCGCTATGCGAAATGCGGGCTTGCGGGCTGACCCACCGCTGGTATTCTTATTATAACTTGAATTTATTTCCGAAATAGCAACTTGAACTTGTTTCGGAAATAGCAACTTGAACTTGTTTCGGAAATCGCAACTTGAATTTATTTCGGAAATCGCAACTTGAATTTATTTCGGAAATAGCAACTTGAACTTATTTCGGAAATAAAATGGAAGTTTGTCAAATCTTCGAGGATGCACTGAAAACACTTCCGAACTACATGCAGGTGTTGCGGTTGATTGAGGAGATGGGGAAGACAATGACAAACGTTTCAATTGACGAAATGATAGTTACGGACGTCCCGCGAACTACGCTAGTGTGCGACATAACGCATTTGGCATTACCCGAAGACATAACACCACATGTGTTGCGTATTACCTATCCCGAATACCCAAGTTCCCCCGAGAACTTTTTGTTGCAACCAGAGATCACACTGTTCATCTTCCACTACATCCAAATGCGCCTCGGACGCGACCAAGAGAAGGCCATACACTACTTCGAAAAAATGATCGCAAGAGGACCATTTATGTGATATCCATCTTTATCTAAGAAATACATCTTTATCTAAGAAATACATCTTTATCTAAGAAATACATCTTTATCTAAGAAATACATCTTTATCTAAGAAATACATCTTTATCTAAGAAATACATATAAATGCTTCGCTTTTTGCATCCAGAAAAAAATGGCCAGCGGAGATCAAGGTTGCTTTTTATTCTTGATGTTCGGTGCGGTGTTGCTATTCACATCAGTGTGCGTAGTGGCATCGATATCTGGAATCTTGCTTGCTGTATTTTATGCAACACCTCCATCCCTGACACCACTGACGCCATTCCAACAATTAGTTCTGGATCGTTTCAACATCAAAAATTTCACATCTGCGAACTCGCTTGATGAAAACACGTTCACGCTGAAGGTTGACGGTAGCCATACAATGGTGTTCAACGTTCTGCGCGCATTAGATAAAGTGACTGAAGATCAACTATTCGCGCAATCTGCCGAGGTTCTATCTGCAAATGTTGCTTGTTGTTTGTCTTCTGGCATTTATTTGCCGCTAGACAAACCTTTTGTAGTTTATACAAATGATTACCCAAGTTCAACCGCATCGACGGCAGTGACACATGCAATTGCTACATGGGAATCGGTGATTCCGAGTTTGTCGATCTTTGGGAACTACCAGATCAACATTGTAGATACGCCATCCAACGATGCCCTGCTCACGGACACTGCCAACCAAATTATCTACAATCGCGTGTATGCAGGATTTGATGACGTGTTGGCTATCACATGGCGCTCATTCAACTCGCGGTACATCACTCAATGGAACATGTTCATCAACAGCGGAACATATCAAATAGGCGATGTCACGCAAGTGCATGCAGGACGTATGTATGACGGAGAGAGCCTCATTTTGCACGAATTGGGTCATACCCTGGGGTTGAATGATTTGACGTCAACTTCTTGCATTCAAGCAATCATGTATGGTTACCTGCAGTCCGAAACCCAAAAAAGGACGGTGGATGTGAATTCCAAATATTGTCTTGTAGATCTCTATCCGGATTCCGCCAATTTGAAGAGTTTGTTGGATCAATACTCAGAAAACCTCAACGTCGGTGACGCGTGCAAGGTTCATTCTTTGTTGTTTTATTTGAACCCAATGGGGAAAGGGTGAAAAAATTAACCTAAATGCATATATTAAGAAACTGCATCGAGAAAAAGAAGAAAACCCCCCTATCACGCCCCCATTTTAAACAAGAAAAAAAAATGAGACAGCGCAAAGTTCAAAAGCACCCGCCAAACGGCGCTGACTATGCAGGCGCACATGGATTTCTGATGCCCGGAAACGCTGGCGCGATGATCGGGTGGTCAGTGTCAGAAGTTGTGCACTTTCTCATCTATCTCGGTTGCGGTTTGTTGTTGATTGCGGTGCTGATCTTGGGAATCGTCGAGTTGATTCGCATGGCTGCAATTCGGACCAACGTCAATACTCTGCTGAACTACACCAACCCTTACCTTGCTTGTGACGACGATCACAGTTGCTGCACACAGTGGGATTGCCCCGTGCTTGCTGCCGCGGACGTGCGTGAATTGACGGCGTGGAATGACACGGACCCGGACACATTCTTCAATCTGACGCGATCCTGTCTCTTTGGTGCGTGTTACTACAAATACCAACTCCAATTGCATGCTCCCAATTTCACTGAGCTTTGCGCGGGTGAAGCTGGACATTTTTTTTTTGAAGACGTCAATTACTACTACAATGAGACAAACCCAGACGTTCTCTCTGAACTCGTCTTTAATGGTTGGGATTCACCATTATCGCATATGTGCTACGCCTTCATCACAACGGCTTCGCGCGATCCCTTGCTCAAGGCCAACATCAATTACCTTTACTGGGACAACACCTTCAACAACCTTTCTCTCACGTGCTTCTACACCTATGCCTGCATCCCAACCTTCAACATTGGCGGCTCTGTCGATTTCCCCATTCATCCGTAATCTCTCTCGCTCTTGTTTTTTTTTCCTCTCGGCGTCAAAAGAGAATTTAAATTAAAAAAGAAACCTCCTTTATTTCAACAGGAATCTCATCTCCCTATTCAAGACAAATGACAAAAAGAAACCTCTTCCATTTCAACAGGAATCTCCCTATTCAAGACAAAACGCCGTGCAACACATGGGAGAAAAACGGGGAGGATGAAAAAGATGGCGAAAATACATATATGTAGAAAGTGCGTGGCATTTCAGAAAAAAAAACGATCCTTCTTATCACCTTCACAAAGAAAAAAAAAATGAGACCTGAAGCGTATCGATCGGTTGAGATTGGCTGCGGGTTGTGGTCAATTATTATGCACATTTGCTATTTCGGGTGTGGCGTGTTGCTTGGTTTTATTCTTGCATTTGGAATCATTGAGATAGTGCGCACGGGCACCGTCTGGACAAACACTGAAACTCTATTGAACTATACTGCACCATTCCCTGAGTGTGATGACAGTTTGACTTGCTGCACGCAATTTGACTGTCCCGTGATCCAGTCTGCAGACCTCAAGTCGTTTGATAACACTTCTTGGTGGGCAGGGTCAAATGTATGGCTGTCGCGCGACTGTCTGTTTGGGAAATGCCACTACGAAGCTATATATGACATTTATGCGCCAAACATGTCCCTCCTATGCACAGGTGAGAACTGGCAAACCTTCATTGGAACTACGAATTCCACTACCTACTACAATTCCACTTTTCCAAGAATCACATTCTTGGACAGTATGCCCATAGTGCACACAATCGATCAACCCTGGGGTGGTCCACCCTGGGGTGATCCCATCTCCACCTTGTGCTGGGCCTTTTTGAGTCCCGCTTCACGTTCCGGCCTGAAGGTCTTGGGTCTCCACTTCAACTACTATAACGCCACCGACCGTCTGCACCTCGGATGCCTCTACACTCACACCTGCGTCTCGACTTTTTCCTTTGCTGGAAACTTGGCTTATCCTCAAGGGGCTACGCCATAATCGCCTCTTCTTTTTTTCCTTTCGTATCTCTCGTCCAAACATTTTCCCACTAAAAAAAATCTTCACCTTCTTTTTCTCCCTTTATTTTTTTTTTGCATAAAGACCAGAACATCTCTTTCGAGAAGTTTTTTCACTGCATTCCATGTCTTCCAATCCAATTCATTATCATCGCAATCCAACTCCTGCAAATTTGTGAGACGGCCAATTTCAGGTGGAAGACTCTTCAGTTGATTCTTTTCACATCCCAACACCCGCAAATTTGTGAGATGGCCAATTTTGATGACACTAAGCACGATTGCAGTTCACAAGGATTGACGGTATTGATTGTCCAGCCATCCTGGTCGACGCTGACACGTTTGGATTGCTCCTCCAACCAATTGACCACTTTGCCACCCGAACTGGGCAATCTGACTGCTCTCGAGGAGTGGCATGAGAATGGGAAACGACAGAAACATGGATGGTTCAAGGATGGGCCAACTATATTCTAAATGCACATCGTTTGTCAAAATCATGATCAGTGTTCAGGGGGTTGATTATACTTCAAAATCTCGTATCGCGAACACGCACAAGGCAGACGATCGAACTTTGGCATGCATTCAGGCTCCCTGTATCAAACGTTTCAGACTCTTAGATAGTTCTAGTATTGACTCCAAGCATGTCGACTGGATTCCTTTGTCAAAACTTTCACAAGACTTCGACAATGGGCAACCAATGTTACTCACTCGATTGAACACCGATCCCATGGGCATCTGCAGGATGTGCACTGGAATTTGTCTTAAACACAATAATTATGGAGCACATTCAACTACGATGGCACAATTACGGACGAATGTGACAAACCCATTGCTTCATCTATATGTGATCATGTGATTGTGAGAACACTGCAACTCCAGCAGGGAAGTGAGATGACCCATGGATTCCGGCAAATTGATCAATTGATTGTGCCAACAAATCAACTTTTGCAAGGAAGTGAGACTACCCAAGGATTCCGGCAAACTGGGCAATTGATTGTGAGAACACTCCAACTCCAGCAAGGAAGTGAGACGACCCATGGATTGCGGCAAACTGGTCAATAGATTGTGAGAACAATCCAACCATTTCAAGAAAGTGAGACGACCCAAGGATTCCGGCAAACTGGTCAATTGATTGTCATCACACTTCAACCGGTGCAATAAAGGGAGACGACCCAAGGATTCCGGCAAACTGATCAATCCACTGCCACTGCAAATTATCTCCCGCAGATTGTGAAACTGATCAAGGTTTGGTGGAAATTGAATAATTCTCAAATCACGAAAGTTCATGATTGTCAGATTCACGAAAATTCTTGGCGCTATTGGAGCCACAGGAACCACTGGGACAATACCACGACGCCCTAATTCCTCGCGATCCAATTCCTCGCCAAGATCACGCCATTCTTCAGCAGTTCGTGGGCGGGAATAACTAGGCGGATCTTGTTGATCAACCACAACCACAGGAGGCAACTTTTTCCAATCCGATTGAACGGTCATTTCCATTATTTGGTCTCTGGCCTTTTGTGTGATAATAATTAAACCAGAATCTCGAACGACAGTGCGTTCCATTCTCTCGGATATCACACTTCCCAACCAACGTTGATAACCTTCCAATTCTCTGAAATGGAAAAAGTGTCTGCGATCTGGCTCGGTGATGACATCCAAAATGATATAGTTTCCCAGTGCAAGTTCCTCGCCGATAGTTTCACGGCTTATGGGGTCAATTCCAACGTTAATCTTATAAAGAGTGTCATTTGCCTCTTGGGGTTTAGGCAAATCATCCCATAGGTTGCCAAAGACTGTGCTCCAACTTTCGTTGAATGGGCAACTGTTTGAACTTCGATTGGCAGCCACAACATATGGGCGAACTAGGGCACTCAACTCGCGCAACACAGAGAAAACAAACAGGGGGTTTACTGCATCACTTGGAAAAGCGCGAATGACTAAACCAGCATCGAGGATATCTTCATCAACTGGTTCAAATAATGGACAATGAAACCCAGGATAAAGATATCTAGCGGTTGCAATCACTGGAATCCCAAATGCTACACGCGTGCCGCTTAAACGGAATGTTGAACGACAAACAATCTGAATGAGTAATTGTTCGAATTCTATGCCATGGTGAAAATCGACCGTAATAATTTCATCGCGGTCACCATATTTCACACGCACTTGTTTGGGCTGTAGTTCTGCTCGTTTGAGATCACCGGTGCATTCCGGGTCATCAACGGGTCGTCCGACTTGAGGCCCACTCAACTCCTTAAGGCGAGTCCACCATCGATCAGTGTATTTAAATTTGAATAGTTTGGGGTCCATTCTTGTTTTTTGTGGTACCCGTTTTTTTTCAAATCTGAATATATTGGAAATGTATACTATTTGAGTTTTGTTAGAAAGTCAATCTCAATGCGACCAGACTTCCGTCCAAATCAACAACAATGGGTGTGTCGGTGAGATTGTAGGTTGTAGTTGTTAAGCCGTCAAAAACACTCCACGTAGGAATTTGATTTGACACCAGATCTCTAACATCGAAGAAAATGTTATCACCGGTTGAAGAAAGAGCACGAACAGTACCGATTGCCCTTCGAATGGAATAACCAGGCCAAGTTACAGTTCCATCTGAATCATACGCAACAATCGATTCGGATTGATTTCCTGGAATTGTAACGCCAATGGAACCATTGACATTATAAAAGTCGCACAACGGTGCGGATCTCACGTGCAATGGATAAAGAATTTTGTCTTCAGGAAGAGTTATCATCGTGAAGGGGATTACGAAGGGCGGGTTGTTATCTGCAATAGCATGCCATTGATAGATTCCATTGCTGAGATTGAATTTGATTAAGTATTGAAGGTACGTGGCTTCTTCTGGAATAGAAATAGATAGCGTAGGCGGATTTCCCGCATCATAAATATTGAGCGGATTTGTAGTTATGGACGTCTCGCTGAAGTAGGCTTGAATTCCATCATCCACACCCGATCCATAGCCACTGCCCAGAACATTTCCAATTTTGGTGAACCATTCCACGGTTCCATTTGCCCCATATTTAACTAAAACCAAAATGGTGACATCGCCGACGTCAAGAGTCACGTTTCCGATATAGGAATCGGTTGCATCATAAATCAAAAGTTGATCTGTGGCATAAATTCCAATGATGACACTTCCATCAATCTCTGAAGATTGAAAAACACGCGGATAAATAACGTCACTAAGGCCTGTGATTTTGGCTCTCCATTCCCAATTCCCAATCACAATATTACCCTTCGCTACAAACACAACGTATGGCAAAGCGGACACAAGAGTCAGATCTTCGGTTCCATTAATGGAGTGGAATGATGCATTCCCAGCGACGATTGTCTGACCATAGAAAAAGAAGGCATCATAGTTGGATTCGCCAGTGATGGAACCTAAACGAATAAGTGCCCAATTCCCATCGATAAACATAAACCGATCAGACCACGATCCATTTGTGCTCAAGATTCGGATTTCAAATATTAGGGTTGACGTGAAATTCTCATTCGAGTGAACTTGAGTTGGCACAGATCGGTTACTCGCATCATAGAATTTGAAAGTAGCATGTCCTACTGTGTTAAACCCAACAAGCAGACTGTCGGCATCTACAACTTGAATTAACGAAACCGCAAACCCAACCGATGCATTATTGGTGAGTGTAGCAGCCCATTGCAGTGTTCCACCAAAATCGTAACTTGCAACGTATCCGGTAGTTGTTGCTCCACTTTCTCTGGTAATATTATCGGCAATAGATTGATTGGCATTTTTGAGACTGAGCATCGCGGTTGTGAACGATCCAGATGGAAATACGCGATCTGCAGAAGAATCGACCCAAAAAAGGTCCGTCAATGGAACAATCCAAGGATTCATGATGCACAAATTGTCAACACATGGAACACCTTGAGGACACGTTCCACAAGTCAATACGTCTCCGCAATTGTTGGTAAAGGTTCCGCATTCGTAACTCACATTGCACAAAGTGGGATAAGTACAGTTACAGGCATGATCAACGCATGTCCATCCTTCGGTGTCGCACGTCCCACAACTCACATTCGAACCACACACATTGATCGATCCACACTCCAATTGAGCACATCGCACTGACGGACTGCAAGTAAATGATATAATTATTATCACAATGATCCCGACAGTGAGTCCCACGACTAAGAGGCCTATGATCGCCGCAAAGGAGATGCACAGCAATGTGTAGTCGCTCTTCATGGTTGGGACGTCCAAGGGTGCCCCAGAAAATGCGGGGCGGCTATCAAACGTATGATTTCTCTTAGTTCTGCGCTGCATTTGTGAGATGTTAGTTAGAATAAGTTTGCATCTGAAATATATAGTATTTAATAACCGAATATTGCCGTTCATTTTTGGAAATCAGAAAGGGAGTCTCAGTGCAACAAAGGCGCCGCTGTCACT
>Ga0326597_10009032_pt1 | contig 13396 bp, 8 predicted proteins | sample RVTome_12_FD_203789 | JGI IMG/M metagenome (GOLD analysis project Ga0326597, IMG submission 203789) | Soil microbial communities from uranium-contaminated site in the Upper Colorado River Basin, Wyoming, United States - RVT100D185 | ecosystem: Environmental > Terrestrial > Soil > Contaminated >... | reverse complement strand
TCACGCGGTGTCGCTTGGTGTCGACGCGCTCGAATGCGACGTCCACCTCTCGCGCGACGGGGAGGTGGTCATCATCCACGATCCGACGCTGGACCGCACGACCGACGCGCGCGGTGAGGTCGCCTCCCGCACGGCCGCCGATCTCGCCGGCGTGGACGCCGGGTATCACTTCGGGCCGGAGGCGGGCTTTCCGTTTCGCGGGCAGGGGATTGGCGTTCCGCGGCTGGCCGACCTGCTCGGCCGCTGGCCAGAGGTGCCGGTGGTCGTCGAGATCAAGGGGGATCGTCCCGAAACGGCCGCGCGCGTCATCGAGGTCATTCGCGAGGCCCGCGCCGAGCATCGCGTGATCGTCGGTGGGTTCAGCCTGCGCGTGCTGGCCACGATTCGCCGCCTCGCACCGGGGCTCGTGACGTCGGCCTCGAGTGCCGAGTCCTACTCGGCCTTGCGGCGGTCCTACGTCTTCATTGCGCCGCGCCGCCCGGCGTTTCGGCTGTTTCAGGTGCCCTCGCGCCTGCGCGGCAGACCCGTCCTCACCCGGCGCTTCGTGCGCACCGCCCGCCGCGCGGGCCTCCCGGTGCAGGTCTGGGTCGTGGACGAGCTCGAGGACATGCGTCGGCTGATCGACTGGGGCGTCACCGGCATCATCACCGACCGGCCCGATCGGGCGTTGGAGGTGCGGTGAACGGTCCGGCGCCGGCCGTGTATCTTCCGGCGGACTCGTGCACGTAAAATGGGTTGGATGACGAATCTCGCGCCCCCGGACCTAGCCGCACTCGAAGCCGTGGAAACCCGTGAATGGCTCGAGTCGCTGGACTACGTGCTCCGCCAGAAGGACAACGGGCGCGTAGGGCGGTTGCTCGAGGCCCTCAGCGCGCGGGCGCGCCTGAGTGGCGTGCGGGCGACCTACGTGGGCACGACGCCCTACATCAATACAATTGCCCCGCACGAGGAAGTGCCGGTGCCCGGCGACGGCGCGATCGAGCGCCGCATCAAGAGCCTCGTGCGCTGGAACGCGCTCGCCATGGTGGTGCGCGCCAACCGCGAGTCGGACGGCATCGGGGGCCACATCTCGACCTACGCGTCGGCCGCCACGCTCTACGAGACCGGCTTCAATCACTTCTTCCGGGGTCGCGAGCGCGGCGGCGACGCGGACGTGATCTTCTGGCAGGGCCACGCCTCGCCCGGCATCTACGCGCGGTCGTTCCTCGAGGGGCGCCTCAGCGAAGAGCACCTGAAGAACTTCCGCCGCGAGCTCCGGCCCGGCGGGGGGCTCTCCTCGTATCCGCACCCGTGGCTGATGCCCGATTTCTGGGAGTACCCCACGGTTTCGATGGGCATCGGGCCGCTGACCTCGATCTACCAGGCGCGGTTCATCAAGTACCTCGAAAATCGCGGGCTCAAGGAGCCGTCCGACCAGAAGGTGTGGGCATTTGTGGGTGACGGCGAGACGGACGAGCCCGAGACGCTCGGCGCGATCTCGCTGGCCGCGCGCGAGAGGCTCGACAACCTGATCTTCGTCATCAACTGCAACCTCCAACGGCTCGACGGCCCGGTGCGCGGCAACGGCCAGGTCATCCAGGAGCTCGAGTCGGTCTTCCGCGGCGCCGGCTGGAACGTCATCAAGGTGATCTGGGGCTCGGAGTGGGACGACCTGCTCGCCCGCGACACGCACGGCCTGCTCGTCAAGCGGATGAGCGAGACCGTCGACGGCCAGTACCAGCGCTACGTCGTCGAGGACGGCGCGTACCTGCGCGAGCACTTCTGGGGGGCCGACCCACGGCTGCTCGACATGGTCAAGCACCTGTCGGACGACGACCTGAAGAAGCTGCGGATGGGCGGGCACGATCCCGGCAAGGTGTACAACGCCTACCGGGCGGCAACGGCCCACAAGGACGGACCGACCGTCATCCTCGCCCGGACGATCAAGGGCTACGGCCTGGGCGAGGCGGGCGAGGGCAAGAACATCACCCATCAGCAGAAGAAGATGAACGAGGAGGACCTGCGCATCTTCCGCGATCGGTTCGGAATCCCGATCTCGGACGAAAAGATCGCCGCGGCGCCGTTCTTCCGTCCCGACGAGTCGAGCCCCGAGATGCGCTACATGCACGAGCGCCGCAAGGCGCTCGGCGGCCTGGTGCCCAGGCGATCGGTCAGCGTGGAGCCGATTGCCGTCGGACAGCCCGACCTCTTCGAGGAATTTTTCAAGGGCACGTCAGAGCGCAAAGCGTCCACGACGATGGTCTTCGTGCGCCTGCTGTCGAAACTGCTGCGCGACAAGACCATCGGCAAGCTCGTCGTGCCGATCGTCCCTGACGAGGCCCGCACGTTCGGCATGGAGGCGCTCTTCCGAGCCGTGGGCATCTACTCCAGCATCGGCCAGCTCTACGACCCGGTCGACATGGACACCCTGCTGTACTACAAGGAAGCCAAGGACGGACAGATTCTCGAGGAAGGCATCACCGAGGCCGGATCGCTGTCGTCGTTCATCGCGGCGGGCACGGCCTACGCCACGCACGGCGTCAACACGATCCCGTTCTTCATCTACTACTCGATGTTCGGCTTCCAGCGCGTCGGCGATTTCATCTGGGCGGCGGCCGACGCACGGACGCGCGGCTTCCTGCTCGGCGGCACCGCCGGACGGACGACGCTGGCCGGCGAAGGCCTGCAGCATCAGGACGGTAACAGCCACACGCTGGCGCTGACCGTCCCCAGCTGCCGGGCGTACGACCCGGCCTACGCCTACGAGCTGGCCATCATCATCCGCGAGGGCATCAAGCGGATGTACGGCGACGGCGAGTCGGTGTTCTACTATCTGACCGTCATGAACGAGCAGTACGAGATGCCCGCGATGCCCGATGGCACCGAAGACGGCATTCTCAAGGGCCTCTACCGCTTCAGGGGGGCCGCCGACGGCACCCGGGCCAAGGCGCGGGCGCAGCTGCTCGGCAGCGGCGCCATCCTCAACGAGGTCGCCCAGGCGCAGCAGCTGCTCGAGACGTACGGCGTGGCCGCCGACGTCTGGAGCGCCACCAGCTACAACGAGTTGTATCGGGAGGCACACCGCGTCGAGCGCTGGAACCTGCGGCATCCCGGCGAGAAGCCACGCGTGCCCTACGTCACCCAGTGCCTGTCTGGCACGCCCGGCATGGTCGTCGCCGCGTCCGACTACCTCAAGAGCCAGCCGGACATGATCGCGCGCTGGGTCGGCCGGCCCTTCGTCACGCTGGGGACCGACGGCTTCGGCCGCAGCGAGGACCGCGTCGCGCTGCGCGATTTCTTCGAGGTCGACGCCCGCCACGTCGCAGCCACCACCTTGTCGGCGCTCGCGCGCGACGGGCAGATCGACTTGAAGGTCGTCAAACAGGCCTTCAAGGACTTCGAGATTGATCCGGACAAAGCGGATCCGACACTCGCCTAACCGCGCCTGCGCCTTGTCAGGCGGGAGACACTGAATGGCCGTTGAATTCACGCTGCCCGAACTGGGAGAGAACGTCGAAAAGGGCGATGTCGTCCGTGTGCTCGTCGCCGTGGGCGACGTCGTGGGCAAAGATCAGCCCCTGCTCGAGCTCGAGACCGACAAGGCGACCATCGAGGTGCCGTCGAACGTCAGCGGGACGGTCACCGAAATCCGCGTCAAGGCGGGCGACAAGGTCAGCCCCGGACAGTCGGTGCTGCTGGTCGATGCCGACGGCGACGGTGGGGCCGCGCCCGCCCGAGACGCGCCGAAGGCCGAAGCGGGTGGGCAGACCGAGGGCGCGCCGCCCGAGGCGGCCAAGGCCGCGCCACCCCGACGCGGCGAGGCGCCGAAGGACGCAGCCCAGAAAGAACCCACCGCGGCCCGGCAGGACGAGTCGCGCGAGCGCGACAAGGCCGACAACTCGCGCCAGGCCGCTGGCGAGCCGACCACGCCGCCCGGGCCGGCGTCGGAGGTGCCGGCCGCACCATCGGTCCGGCGCTACGCCCGCGAGCTGGGTGTCGCGATCGGCGACGTGCCGGGCACCGGCCCAGGGGGCCGCATCGGCCAGGACGACGTGAAGGGACACGTCCGGAACGTGCTCGCCGGACCAGGCAGCGGCATGCGGGGAGCCGCCGGGCCGCTGCCCGACTTCAGCCGGTGGGGCGAGGTCGAGGCCAGGCCGATGTCGAACATCCGGCGCAAGACGGCCCAGCACCTGACGGCGGCCTGGCAGGCGCCGCACGTCACGCAGCACGAAAAGGCCGACATCACCGCCCTCGAGGCGTTTCGCACGGCCTACGGCGAGCGGGTCGAGAAGGCGGGCGGCAAGCTGACGGTCACTGCGATCTTCATCAAGATTGCCGCGCTGGCCATCGATCGCTTCCCGCAGTTTGCCTCGTCGGCCGACATGGCCAACGAGGCCATCGTGTACAAGCACTACCGTCATATCGGGGTGGCGGTCGACACGCCGAACGGCCTGCTGGTGCCCGTCATCCGTGACGCGGACCGCAAGACGCTCACCGAGATCGCCGTCGAGCTGGGCGAGGTGTCGCAGAAGGCCCGCGATCGCAAGCTGAGCCTGGACGACATGTCGGGCGGCGTGTTCAGCATCAGTAACCTTGGCGGGATTGGCGGGTCGCACTTCACGCCGATCATCAACCAGCCGGAGGTCGCGATTCTCGGCGTCTCACGCAGCACGATCGAGCCGGTCTGGCGCGACGGCGAGTTCGTGCCGCGCGAGATGCTGCCGCTCTCGCTCTCCTACGACCATCGCGTGATTGACGGCGCCGACGCGGCGCGGTTCATCCGCTTCATCGCCGAGGCGGTCGAACGGCCGCTCAGCATGTACGTGTGAGTGCCCAGTCTATGTCTTCAGCACAGCTTGTCGTGATTGGCGCGGGTCCTGGTGGATACGCGGCCGCCTTCTACGCCGCAGATATGGGTCTCCAGGTCGCCCTCGTCGACAGCGACCCGAACCCTGGTGGCGTGTGTCTTTACCGCGGGTGCATCCCGTCCAAGGCGCTGCTGCACGTCGCCAAGGTCGCCGGAGAAGCACGCCATGCCTCAGCCTGGGGGCTGACCTACGCCGAGCCGAAGATCGACGTCGACACGCTGCGCGCCTTCAAGGACGGCGTCGTCCAGCGGATGGTCGGCGGCCTCGGCCAGCTCTCGCGGCAGCGCAAGATCCTCTATATTCAGGGGCGCGCGTCGTTCGTTGACGCCCAGACGCTATCGATCGAGCTCAACAAGGGCGGCACCGAGTCCCTCTCGTTCCAGAAGGCGATCATCGCGACCGGATCCCGGCCGGCCGCCGTGCCGGCCCTGTCGATCGACAGCCCGCGGGTCATGGACTCGACGGCGGCCCTCGACCTGCCCGACATCCCGAAATCGCTGCTCGTCGTCGGTGGCGGCTACATCGGCCTGGAGCTCGGATCGGTCTACGCCGCCCTCGGCAGCAAGGTGACGGTGGTCGAGATGACCGGCGGTCTGCTCCCGGGCGCCGACCGCGACCTGGCCCAGCTGCTCCATCGCCAGCTCGAGAAGACGCTGCACAAAATCCTGTTGAACGCGCGCGTGGCCGAGATGAAGGAGGGCAAGAACGGCGTCAAGGTGCGTATCGAGGGCGCCACGCTCTCAGCCGCCGACAAGGACCAGACGTTCGACCGCGTGCTCGTGGCGGCCGGCCGGAAGCCGAACTCGGCGGTGCCCGGCCTCGAGAAGACCAAGGTCAAGATTGGCGACCGCGGGTTCATCACCGTCGACGCCTCGATGCGCACCGGCGAGCCGCACATCTACGCGATTGGCGATGTGGTCGGCGAGCCGATGCTCGCCCACAAGGCGTCACACGAGGCGCGGGTGGCGGTCGACGGAGTGCTCGGCCGCAGCGCGGTCTTCGAACCACAGGCGATTCCGGCTGTCGTGTTCACCGACCCGGAGGTCGCCTGGTGCGGCCTGACTGAGACGGAGGCGCGGCAGCAGGGCCGCAAGATCGAGGTGGCGAAGTTCCCGTGGGCGGCGCTCGGCCGCGCGGTGGCGATCGACCGCCCCGAGGGGCTGACCAAGCTCATCATCGAGCCGTCCACCGAACGGGTGCTGGGCGTCGGCATTGTCGGCTCTGGCGCGGGGGAGTTGATTGCCGAGGGGGTGGTGGCGGTCGAGATGGCGGCCCTGGCGAGCGACCTGTCGCTCAGCATCCACGCCCATCCTACGCTGTCGGAGACGCTGATGGAGGCCGCCGAGGTCTTCTACGGTCACTCCACGCACGTGCACAAGCCGAAGCGGAAGTAGCGGACGGGGACGACAGGTACGACAGGCACGACGGGTACGACGGGTACCGCTGGGCCGAGCCCCTCCTCCGAGTCCACCGCCCACTCCGGCCACGTTCTGGTGAAACAGCCGGCACGCTGCTCGTATGGCATACAAGCGCGACCGCCATCGGCGGGGCGGCCCTATCCACCCGCCAGCCTGATGTCCTGCGTCTTGTGCTCGCCTTCGGCGAGGGTGATGGGAATCGCGCCTGGCACCACCTGCTCCAGGAATCCGGGTGTGTGCCACTCGTTCTGGTCGAACTCGGGAAGCGCCGCCAGGTAGTAGTTGCCGGCGGGCAGGCCGGTCACACTGTACCGGCCATCGGTGCCCGGCCGGGTCGGCTGGCGCAGCCAGCGCGACCCTTGCCACCAGTGCCTCGCGTCGGTGCCGAACACAATCACGTAGTACTCCGGCGCCGGCCGGCCCAGGCCATCCACCAGGCTGCCTGAAAGTTCCGTGACTCGATCCGTGAACGTCACCACGAGGTCGCTGACGTCTTGCTGTGCCCGCACATCCATCGGCATGTCGAGCATGTCGCGACCGCCCGTGATCGCCGACCTGAGGATCCAGTCCGGCGCCGGTCCACCCGCCCTGCCGCCGGGGGTCATCCCGGGGCCGCTGGCCGTCAGGATGTAGGAGCCCGGTCCCACGCCGCGAAACGAAAACGAGCCGTCCGCGTTGACCTGTGCCGGCGGCACGCCCATGCTGATGCCCGTGGCCGACGGCGGCGGCATGAGCCGGACGCTCACCTGGCTGAGGTCGGAGGGCGGCGTGCGGCTGGCCGTCTCGAACCGGATCTGGCCCGACACGGTCATGCCAGGCTGCAGTACCAGGATCAGGCCCTCGATGTCCTCACCGGCCGCGGTGAGCGTCACCTCCGCCCACAGGTCGAACATCTGCGCCGGGGTCACTCCCCGGCCCGGTGCCGGTGGAGGTGGCGGCGGGGGAGGCGGCACGCCGGGGGGCCACGAGGCGCCGAAGCCGGCCGCGCCGCGGCCGCGGGCCGGCGCGACACTGGGGGCTCGGGCCATGATCGCGTAGGTGCCCGGCTGGAGGCCGGAGATCGTAAACGTTCCGTCAGCGCCGATCTGCGACCGCACTGGCAGGATCGACGCAAACGGAAACGCGAGCGCCTCCGACGCCGTCTCCCGGATGGCCGTGACCTGCACAGTGGACACCGGCAGTCCGTCGGAGCGAGAGACCTGGCCGGTCACCGTGGAAGTCGGCACGAGTGGGAGCGTCAGGTCGATGCCTGCACGCTCCTCGCCGGCTCCCAATTCGATTACCGAGGCCTCGGCGGGATCGGTCGTCCCAGGGTAATAGACCGCAGCGTAGCCCACCGCCGTACGCCGCGGCACGGGTAAGGCGTTTCGAGGACCGGTGGCCCAGCGGACGTCCACGTCCGACGTGAGCGTCCCGCCGCGCGCCCCGCCGAGGAACGGCGAGGCGCCGAGCACGTACGAGCCGGCGGGCAGGCCGTACAGGCGGAACATCCCCCGGTCGTCCGTCCTCGTCAGCCCCAGCGTCGGCGCGCGGACGACGGTTGGCGCTCCATTGATCACCCGCCGTTCGCCGAGCGTGAGCATGGCGCCGGCAAAGGGCAATCCGTTCGAGTCCAGGATGCGACCGGTGATGACCGAGCCGCGTGGCAGCCGCGCCACAACGCCGGTCATCGCCTGCCCGTCCTCCAGGGCGATCGGCAGCGGCAGCCCTCGATGTGACTCGGCGCCGTAGGGGAGCGTCACATATCCGGGTTTGGTCACCGTCATCGTGTACCGCCCCGCGGGCAGGGCCTGAAACAAAAATCGCCCCTGATCGTCGGTAACCGAGACCCGGCCCGCGTTGTCCTGCTGGCTGCGCAGTTGAACGCGGGCCCGCCGGATGGGCGGGGCGCCCGCCGCATCCCCGATGACGATGCCGGCGATGGTCGCCGTGCCCGATGTCGGACGGCTCGGCGCATCGCGTACGGGCGGGCGTGGGCCTGACACCGGCACCTGATCCCTCTGGATCGGAGCACTCCCGGCGAAGACGGACGCCAGGAGCGACACGACGGCGAGGACGGCAAGGGACAGAGACCTCATGGCATGGTCCTCACCGGAAGGAGTTGAGCGGGAGCGCCACGGTCGCCTGCGCGCCGTGGGCGATCGTGATCCGTGTTCCCGCGCGCGCCAGCCGCTCGTAGGTCGCCGGGTCGCGCAGATCGACGGCCGTGTCGGCGTCAATCGCCACAGCCAGGTAGTCGCCAGCGAGCAGGTTGGGCATCGTGAAGGTGCCGTTCTGGCCGACGACCGCTGAATGCGTGCGGGCATCGGCCATGCCGCGCGCCACCCAGTCCTGGAGGTCGCTGGGGAACACGGCGACCGTCGCGCCGGCCGGCCGGTTCGTGCCCGTACCACGGACGCTGCCGCTGAGCGACGCTGGACGATCGGTGAGCGTGACGACGACCTGCTCGAGGTCAACGGCCGCAATATCGATCGGATGGCCGGTGACATCGCGTCCCTCGACCGTGACCGACCCGAGCGTCCAGGGGGCTGGCGCGGGGATCGCGAGGATGTAGCGTCCAGGACGGAACTGGCCGGTCGTGAACCGATGCTCGTCGTCCAGGCGGGCTGGCAGCGGCTGGGGACCCGACGGCCCACCGGCGGGCCGCAGGGTGATAGCCATCCGCTGCAGCTGCTCGGGACCGGGCGGCGGCGCCGCGCCGTCGAACACGACCTGCCCCGACATTCGCGCTCCCGGGCGCAGCGTCACCGTCAGGTCCGAGACGTCACCGCGGACAACCGATACGGGCATCTCGGCCCAGAGCGTCGGCTCGTCGGGCGCGTCCGGCAGGCCGGAGGCGGATGACATGTAGATGACGCGCGTTCCGCCGCCGATATTGATGACGCTGCTGGCTGCGCTGGCGGCCGCGAACGCGGGCCGCGGCACGCGGAGTGCGCCCAGCACGTACTCGCCCGGGGGGACGCCCAGGAAGGTGAACCGCCCCTGCGCGTCGGTGACCGTAGTCGCCGCGTCGAGGCCGGCGTCGGAGACCACGTCTTCAATCCCGGGGGGCAGGAGCCGCAGCGGCATGTTGGGTACGGGGCCGTCGGGCCCCGTCACGATGCCCGACACACGTGCGGTGGGGACGAGCTCCAGCCGGACGTCCGCGCCCGACCGCTCCTCGCCGGACTCGAGCGTGAGGGCCACTGCCTGGGAGGACAGCATCGCGGCGGGATGATAGGCCGTCCGGTAGGCGAGCACCTCGCCGGACAGCGTCGGATCCGGGCCGATCGGCGCGCTCGCGGACCGCATCTGCATTTGCTGATCGCCGACGCGGACGCCAGCCGCCATCGGGCTCGCGAACGCGCCGCCGGTGCCGAGCACCTCGCGGCTGATGTTCGTGATCACGTCCTGCAGGCCGGCGGCTTGCGCGTCCCGAACGGTGTCGATGAGCGTGCCTGGCAGCGTGAGCGAGGCGGCGGGGACGACCACGATGTAGTCGCCGGGGATCAGGGCGCCTAGGCGATACTCGCCGCGGTCGTCGCTGGTCGTGCTGCCGCCGGCCGGGGCGAGCGCGATTCGCCCCCCTGAGAACGTTCGCCGGAGCACGCGGACCTCCGTGCCGACGACCGGTTCGCCGGTCTCGTCCGTGATGACGCCGCTGATGCCCGCGGTCCGCCACAACCGGACATCCGCGTTCAGCACGCGCCCGTCATCTTCGAGCGTGACCGGGCGGTTGGGACCCTCGGGCAACTGCTGGCCGTGGGCGCCGTTGATGTAGCCGGGCGCCTGCACGCTCACCGTATAGGCGCCCTTCGCGAGGTCGCGCAGGACGTAGGCGCCGCTGCCGTTGGTGTATACCGCGTCGCCGATCGGCGGCGGGCCGCCCGGTTCGATGAGCAGCGGCGTCGCGGTTGGGGTGGGGCGTCCTGCCCGGACGATGGCACCGACGATGGGCCGGCCCGAGGCCGCGTCGAGGACGCGACCGGTGATGACGCCGGTGCCAGTGACCGCGCCTGCCGGCGGCCCGAGGCCCTGGACCGCGGCGATGGGTTCGCCCCGGATCGTCTGCTGCTCCGCGTGGGCGGCGGGCGTCAGAGAGGCGCAGGCGAGGAGGACAAGGGCGAGGACACGAGCGTCGGGCCAACGAGGCATGTGTGGTCTCCCTGAGGACACCCGGAGTTCGGACTCCGGGTGTCAGGACTCCCGGAGTCCGAACTCCGGATGTCCTTCAGCCAGCGCTCGGGCCTTCCGAAAGACCTGCCGCAACATCGCGGGCGTCAGCCGGCCGGTGTTCGTGTTCTGTCGGCTCGGGTGGTAAGACGCCACAATAACCGGTGCGGTCGGATATCGCACCACCTTTCCGTGCTCGAACACGGGACGCGGGGACGTGCGAATCCCCCGTTCTCGCAGCAGCCGGAGACAGGCGTCGAACGCGATGCGGCCCAATGCGACCAAGACCGAGGCGCGCGGCAGCGCGTCGATCTCGGCCCGCAGGTGCGGATGACAGTTGGCGATCTCGGCCGGCGTGGGCTTGTTGTCGGGCGGGGCGCAGCGGACCGTGGCGGCGATCCACGTATCGATCAGCACCAGCCCGTCGCCCGGTCCGCGGGAGAAGGGCTGGTTGGCGAGGCCGTTGGCGTGGAGCGCCGTCATCAGGAAGTCGCCCGACCCGCCGTGGCCGTCCCCGGTGAACACCCGGCCGGTCCGGTTCGCGCCGTGCGCCGCCGGCGCCAGTCCGACGAGCACGATGCGCGCGCGCGGATCGCCGAATCCAGGCACCGGTCTGGCCCAATACGTCTCTTGCCGGTAGGCCGCGCGCTTCTCGCGTCCAATGCGCTGGCAGTAGCTCCGCAGCCGCTCACAGCGATTGCAGGTGACGATGGCCTGGGTGGCGCGGTCGAGATCGGACACGGACTGGCTCTCGGCTTCGGGCTCTGGGCTCTGGGCAGACGTCGAGATGCCGCCGCGGTCAGGCCGGGTCTGGCCGCGCCGCATAGCTGTCGGCCTGTTCGTGCGCATGATACGAGGAGCGGACGAGCGGCCCCGACTCGACGTGGCCGAACCCAAGCTCCCGTGCGATTCGCTCGAGATCCTGGAACTCGGCTGGCGTGTAGTAGCGCGCCATCGGCAGATGGGCGAGCGAGGGACGCAGATACTGGCCGATCGTCAGGATCTGGCAGTCCACGCGCCGCAGATCGCGCAGGACCTCGACGATCTCGTCGGTCGTTTCGCCCAGCCCGACCATCAGGCCGGTCTTGGTCGGAATCGCAGGTGCGAAGCACCGGGCGCGCTGCAGCAGTTCGAGCGCCCGCGGGTAGCGTCCGCCAGGACGCGCCAGGCGATAGAGGCGCGGCACGGTCTCGGTGTTGTGATTGAGGACGTCGGGCTGCGCGTCGAGCACGAGGCGCAGCGCGTCCTCACGGCCCTGGAAGTCCGGGATCAGCACCTCGACGCGGCACTCGGGCCGGACGGTCCTGATGGCGCGGACCGTCTCTGCGAACACACGGGCCCCGAAATCGGGCAGGTCGTCGCGATCGACCGACGTGATCACGACGTAGGCGAGCGCGAGCTCCTGTACGGCGCGCGCGAGGTTCTCGGGTTCGTGCGCGTCGAGAGCCACCGGGGCGCCGTGCGTCACGTTGCAGTAGCCGCACGCCCGCGTGCAGACGTCGCCCATGATCATGAACGTGGCCGTACCGTGGTGCCAGCACTCGCCGATATTGGGACAGCGGGCCTCTTCGCACACGGTGTGCAGTTTCAGATCGCGCATGAGGCCGCGCAGGCGCAGGTAGTTGGGCGAGCCGGGCGCGCGGACCTTCAGCCAGTCAGGTTTGGGCTCGCGCACCGGAGCGGCGTCCGTCACGCGGCGTCCGCGGATGAACTGGAGGGGGGCGACAGACATCGACCTCTCTATGATATCCGGCGTACGCTAGTGTGCTGAGTCAGAGATTCGCGGAAGTGTTCCGGCGCCCGGCGCCCGGCCCGGAATGCGACAGCGAATCTCTGACTCGGCTGACTGGGTGCGCCGGGTCGGATTCGCTGCCCGGCAGCATCAGAGACAAGGAGCGCCTCATCTCATGCCCTTCTCCATCACGTGGCTCGGTCATGCGACATTCATCCTGGGGCTGCCGTCGGGACAGCGGATCGTCACCGACCCCTGGCTCGGGAATCCGAAGTGCCCGGAGGCATTTTCGCGGCCGGAGGGACTCGGACGCGTGGACGTCATCCTGCTGTCGCACGGCCACGACGACCATTCGGCCGACGTCGTGGGCATCGCGCGGGCCAGCGGCGCGCCGGTCGTCTGCCTGGCCGAGCTCAATCGCTACCTCACGGTCAAGGGCCTCACAGGCGTCCGCGGCATGAATATCGGCGGCACGCAGGAGGTGGCCGGAATTCGCGTCACCATGACGCCGGCGCTGCACTCCGGCTCGCTTTCGACCGACGAGGGCATCGTCTATCTCGGCGGCGCGTCGGGCTTCATCGTCCGGGCGCCGGGCACTCCGACGTTCTACTTCGCGGGAGACACGGGCCTGTTCGGCGACATGAAGGTCCTCGCGGACGTCTACCGGCCGGAAATTGCGTTCCTGCCGATTGGCGATCACTACACGATGGGACCGGACACGGCCGCGCTCGCGGCGCGATGGCTGGGCGTGCGCCAGGTCGTGCCGATGCACTGGGGCACGTTTCCCGCGCTCACCGGCACCCCGGCGGCGCTGCGGGAGCACCTGTCGGACAGCGGTATCGACGTGCTGGAGCTTCGGCCGGGAGAAACGGCGCAATAGGAGGCTCTCGGCTCTGGGCTCTGGGCCAATGATTCCAGAGCCCGCGCCCAGGAGGCAGGCGAAGCGAAGCCGATGGCTCGGCTGCGCCTGTGTCGCTGAGGTGCGCCTCCGCATTGGGGACTCCTTCGCGTCTTCTCGTCCCTCGCGCCTCCGCGTGTCCCTCTCATTCGCGCGAGCCTAAAGTCCAGAGCCGAGAGCCGAGAGCCCAGAGCCGTGTTGATGCCGCGAGCTTGCCATGTAACAATGCGCGGAGTACCGATTGGCGCGGCCGGGCTGTCCCGGCTGTCTCGCGGTCGTTCCGGTGGAGCGGACGTCGCCAACATCGGAGGAGCGAATGGCCTACGTAATTACCGAGCCCTGCATT
>Ga0326597_10009031_pt1 | contig 13396 bp, 6 predicted proteins | sample RVTome_12_FD_203789 | JGI IMG/M metagenome (GOLD analysis project Ga0326597, IMG submission 203789) | Soil microbial communities from uranium-contaminated site in the Upper Colorado River Basin, Wyoming, United States - RVT100D185 | ecosystem: Environmental > Terrestrial > Soil > Contaminated >... | reverse complement strand
TGGCGTACACGTTCCCATAGACCCCGAAGGGGGAAACGGTGCCGCGGATGGTCCCGGCCGTGTTCAAGTCCAACGCGTGCAAGACGGGCCGGAACATCACACTCGTGGGTTGGCTCTCCGGCCCTTGGAACAGAAAGCTCCGATCTACGCTGAAGTCCACGAGCAAGGTGGTTGTCTCGGAAGCCCGAACCGATACCGGGGAGTTGAGGTTCACCTTGAGTCCGGATTCACTGCCACTCGGGACCCGAAGCGATGCCGACGTCGATCCGTCCGCGAACGTGCGACCTGAGGCAAGTACCACGAGGGCAGAGTCCACCACCAGTCGAAGTTGAGCATAGCTGCCTGCCTCCACCTCCGAGTTGGCGAGGAGGGTGGTGACGCCGTTCTGGAGGGTGAGGAGATCGAACGATGCCTTCGTGTCGGCGATCAGTTCCTCGCGCGCACCGACCCCCTGCCCAACGAGATACACGCTCGAAACGAAGATCGTCGCGCTTTGGAAGTCATCCGCCGGCGCGTCCGCGAGCTGGACCTCCACTGTACCCGTCCCGGGCGGGCTCGTGGTGTCGGAGCCGTTGCAAGCCGCCAAGACAACCAGCCCGAGCCACGTCAAAACGATCTGCAGTTGCCTTCTCATCGTGTCCTCGCAGTCTGCGGTTGTCGCGGCCGGGATCGAACCAGCCCGCAACCGCGCGGTTAAGGGTTGACCACGCCAACAGGTCTACTCTCCAGGCGTCGCCTGCGCGTTAGAACGCCGTTTGTCGGCGGGTCGTCTCCCTCCACGATGCTGTTGCGTCGAGTCGACAGATGGACCTGGGGTCAGATACAGAGGTGCGATGCTAGATTGCGCCGACGGGTTCATCTCTGACTCCTACACAATCCAGGCGCATGCACCTTCTTCGAACTCTCGGTGAATTGTCGCTGTTTCGGCTCGAGGGAGACCAAGAGGTGGAGGTCGTGAGTGGGTCGAAGACGCTGCTGATTCCGGCATGGTTGGCCACCAGGCCGGGCCGTTCCGCGAGACGGGAGGACCTGGCGGAGTTCCTGTGGCCCGATCAGGAGCGGGCCGGTGCGCTTCGTGCCCTCCGGCAGGCACTGTTCTTTCTCTCCCGCCATGCCGGCGACCTGTTCGACAAGGACGACGAAGTGGTCGCCTTGACTGCGGATCGGCTTCGAGTGGATTCGTTGGAGTTCGATGAGGCGGTTCGCCAGGAAGACTATCGGCGCGCCTTGGAGCTGCACCGCGGACGCTTCGCGAGCGGCCTCGAGCGTCGGGTAGGCGTTGAGGTCGAACACTGGATCGAAGAGCAGAATGCCCGGATCAGCGTCGCCATTGAAGTCGCCTACGCCCACCTGATTTCCGAGGCGACATCAACTGGGAACCAGGCCGATGCGGAACAGCTCGCCAGGAAGTTCCTCGACGACAACCCGTCCGACGAGAATCGGCATCAGGTCCTGATCCGGACACTCAAGGCAATTGGCAGTGAGGTTGCCGCCCTGAGGGCCTTCGAGGCCTATCGCACCATGGTCGACAGGGAAGAAGGAGAACAGCTTCCCGGGGACCTCGAACGCACGATGGAACGGCTCCGCGCCGAACTCACGGCACCGCGCATTACGGAAATGCCCCCGGTCATGGGAGAGCTTAGGGAATTCCCAGACCATCAGGGCGCACCTCAGACTCTCAGGCTCCGCCTAGCGCTAGTGGGCGCACTCGGCTTGGTCCTCGTTCTTACCGGAATCCTCCTTCGGTCTCGACCCGCCGGTCTCGACACACTGGCGGGGGTGCGCGCAAGCTTCCTGGTCGCGACTGAAGTAGATGGTGTCGAAGGTTTCCAAGAGATCACCATCAGGGGGGGACGGTTCGACGTTCGCGAGGCAGGGCCGACGACACCCCACTATGCGGTTCCAGGGCCGATAGGAGCTGTGGTTGCCTACGCGGAAGAGGCCTCCGACGGGTGGAACGTTGCGGTTCGGGAGGGGCAGAGGGTCAAACGGACCCTCACATCTTTCCCGGGAGACGAGTTTCCCTTGGGCTGGTCGCCCGATGGGCGTTACCTGCTGATCACCAGGGTCCGCCTCGATGCGTCCAACCGATCGCGGATCCATACCCTTCACTTCTTCGACCTGGCCGGTGATTCACTCCACACAATCACCGCACTCACAAGTACGGAATGGCCGACCGCATCCTGGTCCCCGGACGGCTCGCAGATCGCCTTCACTGCAGATGTAGCAGGAAGCCCTGATATCTTCGTGGTCGACTTCGATGGTGGGAATCTGAAGAATCTGACCCACCACCCGGGTCACGATCGCTCGCCGGCCTGGGCCCCGGATCGCAGTGCGATTGCCTTCGTGTCATCGAGAGAAGGCGGTGCAGACCTCTACCTCGTTCGCCCCGATGGTTCGGACATTCAGCAGGTAACCAAGCTCACCCGGGATGAAGCCCTCCCTATGTGGCTTTCCCCAACCGCCCTTCTCTTTCTGGCCGGGGGAGACCAACCAGAGTTCTGGACCCTGGATGTTGCGGGCGGCCGAGCCACCCGAATCGAACCGGCCCCCCGGATCACCGGCGTGGCAGCGTTGAGTAGGGTCGAGCCAACATGGCTTGAACGCCTGAGAATTCTGCCGCAACCCGACATCGGGAGTCCGGGGCAACACATGGCATTAGTGGTGGAGGCCCTCGGTCCCCGCGGCGATCAGGTCGGATTCGGCCCAGTTCCCATGCGCTGGACTTCCCGAGACACATCCGTGGCGCGCATCGGGCCCGACGGAGCATTGGAGCTGACGGGCGAAGGCACCGCACGGGTTGTCGTGAGCGCCGGCGGATGGCGGACAGACTCGCTCTTGCTTCCCGTCCTCCCGCTTCGCATCTCCGAGATCGAACCTGTCTTTGAAGAGCAATGGAACCATGGGCTCGACACTACGCGATGGCACCCCATAGGTGAACCGGGACCCGAACTTCGTTCGCGAGGTGGAGGCATCGACGGGTTGGCCTTTGCCAACAATGGGGACGCCTTCTTCGAGAGCGGTGCCGTGACCGTCGAGCGATTCGACTTGAGGCCTGGGTTGACCGTGGAAGTCGAAGGCCGTGTGCCATTCACCGGGCAGTTGCATCAAGTGTTCGGCTTCCAGCTCGTGCCCGAGAGCACATCGGACTCGGTGCTGGCCTATGGCCGGGCTTCCCCCATTGTCGGGATCCGCCTGACCGGACCCTCGGACGGGTCTGGAGGCGAGACCGCCATTGTCACCGCAACCGGCAAACACCTCCTCCCCATGCCACGGGGAGTTGGGTCGTGGCGCAGCTATGTCCTGCAGGTCACCGCGAAGGGGGTCGTTCAGTTTCTCATTGATGGGCGGCTTTACTGGCAGGCCGCAGACCCTCTCCCGGTGGGCCACCTCACCACCGCCCAGCTCGCCCTTGGCTTCAGTTCGGTGGGAACTCGCATTCTCCATGGCACCGTCCGGGTCTATTCCGCGCAGAAATACCGCCTTCCCGACCCTCCCAACACCCCACAGAACTAGCCGCATACACCGCCCTCCAGGGGAAGCTGACGGCGGTTCGACGGCTCGCTAACGGCCCTTCCGTACCGTTGCGACACGATCCCGATGGTATCGCAAAGGTACGATCACCACATCGGAAGGGAGGCAGTCATGACAGGCCCCATTCGGTTTCACCCGCAGCAAGGAACGGAGTCAGCCCGGACTCTGCCCGCTCCAATCCGCTTCCTCGCAGTGCTCGGACTGGTGCTCGCCGGGGTCGGGGTCATTGCCCTCCTCGGGGAGGGCATCTCACGGGTCTCAAGCAAGGCGGTCGAGGTCCTGATTCCCGAGGGGACGACGTTCGTAGCCGAACTCACGGGGACCGTATCGACAGAGAATGTAGAGGTTGGAGACCGCGTCTCCCTGGTAACCACCGAACCGTTGCAGGGGACAGAGGAGGTCCTGCTCCCGGCAGGACTGCTCGTGGAAGGTGAGGTGACCCATTCCAAGGATGGTGGAAGAGTCGCGGGTGCACCAGAACTCACCATCCGTTTCACGGCCCTGGAACTTGACGGCAAGCACTTCCGGATGCGCTCCGAGCCCCTCCGAATGAAGGGCAAGGATGACCTTGGCAAGAGCGCAAAGCAGGTCGGAGGCGGGGCCGTGGCGGGCGCGGTGATTGGTGCCATCACCGGCAACGTCGGCCGGGGGCTTGTACTCGGCGCCGCGGTCGGTTCGGGAGTCGCGATCGCCACCGATGGCGGGCACATCGTTCTCCCGGTGGGTCAGCAGCTCCAGGTTCGGTTGGCGGATACCCTCCGCGTCAAGTATGAACCGAAGGCGGGACCAGACAGTCAGCAGTGAGGTCTTCCCCGGCAACAACATGGAACAAGTCGGTGGGCGGGAATCGGTAGGTTCGGTTCCCGCCGTTCCTTTGCCAGTCCGGTCCACTTGTATCCAGGAGTTTCCGACCGCCATGTCGGTTTCTTGACACTTCGAGGGTAGTGCCTACGTTCTCTGATCCTCCATCGAGAACGCACATGCCGCCACGAAGTCGACTCGCATGACCCCATCGTCAACCCCAGAGTCCGCCCGAGCGCTCCATGGAGCCGAGGATCACGCGGCTCGCCGACAGGCAGCCCTCCTCAAGCTGAGCGCCGAGATTGCCGCCGCTCCGAGCGAGGCAGAGATATGCCAGGCGGTGGTCAGCCGACTCCACGATGAAGCCCTGGGGTTTAGCTTCTTGGGGGTCTTTCTGCTCGATCCCGCCACCGGCGACCGCGTGATGCGGGCGAGTGTGGGTTGGGCCGACATCCCCACGGACATGCGGGTGCCGGCGGGTGTGGGATTGAGTGAACGTGCCATCCGAGACGGCCAACTCCACTACACCCCCGAAGTGGCTGACGAACCCGACTACCTACCGGGCCTCCTCACGGGGTCTGAAGTGGACGTCCCCCTTCGGGCAGGCTCCGAAACACTGGGAGTGCTTGTTGTCGAAAGCAAGGAACCCAACGCCTTCGACTCGGTCGACCTCGAAGTCCTGATGGCCGCGGGACAGCTGGCCGGAATTGCCTTGGCCCGAGTCCGATTGGTGGAGGAACAACACGCCATCCTGACACAGGAGCGGCACCGGGCCGACGAGCGCGAAGCACTACTCGACACCATCACCGACCTGTCAGCGGAATTGGAACTCAGCCGTCTCCTCGGCGCCGTGCTCGCACGTGCGGTGACCCTGCTCGATGCTGCCGGGGGAGAGTTGGCCATCATGGATGAGACCAGGGGTGATCTGGTCATCGCGGCGAACTACAACATGAAGGAGGACTCGCGCGGAGCTCGGCTCAAGGTCGGTGAAGGCGCCATGGGTCACGTGGTCCAAACCGGTGAGCAAATGATCATTGCTGACTACCAGACTTGGGAGGGGCGATCGGAGCAATACACCGAGATTGCGGCTCGAGCGGTGGTCGTGGGACCGCTACTGATTGGGGGGCGTCCGGTCGGCGCCATCAACGTCTGGCACGAGGATCCGACCCGTACGTTCACTGAAGCGGACTGTCGGCTCCTCAGTCTCTTCGGCCAACAGGCAGCGATCGCACTGGAGAACGCCCGGCTCTTCACCGCTGCCCAACGGGAGCGGCAGTACTTCGAAGTCCTGGTGCAGAACAGCCCCGTGGCCATCGTCGTGCTGGATCTCAATCACCGGATCATCTCGTGCAATCCCGCCTTCGAACTCCTATACGGTTATACCCAGGACGAGGTCGTCGGAGGAAACCTCGACGAGTTGATCACCACGACGGAGACCCGACGGGAAGCGATGGACTACACTTCCAAGGTGGCGGACGATCAGCCGATCCATGGCTTCGGACAGCGGCGACGCAAGGACGGCAGCATGGTGGATGTCGAGGTCCTGGCCGTCCCGGTGATGATCGGGGGCGAGCGGGTTGGCATCATGGGTCTATACCACGATGTCACCGAACTGTTGGAGGCACGGAAGGCCTCGGAGGCAGCCAACCAGGCCAAGAGTCAGTTCCTGGCAAGCATGAGCCACGAGTTGCGTACGCCGCTCAACGCCATCATCGGCTACAGCGAAATGCTCGAAGAAGAGGCAGAGGAACGAGGTCACGAGGAGTACATCCCCGACCTCAAGAAGATTCGTGCGGCCGGCCGGCACTTGCTTGAGTTGATCAATGACGTGCTCGATCTCTCGAAGATCGAGGCGGGTCGGCTCGAACTGTATCTGGAGACTTTTGATCTCGAAACCACCATTCGCGACGTGGCCACCACCATTGAACCACTGGTCGCCAAGAACAGCAACACCCTCCTGGTCGAGACGGCCCCAGGACTGGGTTCGATGTACTCCGACGTTACACGTCTCCGGCAGGTGTTGCTCAATCTCCTCTCCAATGCTTGCAAATTCACCGAGCGGGGGACCATCACGCTGGCGGTTGAGCGTGAGGGGCCCGATGTCCTCATGCGCGTCCGTGATTCCGGTATCGGGATGACCAAGGAGGAGATCGGGCGTCTCTTCGAGCCCTTCTCGCAGGCCGACGCCTCGACCAGCCGGAAGTACGGCGGCACGGGGCTCGGCCTGGCCATCACGCGGCGGTTCTGCCAACTCATGGGCGGGGGGATTTCGGTCGAGAGCGAGCAGGGTGCCGGCTCGACGTTCACGATCCGCCTCCCCAGCAACGCCGCCCCCACACAGGTAGACGCATCCGACGAGAGCGCAGCGGTGCAGCGGGATACCGGCACCAAGGGAACCGTGCTGGTGATCGATGACGATCCCTCGGCGCGGGACCTGACCCGCCGCATTCTGACCAAAGAGGGCTACGACATTCTCGAGGCACCGGACGGGGAAACAGGTCTTCGCATTGCCAGCGAACAGCACCCGGACCTCATCACACTCGATGTGCTGATGCCCGGTCTCGATGGCTGGGCCGTTCTCACGCGGCTCAAAGCCAACCCCGATCTCGCGACCATTCCTGTGGTCCTCCTCTCCGTGGTCGAGGACCGCAACATGGGATTTGCCTTGGGGGCCACGGAGTATCTGACCAAACCCATCGATCGCAAACGACTGGTCACCATCCTCAAGGACTACGTACCATCCGACGGCGGCGCACCCGTGCTTGTCGTGGAGGACGACGAGCCCACCCGTACCCTGCTCCGGCGGGCACTACAAAAAGAGGGGCGCAAGGTCATGGAAGCCGAGAACGGCCGGATTGCGTTGAACCGCATCGCGGATCAGCGACCGTCGCTGATCTTGCTGGACCTGATGATGCCCGACATGGATGGCTTCGAGTTCCTCGATGCGCTGAGGGAGGACCACGACCGGCGGGGGATTCCGGTCATCGTCATCACGGCGAAGACCCTCACCGAGGAGGACCGGCAGCGATTGAACGGCGGCGTGCAAAGCGTCGTCCAAAAGCGAACTCTCGACCAGGACGAACTTCTGGCACAGGTTCGAGCACTCGTTGCAGGGCGTGCGGCGAGGCCTGACGCTGCGAAACGTTCCACATGAGTACTCCGAGTCGGCCACCCGTGGCGGGGAGCGAAACACACGATCGGGTGAGTGCCTCCCGACGTCAGGCCGCACTGCTCAGGCTCAGCGCCGAGATCGCGGGGGCGCCACACGAGGAGGGCGTGTGCCAGGCTGTGGTCAATGGCCTTCGCGATCCTGCTCTGGGGTACGACTTCCTGGGGCTCTTTCTGGTCGATGCCATCACCGGCGATAGGATTCTCAAGGCAAGCGTCGGGTGGCCGGACGTGCCTCCGGATTGGCGGGTGCACCCCGGTCAAGGACTGAGTGAACGACCTCTCACCGATGGGAAGCTGAGATACACCCCCGACGTCACGCGTGAGGCCGGGTACCTACCGAGTCTCAACAGCGGCTCCGAAGTCGATGTCCCCCTCGTCATGGGCGACCAACGGTTCGGTGTGCTCGTGGTGGAGAGTACGGAGCCCGATGCCTTCTCGGAGGAGGATTTTGAGATCCTGACGGCCGCCGCCACCCAGGCCAGCATCGCCATTGGACGAGTACGCTTGTTGGCGGAGGAACGACGCCGCGCGGACGAACAACAAGCGCTGCTCGACACGCTCACCGACTTGGCGGGCGAACTCGAACTCGGCAAACTGTTGCAGGGGCTGCTCGAACGAGCCACAACCCTACTCGGCGTGAGTGGCGGAGAGTTGGCGATTTGGGACGACGAAGCCAAGGAACTGGTCGTGGCGGCAAGTCTTCATATCGGTGTCGATTCGACGGGGACGCGGCTTGCGTTGGGTGAAGGCGCGATGGGCCACGTCGCGGAGACTCGAGAACCCATCACGATTCCGGAATACCAGGCCTGGCTCGGGCGCTCCACCAAGTATGAGAAGGTCGAAGTGCACTCGGTCATGGCCGCCCCCCTCCTCATCGGAACCCGGTTGGTTGGCGCCTTCGCGTGCGTTCATGACGATCCGGCCCGTCGTTTCGGAGAGGACGATCTCCGGCTCCTCAATCTCTTCGCCCCGCAGGCAGCGGTTGCCATCGAGAATGCCAGGCTCTATACGGCGGCCAAGCGCCAGAAGCAGTACTTCGAAGATCTGGTTCTGAACAACCCCGTGGCCATCGTGACCCTCGATACGCACCACAACATCGTCGAATGCAATCCGGCGTTCGAGAGTCTCTTCGGGCATACCCAGACAGAGGTGGTCGGGCGCAATTTGGATGAGCTGATCTCCACCGACACGAGCCGGTCCGAAGCGGTAGCCATCACTCAGCACGTTCTTCGTGAGGGAGCGATGCGGAGCATCGGACGACGACGACGGAAGGATGGGACTCTCGTCGACGTCGAGGTCCTGGGCGTACCCGTGCTGGTGGAGGGTGAGCTGGTGGGGCTCATGGGGTTGTATCACGACATCTCGGAACTCACCGCCGCTCGGAGTGCTGCTGAGCAGGCCAATAGCGCCAAGAGTCAGTTTCTGGCCAACATGAGCCATGAACTGCGAACGCCGCTCAACGCAATCATCGGCTATAGCGAAATGCTGGAAGAGGAGGTGGAGGACATTGGTCACCCCGAACTCGCACCCGATCTCGGCAAAATCCGTTCGGCTGGTCGCCATCTCCTCGCCCTGATCAACGACATCCTCGACCTCTCCAAGATCGAGGCTGGCAAGACCGAGCTGTATCTCGAGGAATTCGATATTGGCGAGATGCTATCCGACGTCGCGACCACGATCCGACCCTTGATCCAGAAGAACGCGAACGAACTCGTCGTGGTCGCAGCGGCGAACGGGTCGATGCAGGCCGATCTCACCAAGGTTCGGCAGATGCTCCTCAATCTCCTCTCCAACGCCTGTAAGTTCACCCAGGGGGGGCGTGTGACGCTGTCGTCGGAAAGAGCCCGTACGGAGCACGGCGAGGAGATCGTTTTCAGCGTGGCCGACTCGGGCATCGGAATGACTCCGGTGCAGATGGCGAAGCTCTTCGAAGCCTTTGCGCAAGCCGAAGCCTCGACGTCTCGGCGATATGGAGGGACGGGGCTGGGTTTGGCCATCACCAAACGGTTTGCCGAGATGATGGGAGGCGACGTAAACGTGGCGAGCACCCCCGGCGAGGGCTCCGTGTTCACCATCCGCCTTCCGGTCGCGACGTCGGGGAAGGCGCCTGGTGCACCACCGATCGTTCCTGAGGAGGTGTCACCAACGGGCGTCGCGGGCACGGTGCTGGTCATCGATGACAACGAGCACGCCCGCGATCTGGTCCGACGATTGCTGCGAGACGAGGGCTTCGGTGTGGTCGAAGCCGCGGACGGCGAAACCGGTCTGGCGCTGGCTCGCGAAATCCGACCCGATGCCATCACACTCGACGTGATGATGCCAAGCATGGATGGCTGGGCCGTGCTCAACACGCTCAAGAGTGATCCCGATCTGGCCACGATCCCGGTGATCATGTTGACCATTGTCGAGGACAAGACGCTGGGGCTCGCCCTTGGCGCTTCGGACTATGTGACTAAACCCATCAACCGCGATCTGCTGCGCCGTGTCCTCAAGCGATATCGGCAGGATCAGGCGACGGTGCTCATCGTGGACGATGATGAAGGAACGCGGGAACTACTGCGGCGTCTGGTCGAGGCGGAAGGTTGGAAGGTTAGTGAGGCCGAGAATGGCCGCGTCGCACTCGACTCGCTCCAGACCTGCATTCCATCGCTCATTCTCCTCGACCTGATGATGCCGGTCATGGACGGTGGGCAGTTCGCCGTGGAGCTCCGAAAGAATCCTGAATGGAGGAACATCCCGGTGGTCGTGATCACCGGCCAGGACCTCAGTGAGGCCGACCGGCGGGTCCTGGCGGGTGACGTGCAAGCCGTTCTCCGCAAGGGAGACTTCGGGCAAGAGGAGCTGCTGCGCGAAATACGACATCTGACGGCCACTAAGGTGGCAGACTAAGGACGAAACTGGCAATGCCGAGAATTCTGCTGGTCGAGGACAACGAATTGAACCGCGACATGCTCTCCCGCCGGCTCGAACGCAAAGGGTACGCGGTCGAGATGGCTGTCGACGGTGCGCAAGGGGTCGAGATGGCACTCGCAGGCAGCTACGACCTCATTCTCATGGACATGAGCCTTCCTGAGATCGACGGATGGGAGGCGACGCGCAGGGTTCGCCAGGGGGAAACCGAGCGCGGTAGTCGTACTCCGATCATCGCCCTCACCGCCCACGCGATGGCGGGTGACCGGGAAAAGGCGATGGAGGCAGGTTGCGACGACTACGACACGAAACCGGTCGAGTTGCCTCGTTTGCTCGGGAAAATCGAGGCGCTGCTGCCGAGCGGGTCATGACCGGCCTCACCACGGCCGAATCGGTTGCCGAACTCCGTCATGAGCTTCGGACCCCGCTCAACTTGATCATCGGGTATTGCGAGATGCTCCTGGAGGACGTGACCGATCCCGATCAACGCAGGGGCCTCGAGGCCTCACTCGACGGTGGCCGAGATGTCCTGACACGTGTCAACACCACTCTGGCACCAGCGCGGAGCGAAATCAGCGGAGACGAGATCGCGGCCCTGTACGATTCGCTTCGTGAACCCCAGGGCCGAATCCTTGGGGCCACGGCAACCCTCCTGACACCGGTTTCCGGCACGATCGAGCCGCAGTTCGAACGTGACGTGCGCCGCATCCGGGCAGCTGCCGAGCGACTCCTCACGATCGAGTTACCGACCATCGTGACTAGCTCGCACCCCATCCACACCCGTGAGCACCCGTCGGCGCCGGAGGCCAAGGCGGAACACCCTGCGCACATCCTCGTGGTGGACGACCAGGAAGACAATCGCGCAGTGCTCGAACGCCGTCTTCGACGGCAAGGCCACACGGTAACTTCGGCCGGCGGCGGACGATCGGCCCTGGACCTGGTGAGCCGGGAGCGCTTTGACCTCGTCCTGCTCGACGTGATGATGCCGGATCTCGACGGGTTCGAGGTGCTGCACCGGCTCAAGCAAGATCAGGTGACTCGTGATATCCCGGTCATCATGATCTCGGCGCTCGATGACATCGGCAGTGTGGTTCGTTGCATCGAACATGGGGCCGAAGATCACTTGAGCAAGCCCTTCGATCCTGTCATCCTGAGGGCCCGGATCAGCGCCAGTCTCGACAAGAAGCGTCTCCGGGATGTCGAGTTGGAATACCTCGCCGAAGTGGGTCGCGTAATCGAGGCGGCCACAGCAGTCGAAACTGGGACCTACGCCCCTGGCCTCCTCACGGAAGTCGCGGGGCGAGACGACGAGTTGGGGCGGCTAGCACGGGTATTCGACGCCATGGCCAATCAGGTCAAAGCCCGCGAGACACGTCTGACGGAACAGGTGGATGCGCTCCGGAACGAAATCACCAAGGCGAAACACGCCACCCGAAGCAGCACACCATCATCCGTCCCGAATCTCCCGACCGGCGAGTTGTTCGCCGGGCGATTCGAAATTCTCGAGGAGGTCGGCCAGGGTGGCATGGGCATCGTCTATCGTGCCCTGGATCGTCAGCTCGGTGAGCAAGTCGGCATCAAGACGCTCCACTCAGAACTCCTCATGGACGAGACGGTGATTGAGCGGTTCAAGACCGAAATCCGTCTGGCCCGCCACATTTCGGACAAGCACGTGGTGCGGACTCATGATATCGGCGAATGGGAAGGGGTCTACTACCTCACGATGGAGTACGTCGAGGGCCTCACCGTTCGGGAACTCCTCGACACCCGGGGTCGTCTTGACGTTGCCGCGACCTTGGCCATTGCGACGCAACTCACTCAGTCCCTGACAGCCGCACACGAGCAGGGTGTCATCCACCGCGACATCAAGCCTCAGAACCTCCTCCTGGATGGGACCGGGGTCCTCAAAGTCATGGACTTCGGCATCGCCCGGTTGGCGGACGCCCAAAGCAAGCTCACCGAGGTGGGGATGATCATCGGGACGCCCGCCTACATGGCTCCGGAACAAATGCTGGGTGAAACGGTGGACGAGAGGACCGATCTGTACGCGGCGGGAGTCGTCCTCTACGAGTGCCTGACGGGTCGCCTGCCCTACCAGGCCGACTCGCCGATCATGCTGGTGGCCAAACAGCTGCGTGAAGATCCCCCACCACCAAGCGCGTTCAATCCGGACGTGACCCCTGCCCTGTCCGCCCTGATACTCCGGCTGCTGGGCAAACAGCCCGGAGATCGACCGGCCAGTGCCGCGGAACTCGCCACTCTCCTCGGGAAGGTCCACTAGACCACTCCCTGGTCTACATTTCCAACATGAGTTCCCCAGACCGTCCCCCCGAGACCGGCTATCGCCCTGATCTCGTCGAGCCGAAGTGGCAGGCCCGCTGGGCAGAGGCCGGCACCAATGAACCCGACCTCGACGGTGCTGAGCGGCCCTTCTACAACCTCATGATGTTCCCCTACCCGTCGGCGGAGGGACTCCATGTGGGGAACCTCTTCGCCTTCACGGGGGCGGATGTCTACGGCCGGTTCAAGAGGCTGACGGGATTTGACGTCTTCCAACCGATCGGGTTTGACGCATTCGGGATTCACAGTGAGAACTTCGCGATCAACGTCGGGCTCCACCCCAGCGAGTTGATTCCCAAGAACATAGCCAACTTCCGACGGCAGTTGCGCCAGATGGGGGGCATGTTCGACTGGCGGCACGAACTCTCGACCACCGATCCCGCCTACTACAAATGGACTCAGTGGCTCTTCCTCCAGCTCTTCAAGGCAGGGAAAGCCTACAAGAAAAAAGCCGCCGTCAACTGGTGCCCCGCGTGCAAGACGGTGCTCGCTAACGAGCAGGTCATCGCCGGTGAGTGTGAGCGTCATCCGGGTGTCCAGGTCGAACAGCGAATGCTGGAGCAGTGGTTCTTCCGGATCACCGAGTACGCCGAACGCCTGCTCGCCAATCTCGATGACAAGGCCAAGATGGACTGGTCCG
>Ga0326597_10009030_pt1 | contig 13397 bp, 6 predicted proteins | sample RVTome_12_FD_203789 | JGI IMG/M metagenome (GOLD analysis project Ga0326597, IMG submission 203789) | Soil microbial communities from uranium-contaminated site in the Upper Colorado River Basin, Wyoming, United States - RVT100D185 | ecosystem: Environmental > Terrestrial > Soil > Contaminated >... | reverse complement strand
TTGTCGTTGCCCGGAATACCCGCATAACCGACGTAGGCCTGGCGCCCTTGCGCGGCACCATTGGGAAAGAACGCAACAAATGTGGCCGACGTGCCTTCCAGGGCCAGCGTGCCGCCGATAGTCGGCTGCGCTTTGACGTGGAGGCCGCTGAGCGGAGCCGACGTACCAATGCCGACCCTGCCGTAGTTGAAGAAGGTGCTGGGCTGCGGGCCCAGATTGATCCGTACGGCCCCGGCGACGTCGCGCACCTCCATTGAGCCATTGCCTCCGTCGTCGATGGACAGATTGTGGGTCAGCCTGCCAAGGAATCCACGCCCCACCAGAACATTGCTGTTGATGGCGGCTTGAATATCCACTTCCGCACCGGGGCTGTTCGTGCCGATGCCGACCTGGCCGGCTGCATCGACGAACAGGCCGCGCGTCTGAAGGGCATAGGGCGCCACGGTAAGCGGTTGTCGCGGCGTCAATGTTGTGAATGCACCAGACCCCGCCGGGCTGCGCACCGCAACTTCCAACCAGCGGGCCTCGCCGTTGAACGCGTCGGCGCCGAAATCAAGCGAGATGGTGAACAAGCCGTTGACAATGCCGACATTGTCCTGCGAGAGCTTGGAGCCGATCTGCGAACCGTCAGTTACCGCGTCGAACAGCGCAAATTCAAAATCCGCGTTGCTGACGGCGGGCAGGCCGGACGCCTTGAGCTGGCCTTGATAGGTGAATTCGGTTCCAAGCGGCAACTGGGCCGTCACGGACCCGGCTGATGCGGCGAACGCCAATACCGCCAGCGGGGTTGAGATACTTTTTCTCATGGTATTAATTCCTCTGTCAATGTTGAATCCTCGTGCCCATTCTCCGCGGTTGCCTGCATGAAGGCAGCGGTTGGTCGATTTCATAAATAATCCCTATCGCGTACACCCGATGTTCAAGACCGAGAGGTAACTGCACCTCCGGCTGCATGAGAACTGCCCGCTCTCAATAGAATGATGGTCCCTACGGACAGAAGCAACAGAGCCATTGTGGCCAGACCCCATTCGGAAACGGTGGGTACGTTGTCAGTAGGACTTGCGACGCGAAACCCGTGAGTGATGAACTCGCCCGACGGGTCAGCGTTGCCCAGGGCGGACGACCGCAAGAAGCTCTCGTCGCTGCCCCACGAACCGCCGCGGCGGCGGTGAGTATTTGACACCACAGTCTCGGACCATTCGAACAGATTGCCGCCCTGGTCCGAGGTGCCGTAGAAACTCTCGCTCGACGGGCCCGCCGAACCGACCGTCGTCACGTTCCCGTCCTGCCCGTTCCAGTCCGCACCAAGGTTGTAGTTGACGACATTCGCGCCGGGATTGCTGATGTCCCCGGTGGCATTGGCGGTCGCGACGGTCGGCACGCTATTGCTCACAGTCGGATACAACCAATAATCGTCGTTATCGCCGCCCTGGGCGGACGGCTGATGGTATGCGGCCTTGTACCACTCGTTCTCCGTGGGGATGAAGAACAGCGCATCCGCGGCCCGCGTCTCCGACAAGCCGTCGCTGATGGAATATACGCCGTCTTCGGTCGTGCCGGCGTCCTGCGCGCCCGTGGGCTGGCCGTTGTGCAGCCAGTTTACGAAACGCATGGCGTCAAAGAACGACACGAACATCACCGGCTTGTCGCCCATGTTGGTCTTGACGTTGTAAGTGAAAGCGCCCGGCGAGCCACTCTGGGTGATACCGCCGCGCGCTTCAGAATCCATGAGCGCGTTGTAGAGGCCGTTGGTGTCCGTTACGGCCACGGCGGTGAGAAACTGCGCGTACTGGTCGTTGGTGACTTCGTGCTTGGCGATACGGTACACGTACGGGACCGACCCGATGCCGGGAATACTGCCCTCGTTCAGCGGATCGGGCGCGTTGCCGGGGTTGCCGACCGTCACCCATTCAAACGAAACCTCGGCGAATACGGGGCAGGCTGCAACGGCCATCAGCGCAGTCAAAACCGCGCCCGTGCGCCAGAACAAATCCTTTCCACACATCTGCTTTCTCCTTATTCATTCTACCAAATCAATATCAACGCGGACCGACGGCGATAAAATGGAACCGGCCATCAATGGGCGCATTGTCTAGGGACAGACCCACAGTGAATCTCCTGAAATTGACGTCATCGACGAAGGCAGTCGGGATATCATCGAAAGAGAAGAAATCTTTAGTGACGGTGACTGTTGGGTCGGCCGGGAAATTTGGCACAAAATGTATTACGTACGTACCCGTCGCAGGGTGATCGACGCTGAAGCCTGCCCCTGCTACTATCGTTCCATTCCCGGAGACCGTACCGCGAACGATGCGTAGATTCTCGTCGCCGGCCGTCGCGTAGTAAGCCCCCTCGGGAGAGGCAAGGACGATACGCCCCTCGGGGACCTCGGTGGCGATGGTGATGTCCGGCGTGTTCGCAGATGCAAAACCGAAATAACCTTCGCGCCCTGCCTCTGCGCCTTCGGGAAAGAACGCCAAATACGAGTGCGTTGTGCCCTCAAGCGTGAGCGTGCCGCCATTGGTCAGAGGTTCGCGGACCACGTGCAGGCCGCCGTTGGGGTCCGTGGTGCCGATGCCGACCCTTCCGGTGGCTCGTTGAACGCGTACCCAGGGGGGATCTTCGCCGCCCCCGTTGTTTGCAATCAGGTCCCACGTGTCGCTCGTTCCATCGTACCTCATCTTGAAATAGTGGCTGGGGTCCTGCCCCAGCGTCAGGAAGGAGTGCCGGTGGTCCGCGTTGCCCAGGACCTGAATCCCAGCTTCAATAGACTGATAACGAAGGTCAAGCAAAGCGCGGGGATTGGCCGTACCGATACCCACATTGCCATTGGCATCCGTCGCGATCCCGCGGGTCTGCAAGGCAAACGGTACCGCGGTGAGCGGCTGTCGCGGCGTGAGCGTCGTGAAACTGCCCGCTCCCGCCGGGCTGCGCACCGCGACCTCGATCCAGCGGGCCTCACCATTGAACGCCGTCGGGCCGAAGTCGAGCGAGACGGTAAACAGACCGTTGACAAGGCCGACGTCGTCCACCGAAAACGCTGGGCCGGCCTGCGCGCCATCCGTCTCCGCGTCGAAAAGAGCGAATTGAAAGTCTGCGTTACTGACGATGGGCATTCCGGACGCCTTGAGCCGGCCCTGATAGGTGAACTGCGTCCCGAGCGCGGTCCCGCACGACTCGCTGGCGCATGTGGTTCCGAAACCGCGATAGTCACCCGGTAGTGAATCGCATTCCGGCCCATCGAGGTCCTGGCAGCCGCCGTCGGGAAGACAACAAGCGCCCGAGCAGGTCCCCGTCTCGCAAGTCGTACCAACACCAAGGAAGTTATCCCCTTGTTGACTATTGCAGAGAAGTGCGCTGATCACCCTGCAACTGCCGTTCGAAGTGCAACACGCGCCAGTGAAATCGAACTGCCCGCGAGCACTGCCGGCTGCGCCGCCGACGATGGTCGCGGCGAGCAACGATACAAAGGCTACACGCAACGATCGGTCGTTCTTGCTTCTCATGGTATATTCTCGCTTCTACTGAGCTTGCTCCATCTCCGGGGCCCGAAACCTAGCGCTTGCCCATGACACAAAACGAAAAGTCCGAATCCGTAAATTCGGAGGATCCTGCAAACTGGACGGTGATCCTCGCGCCGCAGTTGGCGATTTGATCGACTTGCGCCACGCGTAGGGCTCCTCCCGTCGGACGGTGCGCTGTAACCGTTACCGACGGACTAAAGACGAAACACTCGTCGAAGGTAATGACGTACACCCCCTCGGATAGGCGCCGCGACGTATAGCCTGTTCCATCATCGATTGTTCCGTCTCCGTCGACGTTGCCGCGCAGAAGTCGCAGGTTCTCATCCCCGGCGGTGGCGAGGAACCGAGGCTCGCTGCCGAATAAGCTGCCGCCGAGAAAAATGCTTCCGCTAACGCTGATGTGTCCATCACGAACGTCAAGCTTCGACAGGGGCGAGGAGGTGCCAATGCCGACGTTGCCGTTGTTGAAGTACGTGTGGCCGCCCGCGGCGAGATTGACCCGAGTCACGTTGTTTGCGTCACGAAGCTGCATCGTGCCGCTGCCGGCCTCGTCGATGAATAGGTAATGGGTCGGTATGCCACCCGTCCGACTGACCAGCAGAACGTCGCTGTCATCGCTCGCTTCAATATGCAGCTTTGCCAGCGGGATTGTCGTTCCGATGCCGACGTCACCGGCCGCATCAACTAAGATTCCGCGAGTTTGCAACGCATACGGCGTTCCCGATATTGGCTGCCGAGGTGTCAATGTCGTGAATCCACCGGACCCTGCCGGGCTGCGCACGGCGACTTCGATCCAGCGCGTGTCACCATTAAATGCTTCGGGGCCAAAGTCGAGCGAAATCGTAAACAAGCCGTTAACGAGGCCCACGTCGTCCGCCTCGACGGTCGGACCTACCTGCGAGCCGTCCACGTCAGCGTCGAAGAGCGCGAATTCAAAATCCGCGTTGCTGACGGCCGGCATTCCGGACGCCTTGAGCTGGCCCTGATAGGTGAATGCGGTGCCGAGAGGGGTCCCCGCGAGTGCCGGAACCGCCGAAAAGAGTATGACGGCCACAATAAGTTTGAATCGGAGTTGTACCAACATCGCGAAGATTCCTGATTAGAACTACTCGAAGAGAGCCTGGAGATTGGCGAAATCCAAGAGATCCACGTCACCATCCCCATCCACGTCGGCACCGCTGCAATCTATTCCCAGCTCGAGACCGGGGCCGGTCAGGCAGTCGGAAAGAACCTCGAAGTCCTCCAGATCGACGCTGCCGTCCCCGTTAAAGTCTCCGGGCGATGGCACCTCCAACGTTGCAGCCGCCCAGAAGCCGCCGACCAGCTCGAACTCGCCACCGGCCAGAACGCCGGCGTCGGGCTGCCCGATGGTCGCGCCGACCCGGAATTGGCCGCCGCTGCTGAAAGTCGCGCCGCCGCCGTCGATGGTGTGCCACGACAGGTCCGGGGCGGTCTCGCAGGCGTCGCCGACGCCGTCGCCGTCGGCATCCGCCGGTCCGCAATCGATGACGTGCACCAGCAGGGCGTCTTCCTGGGCGTCCAATTGAAGGCCAAACAGGTTCGGGAGCGTCGGCATGTCGATCGTGGCGAACTTCGTGCTGATCAAGCCGCCGGTCACAATGTCGAACGTGTCACCGATGGCGGGCTCAAAACCGTCAATCAATTCGACGCGCAAGGTCCCCAGCAGGATCGCGCGGCCGCTGACGGACAGTGTGTCGTATTCCGTGCCCGCGGTTGTCCCGCCGATTTCCGCCTCCAGAGTACCGGCCGTGGTTTGCGTGTAGTCGCCGCTGATCGAAATACTGCCGGGCGTAAGCCCGGGCTTGCACGTGCCGGAATTGGTCACGTTGCCGAGGATCGGGCCGTTACCCCTCAGTTCCCCGCCCTGAATATCCACCAAGTCGGCGGGATCGAGCGACCCGCCGTCGAGCTTCGTAAAGCCGGCCGTTTGCACGTAGTTGCCCGGCAAACTCAGGGCGTCGTCACCCGGCCCGATCGTCACCTGACCGGCGTTGCTGAAGTTACCCGAAAGCGTGAGATTGCGGCCGTTTTTGATCTGAATCGCGCCGCCTGCGGCGTTGGCAACCAGGTCCGTCAGCGCGTTCGCCCCGAGCGTATCCTCGATCGCTGAGGCCGGCCCGTCGAGGATGATGTTCGCCGCATTGTCGACAATGTCGGCGTTGCCGAAGCGGAGCGTACCGGTTGTCTGGTACGTGCCGCCGGTCAGCGTCGTCCCGGAGAAGTTCGTCAGGCTTGTCAGTGTCAGCACCCCGTCCTGTACGTCGATGATGCCACCGGCAGTCTGCGAAACAGAGGCGTTGATGCTTCCGTTACCCCCGGCCGGTTTGGTGATCGTGCCCGAATTGTTGACCGTGGTGGCGCTGAACGTGTTGTCCCCCGGTCCGATCGTCACCTGCCCGGCGTTGCTGAACCCGCCGGCCAGCGCGAAGTTCCGGCCGTTCCTGATCTGGAAAGTGCCGTTTGCGGCGTTCATTGCAAAGTTAGCCATTCCATTGCCGCCCGACGTGTTCTGAATGGCCGACGTGGGCCCGTCGAGGATGATCGTAGCCGCGTTGGTCACAATGTCGGCGGCGGGATAGCGGAGTATGCCCGAGACCATGTACGTTCCGCCGGTCAGTGTCGTGTCGGTGGCATTGGTGAGCCCGCCATCGAGTCCGAGAACGCCGGCTTGCACATTCAGCGTCCCGGGGTTGCTGAAGGGGATTCCGCTATTGGCCGTCAGGCTCCCGGCGCCAGTCTTGATGAACGTGCCTGCATTGTTGATCGCGTTGGTTCCGCCGGCGACACCGAAACTGAGGTTGCCGGGCAGAATGGCTGTGAATGTTCCGTCGGATTCATTGCTCAAGGTTCCGTTGTTGAAGTTGATATTCAAGCCGGCGCCGGTCCAACTTGCGTTCGGCGAGTGGTTCTCCAGCGTGCGGCTCAGCGTCTTATTGCCCGAACCCCCACTGATGGTCAGGACGCCGGTTGGCGCGATGATCGTTCGACCCGCGCCGGACATGATCATGCTTTCCGTCCAATTCATCGTTCCGGTGAAGGTGAGGTCGCCCGAACCACCGAGAATCCCAAGAATGCCGGTCAAATTCATCGTACCCGCGAATGTGTACGGCGCGTTGAAGTTGACGGTCGGACCGAAGAAGGCCGGGGTGCCAATGTCAATGATCCGGTTGGTGTCGAGTGTGCCGGAGATGTCGTGTGTTCCGACGCTGAAGGTGAGCCGACCCGTGCCCAGTAGCGCAGAAGTCGCGCCGTGCCCGTAGCTGGACGCAAACGTGAGGGTCGTGCCGGCCTCGGCGTCGATCGTGCCGGAGTTGGCTCCTCCCCCCGTCAGGGTCAACGCGCCTGATTCCACGTTGACCGTGCCCGTGTTGTTGAACTCGATGCCGGAGTTGACCGTTAGGCTCCCGGCGCCGGTCTTGATGAACGTGCCTGCATTGTTGATCGCGTTGGTTCCGCCGGCGACGCCGAAACTGAGGTTGCCGGGCAGAATGGCTGTGAATGTTGCGTCGGATTCATTGCTCAGGGTTCCGTTGTTGAAGTTGAAATTCAAGCCGGTGCCGGTCCAACTTGCGTTCGGCGAGTGGTTCTCCAGCGTGCGGCTCAGCGTCTTATTACCCGAACCCCCACTGATGGTCAGGACGCCGGTTGGCGCGATGATCGTTCGCCCCGCGCCGGACATGATCATGCTTTCCGTCCAATTCATCGTTCCGGTGAAGGTGAGGTCGCCCGAACCACCGAGAATCCCAAGAATGCCGGTCAAATTCATCGTACCCGCGAATGTGTACGGCGCGTTGAAGTTGACGGTGCCGTCGATGTTGATAATGCGGTCAGTGGACAGCGTACAGGCGATGTTGTGTGGCCCGCCCGCGAAGGTGAGTGTTCCCTGTCCGGTCAGCGCCGAGGCCGGATCGTGGGTCATGTTGGAGAGTGTGAGGGTCGTTCCAGCGTCGGCATCGATCGTGCCGGTGTTGGTCCCGCCGATATTCAGCCCGCCGGCGTCCAGATTGATCGTTCCAGAATTGACAAAGACGGCGAAGGACCCCAGGGTCCCGGCGCCGACCTTGTTGAACGTGCCCGCATTCGTGAACGTCGAACCATTGTTGCCGAGATTGAAGTTAGTCCCCAAGTTGGCGGTGAAGGTGCCGGCGGATTCATTGCTGAGCGTGGTGCCATTGCTTATGCCGAAGCCGCCGGTGGCGTTCCAGGTCATATTGGGGGAGTGATTCTCCAGCCGGCGATTGAGTGCCACAGAACCACCACCATTATTGGTGATCGTCAGGCTGCCGGCGGGCGCGATGATCGTCTTGCCCGTTCCAGACATTTCCCCGCCCGTCCAGTTCATCGTCCCCGTAATCGTGGCGTCGCCGGTGCCGCCGAGGGTCCCGTTCATATTCACGGTTCCCGAAAAGGTGTAGGGCGCATTGAAGTTGACCGTGGCATTGAGGTTGATGATCCGGTTGGTGTCCAGACTGCCGGAAATCGTGTGCGTGCCGCCGCTGAAGGTCAGCGTGCCCTGACCGGTCAGGGCCGAGGACGCGCCATGCGTGTAGGAGGCCGAGAAGTTCAGCGATGCGCCGAGATCCGCGTCGATGGTGGTCGTATTCGTCCCGCCGCCCCCGATGGTCAATGCGCCCGCGTCCAGGTTGACCGTGCCGGTGTTGTTCAAGGCGATGCCGGAGATGGTCCATGTTCCCGCGCCGGCCTTGTTGATCGTGCCGGCGTTGTTCACCGCGCTGGTCCCGCCGAAGGTGAACCAAAGGAAGCTGGCGGCCGGATTGGCGGTAAAGGTCCCGTCCGACTCGTTGCTGAACGTCCCATTGATGAATTGGATTTGTCCACCCGTCCAGGTGGCGTTGGCCGAGTGGTTCTCCAGCGTGCGGCTCAGCCTCATTCCACCTGTGCTGCTGAGAGTCAGGCTTCCGCCGGCGGCGATGATCGTCCGCCCGGTCCCCGACATGAGGCCCGAGCCGTTCCAGGTCATCGGTCCATTCACCGTGACATCACCGGCGCCGGACAATGTCCCGTTGCCCATCGCAAAGGCACCGTTCAGCGTGGACGCGGCCTCGATCGTGAGCGTGCCGCCGCTGAACGTGAACGCCTCGGCGCTGGTCAGGCTGTTGATCGTCGTGACCGCGCCCGGCGGGTAGGTCACGTTCACGTCGGGCGTCATGTCGGGGATGACCACGTCGTCACCGGCCTCCGGCACGCGGCCCAGGTCCCAGTTGGCCGCGGTGTGCCACGAGTTGTTGCCCCCGGCCCCGGTCCAGGTGATGGTCGCGGCTTCGGTGCCACCGGCCAGCGCGATGCTCATCACAAGGGTCGCGAGGGTGAATCCACGATTAGACTGCACGTCATGTCTCCTCTGTCAGTCGCAAGGACGGTGCAGGTGTTGGCCTGTACCACGTTGTGGGGCCATCTCCGCCACTCATAAATGCGCAGTCGGCCCCTCCAGGGCGTCACGGAGCGGAAAAGATGTTAGAATCCCTGGTACGGGTGTTTGCGGACGGGGTCCGACGGGATGCGAAGACGTTTTCTAAAAGCCCCGTGACGCCGGGCGGCCGGGATTGTCGCATTGGGTTTTAGGGACGAACAGGATGAACGGACTGGAAACCAAACCATCGAGTGAAGGCCAATCGTCGGGGCAAGTGACGCGCTTGCTTGCGGATGCGGCCGGGGGGCGTGGGAACGCCGCCCGCGACCTGCTGCCGCTGGTGTATCGATCGCTTCGTGATCTGGCCGAACGGCAGTTCGCTTCCGAACGGACCGAACACACGTTGCAAGCGACCGCCCTTGTGCACGAGGCATATCTGCGGCTGGTCGGGACGAGCGACATCGGCTGGGACAGCCGCGCCCACTTCTATGGGGCGGCCGCGGAGGCCATGCGCCGCATTCTCATCGAGCACGCCCGGCGCGCCGGGGCCAAGAAGCGCGGCGGAGACCGCAAGCGCGAAATCGCCAACGTTGCGGATCTGGCGCACGAAGACACCGTCTCCGACGCCCTGGAAATTGACGCCGCCATCGAGGCCCTTCGAGCGGAAGACCCGCGCGCCGCGAGCGTGATTCACCTACGCTTCTACACCGGCCTTTCGATCGACGAGACGGCCGCGGCCCTGGACGTCGCCCCGGCCACCGTGGATCGCGATTGGCGCTACGCCCGGGCGTGGCTCTTGCGCTACCTGCAGCGGAACGACGGCCCGGAGTCTCGACCGTGAACCCCGCCGATCGCGAGCGCGTTAAGGAACTCCTCGCCCGCGCCGCCCGGCTGGACCCGCCGCAGCGCAAGGCGTTCATCGAGGGCGCGGCGGGCGGCAACGCGGAGATCGCGGCCGAGGCGCTCGAACTGCTTCGCACCCTCGATGATTCGGCCTTCATGAGCGCGCCCACCGGGGCCGGCTTGGGGTACACGCCGTCCGGTTCATCATCGATCCATGAGGGTACGGGTACGAAGATCGGTCGCTACAAACTTCTGCAACTTATCGGCGAGGGCGGATTCGGCACCGTCTTCATGGCCGAGCAGACCGAGCCGGTCCATCGCCGCGTGGCCCTCAAGCTCATCAAGGCCGGCATGGATACCAGGCAGGTGATCGCCCGGTTCGAGGCGGAGCGTCAGGCCTTGGCACTCATGGACCATCCGAACATTGCCCGCGTGCTAGACGCGGGAGCCACGGACGGCGGCCGGCCGTACTTCGTCATGGAGCTGGTCCGCGGCGAGCCGGTCACAAGGTACTGCGATCAGGCGCGGCTCCCGGTCCGGGAACGATTGGAGCTGTTCCGCGACGTCTGCAATGCGGTGCAGCACGCCCACCAGAAGGGAATCATCCACCGCGACCTCAAACCCTCCAATGTTCTAGTGACCGTTGCCGACGGAGTGCCGTTACCCAAGATCATCGACTTCGGCATCGCCAAGGCTACGGAAGCACGGCTTACCGACAAGACTCTGTTCACGGAGTTGCATCAACTCATCGGCACACCGGAGTACATGAGTCCGGAACAGGCGGAGGTATGCGGCGTGGACATCGATACGCGCAGCGACATCTACGCGTTGGGCGTACTGCTGTACGAGTTGTTGGCGGGGAGCACGCCGCTGGAGCGCGGCCGACTTCACTCTACGCCGCTGGCGGAAATCCAGCGCCTCATCCGCGAAGAGGAGCCGCCCCGGCCAAGCCTACGGCTGGCGACGCTGGCCCTTGACACGGCACGGCGTGCTTCGCACGCGGTCGCTATGCGACGCTCGGCGAAGCCGGGCGTGACGAGTCAAGGGTCGTTGGGAGTCGCCCGGTGCCCGACGCCGCCGGACGCGGCCGGCGATTCGTCGGACTCCTCGGCGATCGAGATCGCGCGACGGCGGCAGTCGGAACCATTGCCGTTGTCCCGCTCCCTTTGTGGCGATCTTGACTGGATTGTCATGAAATGCCTGGAAAAGGATCGCCAGCGGCGCTATGCGACCGCCAGCGCCCTGGCGGACGACGTTGGGCGCTATTTGGTGGACCAGCCGGTCCTAGCCACGCCGCCGAGTGCGGGCTACAGATTCCGAAAGTTTGTACGGCGGAACCGCGGGGCCGTCCTCGCGGGTGCAATGGTCACATCAACGCTGCTTGTTGCCGCGGGCGTGTCTCTCGCGTTCGGCCTCAGCGCGACCCGTCAGCGCAAGGACGCCGAGTTCGCCCGGGCGCGCGCTTTGAAGGCCGAGGGGGAGGCCGAAGCGCGGGCGGACGAGTTGGAACAGGTGGCGAAATTCCAGCAAGAACAACTCTCGGGCATCGACGCCCAGTCCATGGGGATGCGGCTTCGTGCCGGTCTGCTCAAGAAAGCGCGGGCGGCGTTTGAGCGCGCGGAACTGCCCGCGGAAGAAGCGGACGCCCGAGTGGCGGAGTTGGAAAAACTCCTCGCCGGCAGCGACTTCACAGGTCTGGCGTTGGAAGCGCTGGAGAACAACTTCTTCCAGCCGGCTTTGGCGGCAATTGAAAAGCAGTTCGTTGGCCAGCCGCTGGTGAAGGCACGGCTCCTCCAGACTTTGGCGGACACGTTGCACGAACTGGGGCTCTACGAGGAAGCCGGTGTGCCGCAAGAGCAGGCCGTGGCAATCCGCCGCCGTCTACTCGGCGATGACCACCCGGACACGCTCGGATCAGTCCGGTCCATGGGCTTCGTCCTCTTGGCGCAGGGAAACTCCGCGGAAGCCGAGATCTACCTCCGCGAGGCGCTGGAGGGAGGGCGCCGGGTGCTGGGCGGGGAGCACCCCGACACGCTCACCTCGATGAACCTTCTGGGCCTTTTGCTCCAGGCCCAAGGCAAACTGGAGGAGGCCGAGCTGTACTACCGCGAAGCATTGGAAAAACGCCGACAGGCGCTCGGCGACGAACACACCGACACGCTGACCTCGATCAACAACATGGGCTTCTTACTGCAAGCCCAAGGCAAACTGTCGGAAGCCGAGCCGTACCTCCGTGAGGCCCTGGAGAAGTTCCGCCGAGTTCTCGGTGACGAGGATCTCAACACGCTTATTGCGATCAACAACATGGGCGCCTTGCTCTATGTCCAGGGCAAGTTGTCGGAAGCGGAGCAATACTTCCACGAGGCCATCGACATATCCCGCCAGGTGCTGGGTAGCGACCACCATGACACGCTCCGCGCCATGGACAACATGGGCGCTGTGCTTCGGGCCATGGGCAGGCTGTCGGAGGCGGAACTGTACTGCCGCGAGGCATTGGAAATACATCGCCGCGTGCTCGGCGACGAGCACCCCGACACTCTTATTTCTATTGGTAACATGGGCGTTCTGCTCCAGGCCCAAGGCAAGCTCGCGGAGGCCGAGCCCTACCTCCGCGAGGCCCTGGCGGCATCCCGCCGCGTATTAGGCGACGAGCATCCCGACACACTCCGCACCATTGGCAACATGGGCGCGCTGCTCCAGGCCCAGGGCCAACTCGCGGAAGCCGAATATTACTACCGCGAGGCACTGGAGAAATGCCACCGCGTGCTGGGCGACGGCCACTCCCAAACACTCATCTCGATCGGCAACATGGGTGGCCTGCTCCAAGCCCAGGGCAAGCCCACAGAGGCTATTGAGCTACTGGCTCCGGCCGAGCCGGCAGCTCGCCGGGCGTTCACCGCCGGTCACGCTGTGCGCCTCAGCCGATTCCTCACGGCGCTCGGTCGCGCCCGCGCAGCCGCCGGCGATTTCGACTCGGCCGAAGCGAATCTGAGTGAGGCGTACAGCATCCTGAACGAGGCCAGTGGCGCCACGGCAGAACACCGCGCCGACGTGTTGAGCGGACTAGTGGAATTGTACGACCGGTGGCACGCAAGCGAACCGCACGAGGGCCACGAAGTCAGGGCCACGGAGTGGCACGCCAAACTCGACAAACTTCAGACCGAACTAAGCAAGTAATCTGCACACTGACATGTTCATCCGCCCAAGCCCCCGGGAAAGGGTGGGCTGGACCTTGGCCCGTTCTCGTTTCGCGCAAGGAGTTGATCGCAGAGTTGCGCGTCAAGCGCGACTTAATCAAACATTCCGTCGTTAAACCGCACGAGTTGCATCCGCGAGGCCGCGGCAAATAGTGTGATGTACGCGCATTTCGAGACGATCGTAAAGCGTTCGATTCCCTGTAGGGACCGCAACGCAAGCATCGCCTCCGTCCGTCGAACGAAACGCGGAATGAGTCTCCGATGCAAGAGAGATGAGTGTTCGAGAACGGTGTCGTTTCCTCCAGCAAGCTCCCTCGCGCGCACGAGATTGGAATCTTCATTCGAGCGCCCGACGGCCCCCTCGCCAGAAAAAGTAAAGCAGTCCCAACACTAAACACAACCCCGTCACGGCAATCACATCTTTGGGAGATTTGACGGCTA
>Ga0326597_10009029_pt1 | contig 13398 bp, 14 predicted proteins | sample RVTome_12_FD_203789 | JGI IMG/M metagenome (GOLD analysis project Ga0326597, IMG submission 203789) | Soil microbial communities from uranium-contaminated site in the Upper Colorado River Basin, Wyoming, United States - RVT100D185 | ecosystem: Environmental > Terrestrial > Soil > Contaminated >... | reverse complement strand
TACCTAGATTCGCCCAACGTGCTTTCTGTGCCGTCCGCCATGGTCGTGGGGATCGGGGCGGCAGCGGCGCTCGCGGGAGGCCGCTGGGCGATCCGGATCGGACTCCTGATCAGCGTTCTCGGACTGACGTTGAGCGCCGTTTGGTTGTGGCTCGCTAAGGACGGCTTCGGCAAAGGCGCGCCGTGGGTCGACCACATGATGGAAGCGGGGATCCTCAGCGGCCTCTTCCTCGCCGCCATCGTCCTGTTGCTCATCGCGCATCGCGGGATCTCGCGCGTCGCCGGATCGTCGCTCTGAGAGCGATGTAGGACCGATCGTCGATCAGGCGCGTCAGCGGTCACCCGCAGTACCCGCGACTTATCTCGCGCCTATCGGGCGCTCAGCCGGCGGTCACATCGACGGCTCGTGGGCAGGATCGAGGTACCGGTCCGGGTCGTCGCGGAACTCGAGCAGGCAGCCCCGACCGCAGAACCAGTACGTCGTGCCGTCGTGCTCCAGCTTGAGGTCCGAGGTCTCGGTGTCGACCTGCATGCCGCAGACCGGATCGGTGGCCATCGCCATGGGGTGTGCTCCTTCGCTGGCGGGGTTGTCGAGGTACTCCAGGGGAGTATACGCGATCGACGTCGACGCGCACGTCGCCGTGTACGATCCATCCATGACCGCCCCCGACGTCCCCGAGACACGTCGCGCGCTCCTCGTCGAGCGTGAGCGCCTGCTCGCCGAGATCGAGGAAACGATTCAGGCACCCGGGCCCATGACCTACGGCTCGCAGGCAGCCGCGGCGAGCCAGGTCTTCGAGCAGCAGCGCGACCTCGCGCTCCGCGATCGGGCGCGTCAGCAGCTCGAGCTCGTCGACGGGGCGCTCGAACGGCTCGACGGAGGGACGTACGGGACCTGCCTCCGCTGCGGCCGCCCGATCGCCCCGGAGCGGCTCGAGGCACTGCCGTGGGCGGCCCACTGCATCGACTGCCAGCGCGAGATCGGGCGCGGCCGGGCTTGACCCCGCTCGTCGGCCTCGACGCGATCCGCGCCGCGGCCGTCACGCTCGATGGGGTGACCCTGCGGACCCCACTCGTCACCTTCGGCCTGCCCGGCCGACGGCATCTCCTCAAGGCGGAGAGCCTCCAGCCGATCGGCGCATTCAAGCTCCGCGGCGCGTACACGGCGATCGCCGCGCTCGACCCGGAAACACGTGCCCGCGGCGTCATCACGTACTCGTCGGGCAACCACGCGCAGGGCGTTGCCCGGGCGGCGCGCCTCCTCGGGGCACCCGCCGTCGTCGTCATGCCGGACGACGCCCCCGCGATCAAGCGCGCGCGGGTGGCGGCCGACGGCGCGGAGATCGTCACGGTCGGCCCGTCGAGCGAGGAACGGCACCGGGTCGCGGAGCAGATCGCCGAGCGGCGCGGGCTGGCGATCATTCCGCCGTTCGACGACGACCGGATCATCGCCGGCCAGGGGACGGTGGGTCTCGAGATCGCCGAGGCACTCCCCGACCTGGCGGCCGTGCTCATCCCGATCGGCGGGGGTGGCCTCGCGAGTGGGGTCGCGGTCGCCGTCCGGGCCCTTCGGCCGACCGCCCGGTTGATCGGCGTCGAGCCGGAGCTGGCGGCCGACGCGCGGGAGTCACTGGAGCGCGGACGGATCGTGCGCTGGGCGCCGGAACGCGTCGGCCGGACGATCGCGGACGGGACGCGGACGACGTCGCTCGGCGATCGGACGTTCGCTCACCTGGTCGCGCTGCTCGACGCGATCGTGACGGTCAGCGAGGCGCAGATCGCGGCCGGCGTGCGCCTCGCGGCGGAGGAATCGCGACTCGTCGTGGAGCCGTCCGGGGCGTTGTCGATCGCGGCGCTCCGCTACCGCGCCGCGGAAGCCGGGGTGGCCGACGCGACCGGGCCAGTCGTGGCCGTCGTGAGCGGCGGCAACGTCGACCCGGCCCGCTACCTCGAGTTGCTCAGCGGCCCTCTTCCCGGCTGAGCCGCTCGGCCAGCCGGGCCTCCCGCTCGCGGATGGCCGCGCGCGAGGCGTCCGCCCGTCGATCCGCCCGAGCGCGGTCGCGCGCGTCGTCGCGCATCCAGACCCAGACGAGCCCGATCACCGCGGCGAGGAAGGTCACGTCCCCGACCAACCACATGGTTCCGGCGGCGATCTGCTGGTCGCGCAGCGGGTCGGGGCCCCAATCTCGGGCCAGCGTCGCGTAGTGCGGGTAGAGCGCTGCCGGCGCGCCGAGCAGGGCCACCGAGAGGAACGTGTTCTGCGGCATCTGGAGGAAGACATACAGCGCCCGAACGGGCGGCACCATCCGCCACGGCGTCGGGTCGAGGCCAAGCGCCGGCCACCAGAACAGGAGGGCGCTGCCGAGGAACAGGCCGTGCTCGAGGTCGTGCAGCAGCGGGTCCTCGAGGGCCGCATCGAACAGCGGCGAAAAGTGCGTCGCCCACATGACGCCTGCGAACGCGAGCCAGGCGACGACTGGAAATGCGAGGACCCGCACGAGGCGGGAGTGGAGCAGCGGCAGGATCCAGCGACGTCGGGTCACAGGGGTCGCCGCCCGCAGGACGAGTGTGATCGGCGCGGACAGAACGATGAGTGGCGCGGCGACGAACGCGAGGAGCACGTGCTGGACCATGTGGACGGAGAAGAGGGCCGTGTCGTACCGCCCGATCCCGGACAGGAGAGCGATCGCGATCGCCGCCAACCCGCCCAGGAACACAGCCGTCCGGCGGCGCGGAACCGGGTTCAATGGGTGTGCCCGGTTGACCCGCCCGACGAGGGTGAACCAGCCGGCGACCGCGGCCGCCAGCGGGAGCGCCACGAGGGGCTCGACCGACCAGCCGAGGAGCAGCGTTGCGGCGGTCGGTTCCTCGGCCGGCACGACGCCGTGCGCGGCGACCGCGGCCGGTGTCGCGAGGGACGCGACGGCAGCAGCGACGAATGCGGCTGGGCTCGGTCGCCTGATCACGCATCCATTCTGCGCGTTCCATCGCCGCGGGCCGATTGGCCCGTCATACACGTGCCGGAGTGCCCGGCAGGGTCGTGCAGCGCCGTCGCGCTCGGGTATCATGGGCCGCGGCTCGCTCAAGCAGCGGGCCGCATCGCGCGCCAGAATTGGCGGCCCGCGTCCCCGGGCCCCCGATCGCCCACGACGCAGCCTGAGGACACCCGATGTCGAGCAGCCCACGGACGAGGTTCGCGCCCGGCTCCATCTGGGCCTGGTTGCTGCTTGCCTCGATCGCCGTTGGCCTCGTCCTCGCCGTCGTGACCGACTCCGTCGGCGCGCTCTTCCCGCCGGAGGCGGCGACGGCCCAGGGACGCGAGATCCGCGATCTCTACACGATCGTCTTCATCATCGCGGCGGTGATCTTCTTCGTCGTCGAGGGCCTCATCGTGTGGACGGTGATTCGCTACCGGCGCAAGCCCGGCGACGACGAGCTGCCGCCGCAGACGCACGGCAACAACCTCGCCGAGATCGCGTGGACGGTCATCCCTACGCTGATCGTGGCGTTTCTGTTCGTGATCTCATGGCAGACGCTCAACAACGTCGAGGCCGTGAGCGCCGAACCGGAGGTCACCGTCCGGGTCACCGGCAGCCAGTTCGCCTGGACCTTCGACTATCTCGACGCCGGCGGCACCTCCGTGGCGAAGCAGACCGTCGCCAACGGCGAAGGCGGCGTCCTCGCCCTGCCGGTCGGTCGGTCGATCCAGTTCCGGGTTCACTCGGTCGACGTGATCCACGCCTTCTATGTCCCGGCGTTCCTCTTCAAGCGCGATGTGAACCCGGACCCCGACGGTCGCGAGAGCGTATTCGAGCTGACCATCGAGGAGTCATTCGCCGGCGAGGTCCTGCGCGGTCAGTGCGCCGAGCTGTGCGGGCTTGGTCATCGCAAGATGACGTTCGAGGTGCACGCCATGACCCAGGCGAACTTCGAGGCCTGGCTCGTCGAGGCTCAGCAGAGCCCGTCACCGGCGCCGAGCGGTCCCGTGGGCACGACGCTCCAGCTCGCCGCGAAGGACATCGCGTACGACACGCTCGAGCTGGAGGTTGCCGCCGGCGAGCCGTTCGCGATCGAGTTCGACAACCAGGACGTGCCGGGCATCACCCACGACGTCGACATTCGCCTCGCCGACGGAACGGTCGTCGCCAACACGACGGAGATCGACGGCGGCTCCTCGACGACCTACGTCTACGGTGCCCTCGACGCGGGCGAGTACACGTTCCTCTGCTCGATCCACCCGGTCCCATCGATGACCGGCACGCTGACGGTCAACTAAGGAGCACCGATGGCGACGACCGCGCCCGCCCTCACGCCGGCCGCCTCCGGGTACCGGAGCGGCCTGTACGAGTGGCTGACGACGACGGACCACAAGAAGATCGGGATCCTCTACGTCGTCAACTCGTTCATCTTCTTCTTCCTCGGCGGCCTGCTCGCCCTCGGCGTCCGGACCGAGCTCGCCCAGCCCGGCCTCCAGTTCCTGGCCGACGAGAACCTCTACAACGAGCTGTTCACGATGCACGGGACGGTGATGATCTTCCTGTTCATCATCCCGATGCTCGTCGGTTTCGGGAACTACGTCGTTCCGCTCCAGGTCGGGGCGCCGGACATGGCGTTCCCGCGGATCAACGCCCTGTCGTTCTGGATGCTGCCACTGGCCGGGACCCTGCTCTTCCTCGGGTTCGCGACCGGCGGGGCGGCGGCCGCCGGATGGACGTCGTACAGCCCGCTCGCCCAGGACCGGCCGCTCGGGTCGGTGGGTCCAGGCCAGGATCTGTGGATCGTCGGGCTCATCCTGGTCGGCACGAGCTCGATCCTCGGCTCGATCAATTTCCTCGTCACCATCTTCAAGATGCGTGCGCCGGGCATGACCCTGTTCCGCATGCCGATCCTCGTCTGGACCGTGCTCGTCACGAGCGTCCTCGTGCTCATGGCCACGCCGGTCCTGACGAGCGCGCTGGTCATGCTGTTCATCGACCGGAACTACGGCGGGAGCTTCTTCGATCCGGCCAACGGCGGCAATGCGGTGCTCTGGCAGAACGTGTTCTGGTTCTACTCGCACCCGGCCGTGTACATCATGGTCCTGCCGGCGATGGGCATGATCAGCGAGATCCTGCCCGTCTTCTCGCGCAAACCCCTGTTCGGCTACAAGGCATTCGTCTTCGCCACGGCCGGTATCGGCGCACTCGGCTTCTCGGTCTGGGCGCACCACATGTTCACGACCGGTTCCGTGTATCTGCCGTTCTTCAGCCTCATGACGTTCCTCATCGCCGTCCCCACGGGCGTGAAGATGTTCAACTGGATCTTCACGCTCTTCCGGGGCAAGCTGACGTTCTCGACGCCGCTCCTGTTCGCGCTTGGCTTCCTGTCAATGTTCCTGATCGGCGGGATCAACGGCGCGTTCAGCGCGGCGGTGCCGGTCGACTTCGCCCTGCACGACACGTACTGGGTCGTCGCGCACCTTCACTACGTCCTGTTCGGCGGGTCCGTCTTCGGGGTCTTCGCCGGGGTCTACTTCTGGTTCCCCAAGATGACCGGACGGATGCTCGGCGAGGGCCTCGGCAAGGTCCAGTTCGTGCTCATGTTCATCGGCTTCAACCTGACCTTCTTCCCGATGCACGCCCTGGGCCTGTCCGGCATGCCGCGCCGGATCGCCGACTACGCGTCCGACGCCGGCTGGAACGAGCTGAACCTCGCCGCGACGGTCGGCGGGTTCCTCATTGCGGCGAGCATCCTGCCGTTCCTGTGGAACGTGTTCGTGTCGCTCCGGTCCGGCAAGCCGGCCGGCGACGACCCGTGGGAGGGCAACACGCTCGAGTGGGCCACCTCGTCGCCGCCGCCGCCGTACAACTTCGACCACCTCCCGGAGATCCGCTCGGAACGGCCGGTGTTCGACCTCCGGCACGGTCGGGCGGGGTCGGGTCATTGAACCGCCACGGCCGACAGCGAGGACGACGCCCGTGACCTCCGACAGTCAGGCGCTGACGACGACCGAGCACAGCCCGGTGGCCGGGTTCGCCCACGACGCGAGCGGCGGAATCAGCAACCCGATCCTCGGGATGCTCCTGTTCATCACCTCCGAGGTGATGTTCTTCGCCGGCCTGTTCGCCGCCTACTTCGCCAGCCGGGCGGCGGTCGCGCCGTGGCCGCCGACGGAGTTCGAGCACACGCTCGAGGCATTCGGGCCGGTCTTCCCGGCGACGATCATGCTCGTGATCAGTTCGGTCACCTGCCAGATCGGCGTCAACGCGATCCGGCGCGACGACCGCGCCGGATTCATCCGGGCGATCGGCATCACGCTCGTGCTGGGCATCATGTTCCTGCTCATCCAGGTCTTCGACTACGGCCTGCTGTACTCGGAGGGCCTGACCGTCGCGGCCGGGCCGTATGGGACGACGTACTACACGCTGACCGGCTTCCACGGAGCGCATGTCTTCGGCGGCGTGATCATGCTCGGCGTCGTCCTCTATCGGGGGATGGCCGGGCAGTTCTCGTCTCGCCATCACGACGCAGTCGAGGCGACCTCGATCTACTGGCACTTCGTCGACGTCGTCTGGATCGGCCTGTACACGACGCTCTACTGGCTGCGCTAGGGAGGAAGCGATGCATCCGCTGAGGCACCCGCGCAACGCCCTTGTCATCGGCGTCCTGTTCGTCGTCATCGCCGTCATCTACTGGGCGGTGCCCTACTTCGGCGGCTGGCACCTCGACTACGCCGGGGTGACGATGCTCGCCGCACTCGGTATCGCCATGGCGCTGATGGCCTACGTGCTCATCGCCGGCTCGCCGAGCGAGTGATCCGCCCCGGCCGCGCCTGAGCCGACCGACCCATGGACGCGCTCTGGACCTCCATCCTCGAGCTGACCGCCCGGTTCGTCATCCCGGACTGGGGTGCCGTCATCGGCCTCATCCCGGCCGCCCTGCTCCTGCTCGTCGCGGTCTACGTGATCTGGACGGCATGGCGGTTCGCGCACGCCGGTCCGGTCCGGCGCGCGCCGCGCCGGCGGGTCCCGGTCGCCCCGGCCGGGGTGCACATGCCGGGACCGTCGATCGCGCCGTTCCTTGGCGCGCTCGGGACGTTCGCGCTGTTGACCGGCCTCGTGTTCAGTGGTGTCTGGCTGTGGGTCGGCGTCGCCCTGCTCGTGCTCGGCCTGCTCTACTGGGGCCGCGAGGGCCTCGCCGACTTCGATCATCTCGTCCACGCCGAGCCGCTGCCCGCCGTCGTCCATCCCGGTCCGCCGTCCGGTGTCCACGTTCCGGGACCGTCGTTCCGGCCGCTGCTCGGCGCGCTCGGCACCTTCCTCCTGCTGGCCGGGCTCGTGTTCGGCGGCTGGCTCTTCGCGGCCGGCGTGCTGTTCTTCGTCGTCGCGCTCCTCGGCTGGCTGCGCGATGCGCGGCTCGAGTACGTCAAGACGACGGAGGCGGACCGGTCCGGGCACCTCGAGAACATTCCCTCGCCCGGCTGGCCGCGCGCGCTGATCGTGACGTTCACGATCGTCGTGGCCGTCGCGCTGCTCATCGACGCGGGGGTGCTGTTCAGCTCGCGGCCGGCGACCGAAACCGCGGGTGGCGGCGGCGGGGCGCCCGAGGCGTGCGCGGAACCAGGGTCGTCGTTCGAGCTGGTCGCCCTCGACATCGCCTTCGACGTGCACGAGCTGTGTGCGACGGCCGATGCGCCGTTCACGATCCACCTCGCCAACGAGGATCCGGCCGGTGTCACCCACGACGTCGACGTCCGAGCCTCCGGCGGGGCCGTGCTGGCCGACACGACACCGATCGACGGCGGCGCGGAGACGACCTACGAGTACGACGGACTCGCCGCCGGCGAGTACGTCTTCATCTGCTCGATCCACCCGATCCCGCCGATGACCGGGGCGTTGATCATCCGCTAGCCGAGACACCACCACGCCCCGACGCCCGATCCTCCTCGCCCTCGCCCTGGCCCTCGCGACGACTGCCGGCGTGCTCCTCGTCGCCCGTCTCGCCGAAGGAACCGGGCCGAGCGTCGGACAGGCCGTGCCCCGGCTGGCCGGCACGACCCTCGACGGGGCCGCGCTCGATCTGGCGAACGTGCGCGGCCGGCCGGTCGTCGTCAACTTCTGGGGCCCGTCGTGCATCCCGTGCCGCGAGGAGTTCCCGCTCATGATCGCCAAGCTCGAGGAGCACGAGGCGGACGGGCTGGCCATCGTCGGCGTCCTGACCGACGACCCGGAGGAGCCCGCCCGCGCCTTCGTCAGCGAGTACGGTGCGTCGTGGCCGACGGTCGTCGACCCCGACGCGGCGATCAAGCGGGCGTGGTCCGTCGTCGCCCGGCCGACGTCGTTCTTCATCGACCGGGACGGCGTCCTGCGGTCGATCCAGATCGGTGAGTTCCGCGAGCCGGACTTCGAGCGCCAATTTGCGCGGATCCGGCAGTGACCGCGGAGTCACCATCGCAGGGACACGAAACAAGGGGCACCGAACGTCGGTGCCCCTTGTCGTGGTGGCGGTGTCGGGCCGGCGGCCCGATCGGTCCGTCTAGCTGTCGGCGTGGTTGCTCGTGATGAGGACGATCTCGAAGTCGTCCGCCTCGACGGCCTCGGCGAACTCCAGGACGAGCACCCGGTCGAAGGCGATCGAGTCGCCCTCGAACTCAGGCTGAACGATCACGATCCGGCGACCGGCCTCGTCGAGGGTCATCCAGCCGCGGCCGCTGCCCGGCGTGTTGACCCAGGTCAGGCGGAGCGTCGTGCTGTCGAGCTGCTCGACCTTGACGGTGCCCCACTCGACGGACGCGCCGTCGCCTGCAACGCCGCCCTCGGCCGCCTTGATGAGCTGGCTGTAGTCGACGATGTCGAGGTCGTAGGTGCTGCCGTTGCTCGCCGTGAGGCGAACCTTGATCGGGGGTGCGTTCGGGTCGCGCGTCGGCTTCGGCGTCGGCGTGACGCTCGGCGGCGGGCTGGCCGACGGGCTGGGCGACGGCGATGCGCTGGGGCTGCCGGTGGGCAGTGGTCCGCCGCCGCTATTGCCGCGCCCGAATCCGCCGAAGCCGATCGCGGCCACGGCGATCGCCGCCACGACGAGCAGGATGATCGCGAGGTTTGCCGGCCGGAGGAACGCGGCCTGGCGTGCACTGGTTCGTGCGGTCATGTCGGTCAGTTGCCCTTCTCTCGCATCGATGGGTATTGGGAGGTTTCGATGCACTGAGAGCGTGGACCACGGGCTGGTCGCGAACAGTCGGCAAACGTCCATGCCGCCCGACCACGTACGTCACGATCGGACGGGGAGAAAAGCACGAAACCCGGCCACCTGGCCGGGTTTCACGTCGCGGTCGTTGGTTGCGGGGAGGGGATTCGAACCCCTGACCTTCGGGTTATGAGCCCGACGAGCTGCCGCTGCTCCACCCCGCGACCGCTCATTCTATGGCCGACCCTCCGATCGGTCAAACGGACGAACTGGAAGAGGTGGCACAGCGTGGCTTGAGGGAAAGCACGCGGCGAGCGGGCGTACAACCATCACTCGAAGAGCAGGACCGAGCGGCAGCGACTTCATGCGCGCGCCGGGTCCATGGAGCCATGTCACCTTGCTCGCCGCACCGCACACCTGCGCGCCCGCCGTGATCGCTCCGAGCAGGGCGACGTGCGGCGGTGCGATCCGTCATTCCTGTGGGTAATCGAATCCGGGTCGAAACGTCCGGTGCCGCGGTTGTTGGTACCCCATGCGAGCGACTGCATTCCCCTCAGGAACGAAGAGGCAACGAGGACCGAGCCAGCGCTTCCGAACCCGCTCCCTCACACCAGATTCCATTCCTGCGGGTAATGCTTCGTCCGCCCCGCGATCCCCCTGGACCTCGTCGAGCGAGCTCGGCGCTCGGTCGATCGCCATGCGGGCCGAGCCCGATCGCGATCCGCGTGACGCCGTCACACGCTTGCCGCCGCGGCGCGCCCTCGCTGCCGACCGAGGCGGCCGCGGATCGCCGTGCCGCCGATGACGAGGCAGGCGAGGAGGCAGACCGTCATCCCCGCCCCGCCCACCCAGAACGGGAAGCGCAGGTCGATGGCCGCCAGCGAACCGGCAGCGATCGAGGCGACGATCGTCCCGACGGTGCCGGCGGCACCATACAGCCCCTGGGCGGTCGACGACCGGCCGCGCGGCGAGCCCGCGGCCACGACGGCGTAGAGCGCCGGGTTGAGCAGCGCGAAGCCGGTCGCCTCGACGACGAGGATCGGCACCGCCTGCACCGGCAGGGCGATGAACGGATACGACACGCTCGCCAGCGCGGCGGACATGCCGCCGATGACGAGGAATCCGTAGCTTCCCCGGCGATCGACCCAGCGCCCGGCGATCGGCGAGAAGAGCAGGACGGGCAGGCCGAAGAGCGCAAACGTGAAGCCGATGAAGTCGAGCCCGGCGCCCTTGCTCTCCAGGTACAGGCTCCAGATCACCTCGTAGGTGGCCCCGGCGAAGTAGCTCCCGAGATTGAGCACGAGGGCGGCGACCAGCAGGCGATTCCAGAGCGACCGCGGCGCCGCCGGCACGGCCGACCCTGGCTCGGCCGCCTCGTCGGCATCGTGCTCGACGTCGTCCGCCGCGTGCTCGTAGACGATCGGCGCCTCGATCGGGAACTCGGCCAGGTCGTGGCCCGGCGAGTGACGCGCCCGCGCCGGGCCGACGGGCTGCTCCGGGACGCGCAGGGCGACCGCGAGGGCCGCCACGAGGGTCCCGACCGCCCCGAACACGAACACGAACTCGAATCCGCCGAACGCCGCCGCGCCGAGGCCGCCGATCGCCGGGCCGAGCATGAGGCCGCCCATCTGGGCGGCCCCGTACAGACCGAACGCCTCGCCCCGCCGATCCGCGGGCGTGGCGTCGGTCAGGTAGCCGCGTGCGGCCGGATCGTAGGCGGCCGTCGCGAAACCGGCCAGCGCGCGCATGACGAGGAACGGCCCCGCCCCGATGAACACGAGCGGGATGGCCAATGCGAGGCCCGTGACGACGAGGCCGCCGACCATGATCGGGACCCGTGAGGTCCGATCGGCGAGCCAGCCGAAGATCGGCTCGCCGACGAGCCGGGCCGCCGGCCACGCGGCGACGATGACGCCGAGTGTCGCGAGGTCGACGCCGTGCTGGGTGAAGTAGAGCGGCATGACCGGCAGCAGCGCGCCGAACCCGACCCAGGCGATGAACTCGGCACCGAGGAGCGGGAGGATCGGGCCCCAGCGGGCGAGCCAGCCGCCTGCGTTCAGCCGGCGGGGCCGCGTAGCGCGGCCCACCCACCGACCGCGCACGGAGCGCAGTCGATCGGCGACGTGGGCGAGACGCTGAGAACGGGGCATGCGGGATCGGATTCCTGACGACGGGAACGAGCATCGTAACGGACGCGCGTGCCGCCCCCGGAACCGATGCGGGCGATGGGACGAGCGCGAGACGTGGCTGCCGTATGCTCGCGTCCGTGCCGCCATCCCTCATTGCGATCCTGCTCGTCACCGCGCTGCTCGCCCTGCTTCCGACACGGAGGCTCTATCTCTCCGGTCGGTCGCAGGGCCTCGTGAGCGCCTACTTCCTCGTCCTCTGGAGCGCCGCGAGCCTCGCGGCGTGGGCACCGGGCGCGCTGCGCCTGATCGTCCCGATCGTCGTCATCGCCTGGCTCGCTCCGTTCGTCGTGCTGCGGACGGCACGCTGACGTGGCACCGATCGGACTCCATGGCGGCGGCGAGTTCCTCGCCGGCGACGAACCGTTTCTCCGACTCGTCCTCGAGGCGGCCGCGGCCCGGACAGCGGCCGGTGCGTCGATCCGGATCGCCGTCGTCCCGACCGCCACAGCCGGCCTCCGACCGGACCTGTCCGGTGCTCATGGCGTGGCCGCCTTTCGGTCGGTTGCCGGCTCGCTGCGACTGGCCTGCGACGCGGCCGTGGTCCCGGTCGTCGATGCGACCTCCGCGGCAGATCGGCGCTGGTCCGCGGCCCTCGAATCAAGCGATCTCATCTACCTGCCCGGGGGCGATCCCGGACTCGTCGTCGAGATCCTGGACGGTTCCTCGGCGTGGGCCGCGATCCTGGCCGCCCGGGCGCGCGGCGCGGTGCTCGCGGGCGCGAGTGCTGGTGCCATGGCCCTCGCAGAGTGGACCTGGACGCCGCGCGGCGGCCGAGCCGGCCTCGGGATCGTGCGCGGCCTCGTCGTCGTGCCCCATTTCGAGCACGTGCCATCCGCATTCTGGCGGGCCGAGCGCACGGCGCACGGGCGCGACGACCTCGGCGTCCTGGGGCTCGACGAGCGGACGGGCATCCTGTCGGACCCGGACGGTCCAAACGAGGCGTCCGGCTGGCGCGTCGCGGGCGCCGGGGCGGCGACCTGGGTGGCTCCTTGGGCGACCGACCCGATCGTGGCGCGCGACGGCGAGCTGATCGCCCTGGGCGGGAGCCCGCTCGCGGCGGTCTGAGCTCGCTCGGGTCAGCCGGTGCCCTGGAGCCCCGCAGCGACCCCGTTGACAGTCAGCTGCACGAGGCGGCGCAGGCGCTCGCGATCCGCGTCGTCGGGCGACCGACTCCGAAGGTCGCCGAGCAGGCGGAGCTGGAGCTCCGACAGCGCGTCCACGTAGGGATTGCGCAGGCCGATCGAGCGCTGCACGACCGGCGCCCCGTCGAGCAAGCGGTCCCGGCCGGCCACCCGCAGGAGCCAGCGAGCCGTGCGCTCGTACTCCTCCTCGATCGACATCCAGCGCCGCCGGTCATCGGGCGACCGGGCGAGCGAGGCGAACCGACGGGCGACCGCCATGTCGGCGCGCGCGAGGCTCAGTTCCGCGTTGTCGAGCACGCTCGTGAGGAATGGCCACGCCCGGTACAGTCGGCCGAGCTCGCCGAGCCCGGACTCGCCATGGGCGGTTCGATACGCTTCGAGAGCGGTGCCGAGGCCGTACCACCCCGGCAGCTCGATCCGCGCCTGCGACCACGAGAAGACCCACGGGATCGCCCGCAGCGCGTCGACCGGCGGAGCATCCGACGCCGCCCCGGGCGCTCCGCCGATCCCTCCCCCACCGGCCCGTCCGCGCGCAGCCGGGCGGGACCCGAGCCGAAGGCCGGCGATCTCGGCCACCGGCGTGGCCGATCGGAAGAATGCGGCGAACCCCGGGTCGTCGAAGACGAGCGCGCGGTAGGCGGCCCGCGACGACTCGGCCAGCTCGGCCATGATCGGCGCGCCGTGCTGCCGCACCGCGTCGAGGGCGGCCGCGTGCTCGGGCGTCGAGGCGAGCAGGACGGCACCGACGAGTTGGTCGAGCTGGCGGCGGGCGATGACCGGATTCGCGTAGTGCGCCGCGATGACCTCGCCCTGCTCGGTCAGCTTGAGCCGGGCGTCGACGGAGCCCGGCGCCTGGCCGCGGATCGCGCGGTGGGTCGGCCCCCCACCGCGACCGATCGCCCCGCC
>Ga0326597_10009028_pt1 | contig 13399 bp, 8 predicted proteins | sample RVTome_12_FD_203789 | JGI IMG/M metagenome (GOLD analysis project Ga0326597, IMG submission 203789) | Soil microbial communities from uranium-contaminated site in the Upper Colorado River Basin, Wyoming, United States - RVT100D185 | ecosystem: Environmental > Terrestrial > Soil > Contaminated >... | reverse complement strand
GCTTTCTCCATCACTATGTGGATCTGAGCCCCGTCTTCGAGCGGCTGGCGAGCTACTACGTGCTGCTGACGTGGATCTATGACGCCTTCCACGAGCTTCCGTATCTCCGGGTACGCGGTGACGCCGGAAGCGGCAAGACGCGGTTTCTGCTCACCCTGGGCTCTCTTTGTTACAAGCCCATCTTTGCCAGTGGGGCATCCACGGTGTCGCCTCTTTTCCGCATTCTTCATAGCTCCCGAGGCACGTTGGTCATCGACGAGGGCGACTTCCGGCACAGTGACGAGAAGACCGAGATCGTCAAGATCCTCAATCAAGGCCACGCGCGGGGGTTTCCCGTTCTTCGGTCCGAGTCCGACAACAACCGAAGGGAGTTCAGCCCCAAGGCCTATCAAGTCTTCGGTCCCAAGATCGTAGCGACTCGGGGGCTCTTTCAAGACCGAGCCCTGGAGTCCCGCTGTCTGACCGAAGCGCTCGGCGACAAAAAGCTCCGGGAAGATATTCCGATCAACCTGACGGAGGACCACAAGCAGGAAGCGCTCGACATTCGTAATCAGCTTCTCCTGTTCCGGTTCCGTCACTTCGGGCGCGTTGAGCCATCTACCTGGGTGGACCGTCGACTAGAGCCCCGGCTCAATCAGGTGTTTGCTCCCTTAATGAGCGTGATTGAGGATCCGAAAGCTCGGGAGGAACTCAGCACCATGGCGGTTCAGTACCAAGAGCAGCTCGTCTCCGATCGCAGCCTGGACACGGAAGCCCAGGTGCTGGAGGTGATCCGGGAGCTGGAGAAAAGCGCACTCGTTCAGGAACTCACCATCAAATCCGTTGCCGACAGGTTCGCGGACCGCTATCAAGACGAGTACGACCGGAAGATCACGCCCCGCTGGATCGGAAACTTGATCCGGCAGAAGCTCGGCCTCGCCACCGAACGCCGGCAAGGCCGGTACAGCATCGCTGGATCGGAGAAACCCAAGCTGGCCCGGCTCTACGAGAAGTACGGTCTCGCCCCGGCAGAGGAAGGCGCGGCGGACACGCGGGATTCCTCCGCGAGTGACTTTGGTGACGTTGGTGACGTTGCTGGAGGGGTATAGGAGGCGCATGTCGCGGTTTTGCTGGATAAGTATTCATGCGGGTTTCGCCCAAGTACCCCCCTTACAAAGTCCCCAATGTCACCAACGTCCCCTGAACGCCCGTCGTCGCCATTCCCGGAGGCTTGTAGCAACCAGGGAAGTGCCGAGGACGGGAACACACCATGTCTACACTGGTACGACAAAAGACCGAGCAAAAGCTCGGTGATGGCATCTACCGTGCCGTCGTCGCCGACGTCGAAGGCAATGTCGGCAGTGTCTTCAGCTCCCGGCGCGACCTCGTCCGGGTCGCTCTCGACCTCGCAGACGAGATCGATGGCCGAAGACCCCGACTCTGGCTGGTCTGCTCACCCAATCTCGAAGGACGGCTTCAAGCACTCGTCGAAGCCGCGCTCCGCAGGAAGCTCACGACCGAGGAAGCCGAAGGCTTCGAGCTCGAAGAAATTCTTGGAAAGGAAGTGAATGTCGTGGTCGCCCAGGCGCACACCCGGGGAGGGTTCCCGTACGCACGCATCATCACGTTCTTTCCCGTCCAGAACTCAACGGAATAACGCTTGCTCTACCTGCGGCGGGCATCAAGGGATGGCCGGACGAGCCTTCCTGCTCTAAGTCATTTACTATCAACAACTTGTGTTGACAAGCGGTGAAAAAGATGTTATCATGTAAAAGTACGTACTTCCCTCATTGACCTTTTACGGCCAGCTCTTTGACTCGGGAAGATGAATCGAAGCCACCGGCGGAGGGCTGGTGGCTTTCTTTGTTTTCTTTTTCGTCAAGGAGATCGAACCCTACCATTTGGATGGGTTCGGTCTCCTTTTTGATTTACTGGAAACGCCTAAGGTGAAGGGGAAGTTGCAATTGACTCGGTCTCGGCCGGGTCCCTCTTTGTGAGTCACACCTATGCGCTGCCCAATTATCTTCTGACCCATCGAAAGCGGCTCGGGTACACCCAGAAGCAAGTCGCGGAAGCTTTGAAGTGCGCGGAAAACCAGATCTACCGCTACGAAAGCGGTAACCGCGTTCCCGACCTCAAAACCGCCATCAAGCTGGAGCTCCTCTATAGAACCACTCTTCAACGGCTCTTTGCCGGTCTCTACGAAGAGGCGCAAGAGCAGCTTGGAAGACAAGTCCAAGTTCGCGAATCATCGGACGCGGCACCGGCCTTCGAAAAAAGATCCCGCGGAACACGCGGAAGGATCCTCGCCCTGGATCCCTGGACGCGAGCCATCGGCTTCGCGGTCCTGGAGGAGGACGAGCTCCTGAACTGCGGTGTCCGGTGGCTTGGTCCCATACCGTTGCCGGAACGACTTCTTGTGAAGGGGAAATCGTTCGTTGAGGAGCTAATCGAGTTCTACCGTCCAAGCGTCCTCGTTCTTTCCAGGACCGACTATCGCGAATCCCGAAGAAGCCGCTACGTTCAAAACTTTTGTCGAGCGATCAAGAAGGTGGCCGAGGACAAGAAACTTCGACTCAAAGAATACGAACCGCGGGAGGTCAAAGCTCGTCTCGGGGGCGGAGGCGAGCTCAACAAGCACGGCCTTTGCCTTGCGATCGCCGAGCGTTTTTCTGAGCTGGCGGCCAAAGTCCCGCCCCCACGGAAGCCGTGGCAGTCGCAGGATGTAAGAAATAGCGCGTTTCAGGCGGTGGGGTTGGCACTCGCTGTTGGGAGTCCCGCGTCGGCGAGTCAAAGCTCTCATCCATAATTTCCACTTGTTGGATGAGTCAAGGAATCCACTTTGGAGGACACCTTCTAGGTGAGTCCCAGCTCTGCCGCTGTGAACGCATCCGCAACGGACTGTTCATAGAGGCTGTCCGCGACGTCACCAAGTGCGAGGACCGCAGCAATCCGTTGGATCATAGACCGCAAATGTCGTCGCTCTCTGATCGAGAGAGGTTCACTGCGGCGACGGCTTGCCTGCCGATAGCCGAGCCACTTCTTGAGTACCGGGTACCCACCGATCTGAAAGGACCACACGCCTTCTGGGACATGGTCGAACCGAACACCCTCTGCTATGTAGAGATCGCCAGTTCTTGCCCCCCATGCTGGATGGGGACACTCCTCCGGCAGGTAATCGCGCGGGTTCCAACGGCCCTTGGCGCCGCCGAAGTAAGGAATCTCGACCACTAGGTCGGTGTCCTGGATCGCTCTTCCGTCGTCCTTCCGTAGGACGCCGAGTGCCTTGCTGCGCCTATTCCCCAGCACGCGACGAAGCACGCCGTTAGGTTCACAGTTCGGATTCAGTAGCGTTGCAAAATCGTCCCCAAGTTTGACCAGACGAGAAAAAGTCTTGCGAGATTTCGAAATAGGAACAGCAGCCCAGCCCTCTGCCAACGCCCCGTGGTGTTCGTCTTGAAAACCTGGACTGTACAACACAGCAAGGACACAACGAAAAAGATCACCCACAAGCGATCTGGCTACTTCTGTAGCTCGGTCACCCGGTAGCTTCCATTCTGACTTCAGGACCTTCCACGCCGGTTCTGCGATGTTGGCCACGCGCTCGCTCAGCAGGTTGCCGGCTCGGGAGTCTCGAGGGAAACAAACGGATCCACGATCATGAACGTGGAGATCCACTAATGTTTGAGAAAGGAGCGGAAGAATCTCCGACGCCTGTCTTGGCTCCGGCACTGCTACTAAGAACTCGTTGTCTCGCAGATTTTCCCAGAACTCAGGCCGCCGCTCGTTGAGAAGCTTTGCTTCAGTTTCGTAGTAGATCCAGCGTTGATCAAGTGGAAAGAGTAGATACGGTACGATCTTTAGCGGATCGAAGTGAGTACGGTTGCGAAGAGAAGTCCACGTACTCTTGGGGTCATAGCGAGCACGTTGCTCGGTGAGTACAGGATACCTTTCACGCACGGACTCGAAGGACTCTGACTCAAAGTAGTATCGCATCCGCTCGCGGAGCTTGTCGGTATCGAAGTCGATCAGGCTGTCGTCGATGCCTCGGTTGGGATTCACACCTTGGAAGGAAACAGGGAACAGCTGGTCGAGACTGGGCCAGGACTCGTCGCATGCTCCCACACCCCGAGGCGAAAATCGCCAGCCGTTGGCGGCTGCAGGAAAAAAGGTTTCGTAGTTGCGGGGACCTTCTGGCGTGCTAGCGGCGGATTTCTTCTTATTTGCCGACCACGTGTCCATCTCGAGAGAATCCAACACGGCCTGGCGCTTTGCGTCCGCCTTCCCCCAGAAGTCCCGGTAGTGTATGGGGGTTTGATTGGCGTCCGTAGGCGCACCATGCTTTTTTAGGAACGTGGAGACGCAAGTTCCTGGCTGAATTCCGCGCGCGTCACGGTCCGTGGTGAAGATGCTCTGATCAGCAGTCGCCTCCCCAGGTAACCCTTGCGGAATCATCTTTCCCGTCCTGTATTTGTCCCCGTTCAGGTTGTCGATCCAAACTTCATGGAAATTTGATGCAAGGGATTCCCGCATGATTGGATGTGATCTTCCACCAAGGAACGAGTAGTTCGAGATGAAAGAAATGATGCCGTACTCGGCACGAACGCCGATTCGCTCTTCAGCGAGACGAAAAAAGCGGACGTAGAGGTCGTCAAGAAGCTGTTTTTGCACTCCCCATTCCAGGTAGAGTCGGCTCTTTCCGCGTTGGACCATGACTGGTTTGCCTGCCGAGCCTAAGACGATCTCGCCCTTCGGGCCTCGCTTGGGAGCGCGCGAAATACCCTTGTAGTGGTCGACCAAGTCTGCTTCCTCATCGGTGGCAACACCAGCAAACCGATCATAAGGTGGGTTTCCCAGCATGACGATGATGCGCGCATTCTGCTTGGTCTCTTGCGCCGAGTCGTGTTCGTCTTGCAGCTCAGGAAAGTTCAGCTTCACCTGGTCGGTTTCACTCCACCCAGTGAGTGCATTCGTCAAATAGATTCCCAATCGCTGATTGGGGCCGGGGTTGACCCCAAGATCGTCGAGCAGTAAATAGAGCTGAAGCTGCGCTATCACAAAGGGAGCCGTCAGTAACTCCATGCCAAACACGCGGTGCATCAGGGCATCAAGCAGCTCCGTACCGAGTGTTGCCTCTTCGCCACGTTCCTTGAGATCTGCGGCTATACAACGCACGGCTTCAAGAAGGTAGGCCCCCGTGCCGCAGCACGGATCAAGCACGACAACTCGTTCATCCGCTATACCGCGTCGGCAACCCAGGTGTGAGCGAAGCAAGTCATGGATCTTTCGAACCTGGTACCGGACGATCGCGGGAGGCGTAAACCAGACACCAAGGCTCTTGCGCAGGTCAGGATCAAATGCCTCAAGGAAAGGCTCATAGAAATATGTGATTGCGGCGATGTTTGATTCGTCGTCGTCCAGGGTCGCGTACGTAAAGTGTGAGAAGAACAAGGTTCTGTCTACTCGCGAAAGTGTTGCGTTCGCCCGATCTAAATGCGGGGCAAGGCCTAACTCAGCGAGGCGGTCAGGATGCCGGAACTCGTAAAATAGTTTTCCAAGAAAGGGAAGCTTCAGATACTTGTCTATTCGGTCCCACTCGAATTCGGTTCCGTCGTTCGCTCGATGCCAGAGGGTCCAAGCTGAGAAGAGTGTATAAAAGGCAGTCTGGATAAGGGACGACGTGAAGAAGTCCCGACTCTTTTGGGATTGCGGGTCAAAGGTCAGGCCAAGCGCATCCCGATAGTCATCGAGCAAGGGTTTCAGAGACGAGAATTCCGCGGGTAGGTTTTCTCGCGCCTTTCGAGCTTGGCGAGCGAGAATCATCGCGAGAGAGGATGGATCAGCAATAGACGAAAACTCAGTAACTGCAGTCTCCAAGAGTTCCAGAATTTCACGGCGGTCGCTAAGCGCTCTAGGCTGGTTCTTTTTTAGCCGCTGTTCGGAATCGTAGAAATCAACCAAGGACAGCAACCTGCGTTTCTCTGGCGGCACAGGTTCGGATGGATCGCGAGAAAAATCTGGATTACACACGAGAAGCCCGAACGACCGAACGTTGGAGATAAGAACCACACCGGTCTGCGCGAGATAGCGGCCGATCTGGTTCTCGCGGTCGGTTGAGACCGCTATCTCTTCGATCTCGGCAGACGGCAACTTCACTTCGCCGAAGGCGACAACAAAGTCACCGCCGTCCAAGAGAACGAAGTCGGGCCTATCGATGCCTTTCTCGCCGGCCCGTTTGTGGGTGGTACCAACCCGGACATCGAATGGAAGGGAGCGTAGAGTCAGGAGTCGCTGCAGCAGATTGCGTATGATGGGGTAGTAAGTCTCTTCGTTCGTGCAGCCGTTATTAGCGAGCGCAGCGGCTTCGGCCATGTATGTCTTGCAAATTCCTTCGAGATCTTTCACGCCACACCCCTTTGGGTTCAAAGCGATAGCTTGGAGACTCGGTAACCCACTGTCAAACCGTAAGGCATCCTAGCACGACTACGCCCCTAGAGTGCCACGTGACGGTACTCTTTCAAGGACGGCATCGTTCGCCGTGTCCAACAACCATCTCTTCTATTTTTGAGGGGTAATCGAAATCCGTCATGCGAGAACTCCTTCCTTTTGACTCCATCATCCCGCCGGTGGTATCAAATCCCTGGCACAGAACGAAAACTCCATCCGGTTCAAGTTGAAGATTAGGGGCGTGCCGTGAGCCGAGACGCCGTCGCTCGTTTCCAAGACACCCTTGCGCTTGCTGGCGCGGACGTGTCCCCGGACGTCCCCCCGACTCGCGGCTTCCGGTGAACCACCGCGGTTCTCAAGCTGGATAGGACTAGCCCATGCCTTGGATAAGATTGGCTGCCTTGGGGGTCTTGATTTACGCCACCTCCTTCAAGGCGCCCCACATCATCTTCGCTCTGTCGCTTCCCAAACCCTTAGAGTTTGTCGCCCTCTCGGCGCTGTTTGTGGGCTTCCTGTACATGTCGCACCTCGTGATATTCGCAAGAGTGACCATTACGAAGAAGGGGGTTCAATTTCATTTCGACTTTTCAAAAGCGATGGACGACGCCGCAGACATCATCTTCGAGTATGTACCGCTGCTCCCTCGCTCCATGTGGGCCAGCATCAAGTCTTTCTTTATGTTCATCAATGAGGATGCGGAGCTTGGCTGCCTTGTCCTTACTTTCTTGCTCGTCATCGTTTCCATCTTCATTGCATCGCTTCCTACCCTCTTGACCGACCCGGCATGGAGAGTGCCACGTTATATCTTTCTGATTTTGCTTGCAGGGCTGATGGTCCGTTGGGTGTGGTGCAATCGCATTCCAGCATGGTATCGCTTCCCGGAAGATATTTCGTGGTACCCGGACATCGAGAGAGAGTATGCCAAGAAAGCCTTGGGAGAGCTGACACAGCTGTTAACACGTGAGGAAACAAGGCTGCGCGAGCTAGGAATTCGGACTCCGGAAACCACGAGATATTCCTTCAGAATTCATGCGGACCCTGACCGCCTCCGGCTGTGGCGACCTGAGGACGCTCCTCGCTATAGAGCCTACTCGGTGTCGTGCGTGACAATGAAGGTGTTAGTACCCGAGCGTCCGCCACACGCATTCTTTGCGCTAGAGGCAGGAGAGGTGATAGATGAGCCCTACGAAACAATACATTTACCTCCCAGCGGTTACTTTCTAATCGGTGACGCGGAAAGCATTGAAGCGGTCGAAAAGCATTACCGAGAAGGTGGCCTGCCCCGGGTTGTAGCAAAATACAAAGGCCTATGGGTGAGCCGGGACCCGTATTGGCTCTACAACCATCTCCATTCAGAATCAGGACACTCGTTTGACTGGTCCGGCTCTGGTACGTGGCGGTCGGTGTACCGCGAGATGTCTAAGCTTCCTGCCCCGGAGATCATTGAGGGCTTTAGTGCGGACGAGCTCTATCAGATAAGTCGTAGGATCAAGTTCTACTTGCGCTTTACCGATACACGCTGGAGAGGAAACGCGTTTTTGCACCCGTTCCTCAGCCCAAAGATCCAGTTTGAACTCGTCTTGCCCGAGCCCGCTTTCAGCGAAGAGCTGGTAACGATAAAGATTCTGCCGCACAAAGAATCTCAGCGGAAATCAACCGCTCAATTTTTCAACAGCCTCAGGAATGCCAAGAAGCCGATAGCGTTCGAGCTGATCGCGGAAGACGAAGCCGCTCACTTTGAGCTGGTGTGTGCACCTGAGGATAAAGGGCTAGTCGAACGGCAAGTCCGCATGTACTTCCCGAGTTTTGTAACACTGGTACAGGAAGCGGAAACGTCGCCTTCTGCGCCAACCAAACCGTTCTACTTACAAGAGCTTTACCCAGGATTTCATGATCGCTTCTTGAATGCTGTAGAGAAGCTTTCTGTGGACCCCTATGCTCATTTGCTTCATGCGATGACTGGAACAAGAGTCGAGGAAAGCTCACGCTTTCAAGTCCTTCTCTCTCCGTTACCCGAGAGCGTGCTGACGGCGGTCATCGGAGCGTTTCAATATGACAGCGACAGAAGAAAGCAAGTGGAGGGCATCAAGAAGAAGCTTCCCGCCTGGCAGGTCCTGGTGAAGCTCTACAGCACCAGCGAAGAGACGCTTCAAAGAATGAGTCGGGACTTCTTAAGCACATTCGAAACCATCGAGCAGAAGTGGGTGGCGACAACTGATGAGCTAATGGAAGCCGAGCATATTGACCGAAGCATGGACGAATGGGGTGTTCTCAGCACCGGTGAGCTGGCGGGTCTCGCTCATTTCCCCGGAGACGATGTGGAATGCGAGGGGCTGGAGATGGTGAGTGGGAAATCAAAACTACCGCCGCCTTCGTACACTGAGGAAGGGTTGGACCGTGGAAGGGATTGAGTTGGGCGTCAGTCGTCACCGCGGCAAGACCGTTACGGTGAAGCTCCCGGAAGAGGTGAGAGACCGGGACGTCTATGTCGTGGGAAAGAAGAGAACCGGCAAGAGTACCTTGCTCTTCAACATGGCCCGACAAGATATCGAGCAAGGAAAGGGAGTCGGTGTCATCGACCCTCATGGAGACCTGGTCGAGGATTTACTCAACTATATCCCCGAAGGAAGAGTCCAAGACACCATCTACCTCAACGGGTCGGACAAGGAGCGACCGGTTGGCTTGCAAATTTTCAACGCCCGGGACGAAGAAGAAATCGGGCTCCTCGCCGATGATCTCATCGTAACGTTCAAGCGAATTTCCGAAGGGTGGGGCGAGCGAATGGAAAGCGTTTTGCGCTACACGGTTCACGCCCTCCTTCGTGCCGAAGCGGCGAGCTTTCTCGACATCGAGCGCCTTCTTCAAAACCCGGACTTCAGAAAGAAGGTGCTCGCTCAAGTGGACTACCCGCCGGTGCTGGAGTACTTCCGAGAGCAGTTTCCACGTCTTCCCAAAGACGCCCTGCAACCCATCTTCTCCCGCATGAGCAAGTTCAAGCTCTCGCCCCCACTGTATCGGATACTCAGTGTTCGGGAGAGCAAGCTCAATTTTTATGACGCCTTGCAGAGTAAGAAAATCCTGCTGGTTAATCTGTCGCAAGGGAGACTCGGCGAGGATAGCGCTAAGCTTCTGGGCTCTCTCATCGTCTCCCAGATACAGCTTGCGGTGATGCGAAGGGCGGACCTACCCAAAGATAAGCGTGTACCCTTCTACCTCTATGTGGATGAATTTCAGAACTTCACGACTTCGGCCTTTGAGAAGATTCTGAGCGAAGCCGGGAAGTACAAGCTGTGCTTGATCCTGGCTCATCAGTTCATCTCTCAGGTCGAAGAGCAGATGCGAAAGGCGATCTTAGGGAATGTCGGAACGATCATCATGTTCTCCCTGACACCTGAAGACGCCCGACCTCTGAAAGAGGAGCTGGGCGAATTCGAGCCCAAGGATTTGGCGAACCTTCCGGCACACGAGACGCTGGTCAAGCCGGCGACCAAGGCGGCGGACACGTTTACCATGCAGACTCTCCCTCCACCGCCGCGGCCGGAGAAAAGCTTTGCCTCCGAAATCATCGCGCATACGAGGGAGCACTACGGTGTTGCTCCCGAGGCCGTGCCGGCGATGGAAGTGACGGCAGAGCCCATACCGGTACCGGCGGAGCCTCCCGTTCCGATATCCACGTTTCCCGAACGGGCGGCAAATAAAGAGACCTTCAGGTCCAGGCCTCCTCAAACCGCACCGCCGCCGGTCCGTGTTGAGACTGGAGTGTCGAGCCGTCCTGACATGCCGGAAGCGCGCGCCCTCGGTCGAGGAGGAGGCCAGCACAAGTACCTTCAGGGAATGGTCAAGCGCCTGGCGGAGGACGTGGGATACATGGCGACGATTGAGAAGCCGATTCTCGGTGGAACCGGCAGCGTGGATGTGTCTTTGCAGAGGGATGATCGTAAGCTGGCCTGTGAAATTTCGGTCACCACAGGCGACGAGCATGAGTTCGGAAACATCCAGAAGTGCCTGGCGGCCGGCTACGACCAAGTCATTCTGATTTCTCCGGAAAGGAAGATCCTGAACAAGCTCCGGAAATCCGTCTCTGAAGAGCTGGAAGCGGAAGTTTCAGCGAAGGTCCTCCTTTTGACCCCAGACGAGTTTGTCGAGCACCTGAATCAGGTTGAGGCCGAACAGGCCGGGAAAGAAGAGATGTTTCGCGGCCGCAAGGTCAAAGTTCAACACACGCCGGTGGAAGAAGAGCAGAGGAAGGCGCGGCGCAAGGCAGTTTCTGAGGTCTTTCTCCAAGCCTTCAGGCGACTGAAGGGAAAGGATTCATAGCATATCGAATCGTTGCGCCGTCAGGCGTGATCATCCCTTTGTGGCGTTTCAAGAGACTTCGCAGGCGATGAAGGGTAAAGCTAACTAATTCTCTGGCATAAAACCAAAGAAGAAGGCCATGCCCCTGAATCGGGCATGGCCGTGCACGGCTTAGTTTCGTGTTTTCAGTCCGCTATACAATGCTGTAGCTAACGGAACACCGGGCTCCAGTCAACTATTGAGACGAACATACAAAACAAGAAGAACTAAGGCGTTGTCTGCAGATTAACAAGAGCTGATCGTGCTGTCAATGATCCAAAAGCCTGCCAGGTGTGTCGAAGTCAGCTTTTCTTTTGTTCTCCAGTTCGTCCCTCGCCGTCTCGCGTCGCGATTGTCGCAGTTTGAACCACTCTCTGGGTAATCGCTTTATCAACGAGTGATCGGACAAGAGTTTCCATGCCCATGTTTCGGATACGAGCAGAGAAACCCAGCGGCCCTAGCTCGACAAACAGTTTTCCCACAAGTTCGTCGGCAAAACTGCTGGACACGATAGGTACACCTTTCCAGTCAAGAATTAGTGGCTTGTTGGGTTCGGCGTCGAGCAGATTGAGACACTTGGTTCGAATTTGACCACCGGACGGCCGGGAGCCGAAACCAGTCGATTCGTCTTTTAGACGCAATATCACTGCGTCTCCGTGCTCGGTCTCGTATAGGGTCTCAATAAGATCCACTGGCGCGTGTGGGGTTCCCGAAAATCCTAGAGCTTCTGCTAGATGGAAGCGTGTGTCCAGACTAAGCTGCGCACTGACGAGGGTGCCTTCGAAAGTTTGGCGGTCGGGCCTTTTGAACGTCCGCGCCTCGTCGCCCTGCACAACCACTTGGGCACGCCCGGATGTGATTTCGAATGACCCGCCGGACATGGTGGCGATGCGCAGAGTGCCAGCCAGTCCGTTTCCTTGGAATTCAGGGTTTCGAGTAACGCCGCTTTTCACCGCTTCACCGATTGCTTGAGCATCACTCCTTAAGCCCGGAAGCGCCTCTCTCAAAGAAGCTAGAACGCCACGGCCGGAATCCCCGACGGCGAATGCTACCATTCGTTTCTCGAGAAATGTGCTTAACTGAACAATTCCCCCGACCACGCACTCAGCATGGTTTAGAACGTTGTCAGTTATTTCGTTGATAGACCATTCGAGCCCGGCGATAACGTCCCTGTCCAACCTGACGTTTCGCAAGACCACGTCCATGAAAGCGTTCACGACCTCCTGCTGCTCCGATGGCTGACGAAACCGCTGTGTAGCAAGGTGTCGGTCGTGGGTTGTGTCACTTAGCTGGTATTCTTTCGGACACAGGAAATGGGCCCAATTGGTGTTTAAGAACAGCCTTCTAAGCTGCTCCTCATCTGGAAGAACGGCCTCAACATCTAGGTCCTCTCGCCTCAAGACGTCGACGCTACAAAGTATAGGGATCATCCCATTCGGGTAAGCTGTCTTAGCTTGACTGAAGTCGAGGGTGACGTCCTCGTACCCACGTTGACGAAGATCGCTGAGACACCACATATATTGGCGGTGAGCCCCAGCATTCACCCGTTCCCCAAACAGAATCCGATTATCTTGGCGCGTCACTGCCGGGCTGCGTCGGTTTCGTTTCAGCCGTTGCGCTCTCTGTCCTGATACGACAGGAGAGCCAGCAAAAAGGGGGCGCTTAACGGCCATCTTCCCCATCTCAACTTAAAGGGAGATTCTATTATAAACGTAAGGAGCGGAAAGTGCGCCCGAAAATCTCTAATCGGGCCTTAAGGCGGTAGTGATCTGGTTATTAACCAGACTCAGTAACTTCTGAAGAAAGCCTCCAAGGTGTTCAGGCTTGTTTGCCTCGGTCGACTGCGTCCGGACTCCCAGCGACCCAGGGTGCTTTCATTGATTCGCACGGCATCTGCGAGTTCTTTCTGTGAAAGTCCCAGCGCCTGCCGGCGGACCCTCAGCCTTTCGGAGAACGGCTGTTCAAGCTTGTACAGCGCATAGCCCAGAAAATGGATGATCCAGGGCATCACGCGTAGACCGGGAGCCACGCGGTTTGTCTCCCAGTACCGGACGGTGGTTGCGTGGACATGAAATCGCTTTGCCACTTCCCCCTGGGTAAGGCCGAGATCCAGCCTTTTCTTCCGGAGATGGTCTCCTAAGGTATTGAGTTCTTTAGGATAGTCTTTTCGCGGTTTCGGAGCTTTGAGCGTCACATGGCAAAAAGGCAACGCGGGCATGTCCCTGCGGTTTTCTAGGGGCGGAGGCCCGATCCTGTTCCTGTTCGCCGGCCGTGGCGCATCGTTACCAGTCGCGCGTCTCGGGTCCCTTGATCGATCGGATCGACTTGCAGATCTACGTGCGTGCCTTGACGGGCGAGCAGATGCTCGCCCCCTCGTGCCCTGAGGCCTCCTCGGCGGTGCGGGAGAGGGTGGTGCGGGCCAGAGGTCTGCAGAGGGAGCGCTTCGCTCCGTCGGGTCATCGCCTCAACGCCAGCATGTCGCCGAAGGAGGTGCTGCGGTTCTGCCCGCTCCGTCCATCAGGGCGAGCGTCCCTTCGCCGGGCGGTGGATAGTCTCGGGCTTTCGGCGCGAGCCTTCGATCGCATTCTCAAAGTGGCGCGGACGATTGCCGACCTCGACGGCGGCGGCGCTATCAAGG
>Ga0326597_10009026_pt1 | contig 13401 bp, 10 predicted proteins | sample RVTome_12_FD_203789 | JGI IMG/M metagenome (GOLD analysis project Ga0326597, IMG submission 203789) | Soil microbial communities from uranium-contaminated site in the Upper Colorado River Basin, Wyoming, United States - RVT100D185 | ecosystem: Environmental > Terrestrial > Soil > Contaminated >... | reverse complement strand
AGACGCATTTTGCCATCGTCGTCGACGAGTACGGCGTGGTGATGGGGCACGTCACGCTGGAGGATATTCTCGAGGAGATCGTCGGCGACATTACCGACGAGCACGACGTCGACGTGCCGGGCGTGCGGCCGCAGCCGGACGGTTCGGTCAACGTCGACGGCGGGGTGCCGATCCGTGACCTCAACCGGGTGATGGACTGGAACCTGCCGGACGAGGAAGCGACCACCATCGCCGGGCTGGTGATCCATGAGTCGCAGTCGATCCCGGAGGCCGGGCAGAGCTTTACCTTCCACGGCTTCCGCTTTCGCGTGCTGCGGCGCAGCCGCAACCGCATCACCGCGCTGCGCATCACCCCGCTCACGCCGCGCAAGCCGGTGGTCTCCAAGGCGGGATAAGCGGCGCGAGCGGGCGGCCGACGGGCAACTGCAGGCTGAGGTCTCAAAGTTCGCTGAGATGCGGATCGGTCAATCACCGACACGTAAGCGGTTTCGCGACCGCGAGCGCGGTTTCGATGAACAGCTTCCCGAGCGGGCTCAGTACGCGCTTCTTCAGTGTCAGGACTCCGATCGGTCGCACGGTACTCGGCAGATCGATCGGCAGCGCCCTGAGTACCGGATGCGGCGCCGGCAATCGCAACATGAACGACGCAGCGATTCCAAGGAAGCGTCCGGTCGATACCAGATTGATGCGCATGTGCAGCGATGTAGTGACGACGGTGACGTGGGGAAGCTGCAAGTTCTTGGCGCGGAATGCTTCGACGATGAACGGCATCATGAACGTATCTGGAGTCAATATTGTCCACGGCTCGTCCATCAGATCGGCAAGCTCGATCCTGCGTCGGCGACACCACGGACTTTGTTTGGCGGCAACCACGACCAGCGGATCTTGAAAGAGAATTTCCGCGTGCATGTCGTCTTCGGGCTTCGGCCCCGCCATCCGCGTAATGACGAGTTCGATATTGCGTTCGCGCAACTCGCGATACAATTTTCCGGTGTCGCCAGCTGTGACGTGAAACACGATGCGCGGATACTGTCGGTTCAGCCGATTGATGACTGATGCCAGGAAGGCCGTCGCCGGTTCGGTCGTACCCAACCGCACCTCCCCGGCTGTGGGATCGGACAAGAACTCGATTTCCTTGACCCCCTCCCGCAGCTCGTCGAATATGGCGAGGCCGCGCCGGAGCAGTGCCTCACCGTAGGCGGTCGGCGTCACGCCGCGCGGGCTGCGGTCGAGCAGAGGCACACCGAGCGTGTGCTCAATCTCGGCCATGGCCTTTGATATTGCAGGCTGAGTCAGCGCCAGATGGGCAGCCGCCTTTGCCATGCTGCCGCATTGCACGACGGCCTGCAAAGTGTGCAGGTCGCGCAGTTTCAATCGGCGCACGATCCGCTCGTCCATAGCCTGCGGGCCCCGATAATAATCGGTTATACCCCTATATTAACATACCATTTCTCGATCCTGCGGGTCCAAACGATATTGGCGGCGCGAAGGAATTTGAAGGGGAGGAATCCATGCGACGCGCCGTGTCGGCGATTGCGGCCACGATTGCCGCCCTCGCCTTTTCAGCCTCAGCTCAAGCTTCGAGTCCGGTTCGCGTGCTTGCCGGGATGGGGGCCGGCGGCGCCCCCGACCTCTATGCCAGGGTCATCGCCGATCACATGGCTACGACTTTGAAGCGGCCCATGATCGTCGAGAACAAGCCGGGCGCCGGCGGGAATCTGGCGGCGCAGATCGTGCTCGATGCACCGGCCGACGGCCGGACGCTATGGCTCGGGAGCGCGGCGCAGACCGAAATCAATCCGAGCGTATATTCCAAGCTGAAATGGACGGTCGACGACTTCATTCCCCTCATCAAAGGCGTGCAGGCGCCGCTCGTGCTCGTGACGCATCCGAGCGTTCCGGCCAAGAACCTCGAAGCGCTGGTGGCATGGATGCGAGCCAATAAGGGCAAGCTGGGCTACGCCTCGTACAATCCCGGTACACCTTCGCACTTCCTCGGTTACCTGTTGAACGAGCGGTTCGGCCTTGATCTCGCCCATGTGCCCTATCGCGGCTCCGGGCAGCAGACGAAGGACCTGATCGCCGGCCACGTGCTGCTCGGCTTTTCGCAGGTTCAGACGACGCTCCCGCACGTGCGGTCCGGTGCCCTCAATGCGATCGCGACGACGGGACCCAGTCGCACACGTTTCATGCCCGATGTGCCGACCTTTGCCGAGCTCGGACAGCCGGAGTTTACCGCGACGATCTGGTTCGGGCTCATGGTCCGCGCGGGAACGCCGCCGGATGTGCTGGCCAAGCTGCTCTCCGCCGCCAAGGCCGCGCACGGCGCTCCCGAGATCAGACAGAAGCTGGAAAGCCAGGGCTTCGAGGTCTCGGGCCAGACGGGGCCTGAGGTGACCGCCGGCATCAAGGCGCAGATCAAAAAGTGGGCCAGGATCGTCGCGGCAACCGGGTTCAAAGCCGACTGAGAAACGGCGCGTCCTTCAAGCCCCGCCTTCCCCCGGCGCGCTGGCATGGATCGCCAGCGCATGCACGCCGCCGGCAAGCTCCGCCGACAACGTCGCGTTGATCATGCGGTGGCGGTCGAGTCGGCTCTTTCCGCGGAACGCTTCCGACACGATATAGACACGGTAATGCGTCTCGCCGCCGGGCCGCGCGCCGGCATGGCCGGCGTGCTGATGCGACTCGTCGACCACGCGCAGGCTTTCCGGCGCGAAGGCTTTGGTCAACTTCTCGGTGATAACCTGTTCGGTTGGCATGGCGCCGGCTTTAGCGGGTGTCCGGCGCCGGGGTCAATCCCGCGCCGGCGCCCGGAGCACTGTCACGGTTCAATGTCAAGACTTGCAGGGTGCTGCGCAACCTCCGCATAATGATCGGCTATGAAATTCGACTCGCCCCATTTCGACCGCATCCGGGTCAAGCCCGACGAGGACCGGCGGCTGCGCGAAAGCTCGCCGGTGTGCGATTGGCCGGGCTGCGACGGGGCGGCGACCCATCGCGCCCCCAAGGGGCGGCTGCGCGAGAACGAGTATTGGCGCTTCTGCCTGGCGCACGTACGCGACTACAACGCGACGTACAATTATTTCGCCGGAATGAGCGACGACGCCGTGGCGCAGTTCCAGAAAGATTCCGTCGTCGGCCACCGCCCGACCTGGAAGATCGGCATGAGCGGCCCGATCAATGCCCGGACGAGGCGCAGGTTCGACCGCCACGACGACCACCTCGGCGATGCCCGCGACCCGTTCGACATGTTCGGCGAGGTCGGCGGGCGCGGGCGGCCGGATTTCGACGCGCGCCGGCCGGAGAGCCGGATGCTGCGCAACGCCGAGCGCAAGGCGCTGGAGTCACTCGGCCTCGAGCGCACCGCCACCGCCCACGAGGTCAAGATGCGCTTCAAGATGTTGGTGAAGCGCCATCATCCCGACGTCAACGGCGGCGACCGCTCGACCGAGGACCGGCTGCGCGAGATCATCCAGGCGTATAATTATTTGAAGTCGGTGAAGTTCGGGTGACAGGCTGGGTGGCCGAAAGGGTCGGAAACCGGCCCAGTGGCGTTGTCACGAGCCTGAGCCGTACCTATTTGAGAGCAGGAAAGGCCCAGCCGCCCATCGGTCCAGTTTAGGCCGGATTTGCTGCCAATGTGGGTCGCAGCGGGCGGGTCAGACCCGCGCCGAGTGCCTTTCGCGGCCCACCGGCAATCTGCTAAGAGGGTGCCGCGACCACACGTAATCCCGCCCGAATCCGGCCTCGCCGCCCGTCGGGGCCACGGAGGAGCAATGACCACTGCGACCGAGCACGTGGCCGGGCTGCCGGACATGAAGGTGTCCGCGCGCCAGGTCTTCAACATCGACAGCGACATGGAAGTGCCGGCCTATTCCGAGCCGGACGAGCACGTGCCGGAGTTCGACCCGGACTACCTGTTCGACCGCCAGACCACGCTGGCGATTCTGGCCGGATTTGCCCATAACCGCCGCGTCATCGTCACCGGCTATCACGGCACCGGCAAGTCGACGCATATCGAACAGGTCGCCGCGCGGCTCAACTGGCCGTGCGTGCGCGTCAATCTCGACAGCCACATCAGCCGCATCGACCTGATCGGCAAGGACGCGATCGTCATCAAGGACGGGCAGCAGATCACGGAATTCCGCGAGGGCATCCTGCCCTGGGCACTGCAGAACAACGTCGCCCTGTGCTTCGACGAGTACGACGCCGGCCGCCCGGACGTGATGTTCGTGATCCAGCGCGTGCTGGAATCCTCCGGCCGGCTGACGCTGCTCGACCAGAGCAAGGTGATCAAGCCGCATCCCTGCTTCCGGCTGTTCGCCACCGCCAACACCGTCGGCCTCGGCGACACCTCGGGCCTCTATCACGGCACGCAGCAGATCAACCAGGGCCAGATGGACCGCTGGTCGATCGTCACCACGCTCAACTATCTGCCGCACGACAACGAGGTCGAGATCGTGCTCGCCAAGGCGAAGCACTATCGCAACGACAAGGGCCGCGACATCGTCAACCGCATGGTGCGGGTGGCCGACCTCACCCGCAACGCCTTCATGAACGGCGACATCTCGACGGTGATGAGCCCGCGCACGGTGATCATCTGGGCGGAGAATGCCGAGATCTTCCAGGATATCGGCTTCGCCTTCCGGGTGACGTTCCTCAACAAGTGCGACGAGCTGGAGCGGCCGATCGTGGCGGAGTTCTATCAGCGCTGCATGGGCACCGAGTTGCCCGAGAGCGCGGTCAACGTGGCGCTGAGCTGATGTCATGCGCGGGCTTGACCCGCGCATCCATCAATTTTTGGCACAGTGATGGATTGCCGGGTCGGGCCCGGCAATGACCGAGCCGAGAAGCTGGGCTGATTTCATGGCTTCAAACATCAAAGGCAAGATCCCGGCGAAGGAAGCGCCGAACGAGCCGTTCAAGCGGGCGGTGGCCGGCTGCGTGCGCGCGATTGCCCGCAAGGCCGAGCTTGAGGTCGCCTATGCGGCCGAGCGGCCGGGCCTGATTAGCGGCAAGGTGCGGCTGCCGGAGCCGCCGCGCAAGCTCGGCAAGCAGGAGGCAGCGATCGTGCGCGGCCATGCCGATGCCATCGCGCTCAAGCTCGCCTGCCACGATCCCGGCGTTCACCGCAAGCTGGTGCCCGGCGGGCAGCAGGCGCGCGCGGTGTTCGATGCCGTCGAGCAGGCGCGGGTCGAGGCGATCGGCGCGCGGCGCATGGCCGGCGTCAAGCAGAACCTCACCGCCATGCTGGACGACCGCTTCCACCGCAGCAAGTTCGACGAGGTCACCGATCGCGCCGACGCGCCGATCGAGGAAGCCATCGCCATGCTGGTGCGCGAGCGGCTGACCGGCGCGCCGCCACCCCCCGGCGCGCGCAAGCTGGTGGAATTGTGGCGTCCACTGATCGAGGATCGCGCCGGCCGCGATCTCGACCGGCTGGGCGAGGTGGTGGAGGATCAGCGCCGCTTCGGCGACGCGGTGCATGATCTGCTCGATTCGCTCGACATGGGCGAAGACCGCTCCAGCGACGAGGACGACGAGGAGGGCGAAGCCGGCGACCAGGATTCGCAGCCGGATTCCGGCAAGGACGGCGAGACCGACGATTCCGGCGACATGCAGCGCGCCGGCGAGGAAGCCGAGGTTTCCGCCGAGGACACCCCGGATGCGTCGGCGGAGGCGGTCGACGCGCCGTCGGCCGAGATGGCCGACGACAGCGACATGGGCGACTCGGAGGCGCCGGCGGAGCCGTGGCGGCCGCGCCACCATGGCGCCAACGAGCCGCGCGGTCCCGACTACAAGCCGTTCGTCGCGCGATTCGACGAGGTGGTCGCCGCCGAGGATCTGTGCGAGGCGGAAGAACTCGACCGTCTGCGCGGCTATCTCGACAAGCAGTTGTCGCATCTGCAAGGCGTCGTCGCGCGGCTCGCCAACCGCCTGCAGCGGCGGCTGATGGCGAAGCAGAATCGCGCCTGGGAGTTCGATCTCGAAGAGGGACAGCTCGATCCGGCGCGGCTCTCCCGCATCATCGTCGATCCGATGCACCCGCTGTCCTTCAAGCAGGAAAAGGACATGAATTTCCGCGACACCGTGGTGACGCTGCTGCTGGACAATTCCGGGTCGATGCGCGGGCGGCCGATCACGGTGGCGGCGACCTGCGCCGACATTCTCGCGCGCACGCTGGAGCGCTGCGGCGTCAAGGTCGAGATTCTCGGCTTCACCACGCGCGCCTGGAAGGGCGGGCAGTCGCGTGAGGCCTGGCTTGCCGCCGGCAAGCCGGCGCATCCCGGCCGGCTCAACGACCTGCGCCACATCATTTACAAATCCGCCGACGCGCCCTGGCGGCGTGCCCGGAAGAATCTCGGGCTGATGATGCGCGAGGGCCTGCTGAAGGAGAACATCGACGGCGAGGCGCTCGACTGGGCGCACAAGCGCCTGCTCGCGCGCACCGAGCAGCGGCGCATCCTGATGATGATCTCCGACGGCGCGCCGGTCGACGACTCGACGCTGTCGGTCAACCCCGGCAATTATCTCGAACGGCACCTGCGCTGGGTGATCGAGGAGATCGAGACGCGCTCGCCGGTCGAACTGATCGCCATCGGCATCGGCCATGACGTGACGCGCTACTACCGGCGCGCCGTCACCATCGTCGATGCCGAGGAGCTCGGCGGCGCGATGACCGACAAGCTCGCGGAGCTGTTCGAGGAAAACGCCATGCCGGAGCCGCATCGCCCGGCGCGCCGGCGCGTCCTCAACTGACGCGGGCGATCAGGCGAGAGGGCCGTTCGATGCTGCGCCGCGGCGCAACCTGGCTGATCGTCGCGCTCCTGGCCGTGTTGGCGCCGGCGGTGGCGCAATCCCCGCAGCCGGCCGATGGCCCGCGCCGGATCGAAGTGCGGGCGCAGCCGATCGCCGCATTCGACTCGCGCGATCCGTCGGTGCGCCGGTTCGGCAAGTTGGAGTTTCGCGGCGGCCTGGACCTGACCTCCCCCGACAAGGCCTTCGGCGGTCTCTCCGCCATCCACCTCGCGGCGGACGGCCGCCGTTTCATTGCGGCGACCGACCGGGGCAACTGGCTGCGCGGCGAGCTCCGCTATGACGGCGACAAGCCGGCGGGCATCGTCAACGCCGAGCTGGCGCCGATGCTTGGGCCCGACGGCAGGCCGTTGGCGCGGCGCGGCTGGTATGACACCGAAGCCATCGCCGCCGACGGCGGGACGCTCTACGTCGGCATCGAGCGCGTCAACCGCATCGTGCGCTTCAACGACGGCAAGTACGGCGTCAAGGCGCGCGCGGAGACGGTGAAGGTCCCGCCGGCGGTCGGCAAGCTGCCGAACAACAAGGGCATCGAGGGTCTGGTCTACGTTCCGCGTAAACAGCCGCTTGGCGGAACGCTGATCGCCTTCGCCGAACGCGGCCTCGACGCGGCCGGCAATCACACCGCGTTCCTGATCGGCGGCCCGAAGCCGGGCAGCTTCACGCTGAAGCGCCGCAATGACTTCGACATCAGCGACGCCGCCTTGCTGCCGACCGGCGACCTCCTGGTGCTGGAACGGCGCTTCACCTGGCTCGATGGGATCGCCATCCGCATCCGCCGTATTGCGCTGGCGCAGATCAAGCCGGATGCGCTGGTCGACGGGCCGGTGATTTTCTCCGCCGAGATGGTCCACTACGTCGACAATATGGAAGGGCTCGCCGTGCACCGGAGCGGCGGCGCGACCGTGCTGACCCTGGTGTCGGACGACAATTTTTCCGCGCTTCAGCGCACGCTGCTGCTGCAATTCACGCTGGTTGCAGAGTGAAGGCAGAAAGCAGGTGGTCATACGCGGGCTTGACCCGCGTATCCATCATGTTTGGAAAAGGATGGATCGCCGGGTCAGGCCCGGCGATGCACCGCCGATGGACGTGAGCACTCAGCCGGCCGCGGCAACCTTCTTCTTGCCGATCTGGCGCTTGAGCTCCAATGCCTTCGGCGAGAGCTCGTCGTCCTTGGCCTTGGCCAGGAACGCGTCGAGGCCGCCGCGGTGATCCACGGTCTTGAGCGCATTGGCGGATATGCGCAGCCGGACGCTGCGGCCGAGCGCGTCGGAAATCAGCGTGACGTTGCACAGGTTGGGGAGGAACCGCCGCTTGGTCTTGCGGTTCGAATGGCTCACCTTATGGCCGGTCAGGGGACCCTTGCCGGTCAATTCGCAACGCCGCGACATGGCTAAAACCTTCGGATTTTCTGGCTCGCGCCCGTGATGCCGGACGGATTCAACACATTTTGTCGAGAGACCGCGCACCTATAGTGAGCACCGGCTGGGGCGTCAAGGACGCATAAACCAGGACGCATAAACCGGGCTGCACCCGGGTCGCCGGTGGGCCGTTAACGAATTTTGCCCGCACTTTTCCCCATTGTCTCGAAATTGCCGAGCTTCTCTGGCTGGTGCGCTTGTGGCCGGTGCGCCAATGTGCTGCGCTAGTGTGGCGGATTTGACGTTCCTACCAGCAGTGCGGCGAGTCCTTCGTAGGAACGTCAATTCCAAAGCCACACTAGAATCATATAGTTGCTAGTGTCCCTTTGGTTCCGACGTTCGTACGAACGCGTGCTGCAAAGGGATACGAACGTCGGAACCGGGACACTAGCGGACCGGCTCCCGACATCTGGAGAGTGCCTTTCGTGCGGTTACCGTTTGGCCTGTGGTGTCGCACCGCCCTGGCGGCGATGGCAGCGTCCGCGTTGCTGGCGCAGACGCCGGTTGCGACGGCGCGCGCGCAGGGCCGGGTCGATGCCCGCTATACGGCGACCCTCGCCGGGCTTCCGATCGGCCGGGGCGCCTGGGTCATCGATATCGGCGACGACAAATACTTGACCGCGGCCAGCGGCGTGACCGCGGGACTGCTGCGGCTGTTTTCCAGCGGCGAGGGGACGGGAGCCTCGCGCGGCCGCGTTGTCAACGGCCAGCTCGTTCCCGCCAGCTACGCTGCCAACATTTCCACCAGCTGGCGCAACAATGAAGTGCGGATTGCGCTCAAGGCCGGCACCGTCAAGGATCTCGCGGTCTCTCCGCCGGTCAAGCCCGATTCCGGGCGCGTTCCGCTGAGCGATGCACACCGGCGCGGGGTGATCGATCCGATGACGGCGTCGCTGGTTCGCGTTGCCGGCAACGGCAACCCGCTGGTCCCGGGATCGTGCCGGCGCACCGTGCCGGTGTTCGACGGCCGTATGCGCTACGACCTGCATCTGGCCTACAAGCGCATGGACCAAGTAAAGGCGGCCAAGGGGTATGCCGGTCCGGCGCTGGTCTGCGCCGTCTATTTTGTTCCGATCGCCGGCCATATCCCCGACCGCGCCGCCATCAAGTATCTGACGCAATCGCGCGATATGGAAATCTGGCTGACACCGATCGCCGGTACCTCCGTCCTGGTGCCGTTCCGGGTGACCGTTCCGACGCCGTTCGGCATCGGCATTCTGGAAGCGACCCAGTTCCTGACCGTCGCCGGCCGGACGCGCGCGGCGACCTCGGGTGAGACAACACAATGAGCGGGCGAGCAGCCGGTAACATGGGGAGAGATCGTTGGTGTGGCTCGATTTGCGCTTGACTCTCGGGGCAGATCGAGTCCGCCCGCGGGTTAAGCCTTTGCGCCGTTCAAACCCATCCGACATGACCTGATGACACCTGATCTTGAAGCCGTCTTGGTTTGCCCGCAAGATGTAGTAGGGAACGAAGCCCTATCCCCGCGGAGTCAGCGATTCGGGCGCGATTCGTTCGGGACTCGTTCCATCCGTTGACGGCACGCACGCCAAGCGTCGCATTGTGGTACAGAAGGGAGTGCTGGTGCCGCTTGGACCGATGTTTGCCGACGGCTGTCGACGGGCGCCGTCGCGGCGCCCGCGATTCGCCGGCGGAGCAGTCCCCAACACGAGAACGAAATGCTAGGCTCAGACCGCCGGAGTGAGCCCGCCCCTGGGCGAATTCCGGTCCGCCGGACCATCCATGCCGATCAGCTTTTCCTCGCCATCCAGCCGTGATTCCCGCGCCCGCGGCGCCGGGGTGACGGCCGTCTTGGGGCCGACCAATACCGGCAAGACGCATCTTGCGATCGAGCGGATGCTCGCCCATTCCTCCGGCATCATCGGATTGCCGCTGCGGCTGCTGGCGCGCGAGGTCTACAATAAATGCGTCGAGCGGGTCGGCGCGGACGCGGTCGCGCTGGTCACCGGCGAGGAAAAGATCAAGCCGGCCAACCCACGCTATTGGGTGGCGACCGTCGAAGCGATGCCGCGCGACCTCGACGTGGCGTTCCTTGCCGTCGACGAGATCCAGCTCGGCGCCGATCTCGAGCGCGGCCACGTCTTCACCGACCGGATGCTGCACCGCCGGGCGCGCGAGGAGACGCTCGTGCTCGGCGCCGCGACCATGCGTCCGATCGTCGAGAGGCTCCTGCCGGGCGCGCACATTGTCAGCCGTCCGCGGCTGTCGCTGCTCACCTTCGCCGGCGAAAAGAAGTTGACCCGGCTGCCGCGCCGCTCGGCGATCGTCGCGTTCTCGGCCGAAGAAGTGTATGCGATCGGCGAGTTGATTCGCCGCCAACGCGGCGGCGCCGCGGTCGTGCTCGGGGCGCTGTCGCCGCGCACCCGCAACGCGCAGGTCGCCATGTATCAGGCGGGCGACGTCGATTATCTGGTCGCCACCGATGCGATCGGCATGGGCCTCAATCTCGACGTCGACCATGTGGCGTTTGCCTCCGACCGCAAGTTCGACGGCTACCAGTTTCGCAAGCTCAATCCGTCCGAGCTCGCGCAGATCGCCGGCCGCGCCGGCCGCGCCACGCGCGATGGAACCTTCGGCACCACCGGGCGCTGTCCGGCGTTCGAGGACGAACTGGTGCACCAGTTGGAAAGCCACACCTTCGAGCCGGTGAAAGTGTTGCAGTGGCGCAATGCCACGCTCGACTTTTCCTCGCTCGGCGCGCTGCAAGCCTCGCTCGCGGTGACGCCGACCGAGCAGGGGCTGACCCGCGCGCCGGTCGCCGAAGACATCCAGGTTCTCGACCACGCGGCGCGCGACGAAGCGGCGCATGCGCTCGCCAAGACGCCGCAGGCGGTGGAACGCCTGTGGGAAGTCTGCCAGATTCCCGACTACCGCAAGATCGCGCCGGCCACGCATGCGGAACTGGCGGTCACGCTCTATCGCTTTCTGATCGGGGGCCGCATTCCGATCGACTGGTTCGCCCGCCAGATCGAACAGGCCGATCGTAGCGACGGCGGCATCGACGCGTTGTCGGCCCGCATCGCGCATATCCGGACCTGGACCTTTGCCGCCAACCGTCCCGACTGGCTCGACGATCCGGAGCACTGGCAAGGCGTCACCCGCGCGGTCGAGGACAAGCTGTCCGACGCCTTGCACGAGCGGCTCACCGAGCGCTTCGTCGACCGGCGCACCAGCGTATTGATGCGGCGGCTGCGCGAGAACACGATGCCGGAAGCCGAGATCGGCAAGTCCGGCGAGGTCGTGATCGAAGGACACGTGCTCGGACGGCTCGACGGCTTCACCTTCGCCGCCGATCCGTCGGCCGGCGGATCCGAAGCCAAGGCGCTGCATGCCGCCGCGCAGAAGGCATTGGCTGGCGAGATCGAGGCGCGCGCGGCACGTCTCGCGCAGGCGCGTGACGAGCAGTTCGTGCTTGCCTCCGACGGCGCGGTCCGTTGGCTCGGCGAAGTCGTCGGCAGGCTCAACCCCGGCGAGGACGCCTTGCGCCCGCGCGTGCGCATCGTCGCCGACGAACATCTCTCCGGTCCGACCCGCGATGCCGTGCAGGCCCGGCTCGATCTCTGGCTCAAGGCGCACCTGGAAAAGCTGCTCGGTCCGCTGTTTGCGCTCAACGCCGCGGAAGACGTGACCGGCATCGCCCGCGGCGTTGCGTTTCAACTGGTCGAAGCGCTCGGCGTGCTGGAGCGGCAGAAAGTCGCCGAGGATGTCAAGGGCCTGGATCAGCCGGCGCGCGCGGCGCTGCGCAAGTACGGTGTGCGCTTCGGCGCCTACCACATCTACATGCCGCTCCTGCTCAAGCCGGCAGCGCGTTCGCTCGCGGTGCGGCTCGCCGCCCTCAAGCACGCGGAGCTCAACGTCGAGGGGCTCGACGACCTCCAGCAGCTTGCCGCCAGCGGACGCACGTCGATTCCGGCGAACAAGGAGATTCCGCGCGCGCTCTACCGCACCATCGGCTATCGCGCCTGCGGCGAGCGCGCGGTGCGCGTGGATATTCTCGAACGGCTCGCCGATCTGATTCGCGCGGCGCTGTCGTGGCGTCCGGGGGCGCCGGGTCCAAAGCCCGCCGGCGCGTTCGGCGGCGCCGGCTTCACCGTCGCCGGTCCGATGACGTCGCTGATCGGCGCCTCGGGCGAGGACATGGCCTCGATCCTGCGCGCGCTCGGCTATCGCATGGAGATGCGGCCGAAGCCGGTGGAGCCGGAACCGGCAGCGCCGGTGGTGGCCGACGCCGCACCCGCCGCCACCGCGGGCGATGTCCCGGCGGCTGCAGCCGATGACGCCACCATGCCGGAGACGGAGCCGGTGCCGATCGTGCCCGACACGGAAGCGGCAGCCGCGCCGGAGCCGCCAGCACCCGCGGCAGCGCCCGACGCCCCGGCGCCATCCGCCGAACCGGAGCCGGCCCCGCCACAATCGGCCGCGGCCGATGCGGACGCTGCACCGGCTGCCGTGGCGGATCAGCCGGCGCCGGTTGCAGACGCCGCCGCCGCCCCGGCGACGCCGGAGGAGCCGGTGCTGATCGAGGTGTGGCGGCCGGGCCGCCGCTCCGACGAGCGGCGCAGCACGTCGCGTCCTCCGCGACGCGCTGGCCGTGGCCGCCAAGAGCGGCCGCACGACCGCGGCGCGCCGGCAGAACCGGCGGCAGCGGCAGCGGCCGAGCCGTCTGCGGACGGCGCTGCCGCGGCTGAGGCGCCTCCTGCCGCCGCGGACAAGCAGCCCCGGCGCCGCGGCCGCAGGCCGGATCGTTCCGATCGGCCGGAGCGGGAAGCGCGGGGAGATCGCCCGCCGCGGCGCGAGCAACGCGGTGACCGGGAGCCGCGCGGGGATCGCCCGCCGCGGCGCGAGCGCGAACCGCGCCGGCCGTCCTTCCAGGCTCGTCCGCCGGCCGCCGAGCGGCGCGACAAGCCGCCGGATCCGAATTCGCCGTTCGCCAAGCTCGCGGCGTTGAAGGAACAACTCGAGGCCGCCAGCAAGGAGCGGCGCTAACTCATCTTGGATCGGCAGCGGCTCGACAAGTGGCTCTGGCACGCGCGCGTGGTGCGCACCCGATCGGGCGCCGCTGCGTTGATCGCGGCCGGCCATGTGCGGGTGAACGGGGAACGCAACAGGAGCCCGGGCCGGGCGGTGCGGGCCGGCGACGTGC
>Ga0326597_10009025_pt1 | contig 13401 bp, 8 predicted proteins | sample RVTome_12_FD_203789 | JGI IMG/M metagenome (GOLD analysis project Ga0326597, IMG submission 203789) | Soil microbial communities from uranium-contaminated site in the Upper Colorado River Basin, Wyoming, United States - RVT100D185 | ecosystem: Environmental > Terrestrial > Soil > Contaminated >... | reverse complement strand
ATGCTCGCCCTCCGCGCCGAACTTCGCGAACGCGGCACTTTCAATCCCCCCAACCCCCCTTTGTTAAAGGGGGGTAATGCGAATGCGTCGGGGGGATTTTCGAAGGGGGGCGACACCGACCCGTCCATCCCCCCTTTGGCAAAGGGGGGTGCGCGAAGCGCGGGGGGATTTGAGCCGAACCTGGCCGACCTCCTGCCGCTCGTCGCTCTCGGCACCGTCGCGGACGTGGTCGCGCTCGACCACAACAACCGCATCCTGGTGCAGCAGGGCCTGAACCGCATCCGCGGCGGGCGCATGCAGCCCGGCATCGCTGCGATGTTCCAGGTCGCGGCGCGCGACCCGCTTCGCGCTACCGCGCGCGACCTGGGTTTCGCCGTGGCGCCCCGGCTCAACGCGGCAGGCCGGCTCACCGACATGGCGCTCGGCATCGAATGCCTCATCACCGATGATGCGGGGCGCGCGCAAGCCATCGCCAGCGACCTCGACCGCCTCAACCGGGAACGGCGTGCGATCCAATCCGACATGCACGACGGGGCGATGGCCGCGGTCGGGGCGCGGCAATTCGACGACAGTTGCACGCTGAGCCTGTTCGATCCCGCCTGGCATCAGGGCGTAGTCGGCATCGTGGCCGGGCGTATCAAGGACCGCTTTCACCGTCCGGCCATCGCGTTCGCGCGCGGCAACCCGGGCGAGATCCGCGGCTCGGGCCGCTCGATCCCGGGCCTCCACTTGCGCGACGCGCTCGACCGGGTGGCGGTGCTGCACCCCGGCCTGATCCTGAAGTTCGGCGGTCACGCCGCTGCCGCCGGGCTCACGCTGCGCGAGTCCGATTTCGAGCGTTTCCGGGAAGCATTCGAGGAAGCCGCGCAGTCGCTGCTCACGCCCGCCGACCTCGAGCGCGTGATCGAAACCGACGGCGCGCTCGCGCCCGGGGAGCTCACTCCGGACTCTGTCGCCCTGCTGTCGGCGCCGGTATGGGGACACGGATTTCCCGCGCCGCGCTTCTGCGACGAGTTCGAGGTCACGGCGCAGCGCGTGGTGGGAGAAAAACACCTCAAGCTTACGCTCACGCATGGCAGCCAGCGCATCGAGGCCATACGCTTCAATTTCCTGGAAACCGCCCCGCGCCGAATCCGGGCTGTCTACCAGCCCGCCCTCAACGAATACAACGGCCGGACGTCGGTCCAGCTCAATATCGAGCACTGGGAAGAGGCTTAGCGGGGGCTCGTGCCCCCTACACTCCCCTCCTACCCGAGGAGGGGTGCGCCCACAGGGCGCGGGGTGGTGGGAGGATTCCAGCACGACTGCGTCGCGCATTGCCGGGGGGCGGCCCCGGTCCCGGTGACTTTCTCTTTGCTCGCCCAAAGCGAAAGTCACCAAAGAGAAAGGGCGCCCCGGTTCGCCGCCGCTTACTCGTTTCCTCGCGCGGTCCCCTGCGCTACTCGACCGGTCCGGCGGTCTGCGCAACTCGCGCACCGTACGCGCGACCGCATATCTATCAGGCGGGAAATCTCAGCGATACACGGTGTATACGCGAAACTCGCCCAGTGCTCGACCGAAACCCCGGACCGCTCTGCGTTGCTCGGCGGCGAACAGGGCCCCAGTTGAAACCGTGCTGCGCCCCCGTATTGCGGGAGAAGTATACTTAACATCATGAACTAAAACATATTTTTATGATTCTGGCCCCATTTGTTCTTCGTTTCCCCGTAGACTAGCTGTCACCTATTCGAAAAACGCCTGGTAGAATCGAAAATTGACCGCAAATATATATTTTCTAGGAAAGTTGGCCGCGCGGTCGCTTTTCGAATATACTCACCGCTTGCGGCCAAATATCGAAATCACCAGGCGTATTTCGGAGAATGAATGGCAACTGAAGCTATCGGCTACGACAGGCTAATTCAGATATACCAGTTGCCCGCCCGGCCGCTCGCGCGGCTTGCATTGATCGATTCGTCCGTAAGTGGCAGGCACACGACATCCAACGGGGACTTCGAACTCATGCGATTCGAGTCCAAGTACCGCCCCTCACATACGCTAGTCAGTGACCTGCAGTTCGCGCTTCGCTATGAGGGTATCAATCTCGAAGTACTCGCCCTGCTCTTTACCTCTGCCGGACGGACCGAGTTGGACACTTGGCTGGCGGCACAACCTGAATCCCATTTCGCACGCCGCGCCGGTTATTTGTACGAGTGGTTGACGGGCAACGAACTTACGGCTGCGGCCCCGCCTAAAGCCGCTTACGTCCCGATACTCGACGAAAAATTGCAATTCGGTTTCGCCGGAGGTACGAGAAACACGAAATTTCGGGTCATCGACAATCTACCCGGCAACCGACAATTCTGCCCCCTCGTACGGAAAACCGAGTACTTGCAATCGTTGACCCGGAAAGATTTGAAGCGGCGCACCCAGGAAACACTCGCTAGGTATGACCGCGACCTGCTACGACGGGCAGCCGCGTTCCTCTACCTCAAGGAAACACATTCCTCTTTTGAGGTTGAGCGCGAAAAGCCCAGCGCCGACCGTGCCCGGCGTTTCGCGGATCTGCTGCGCGAGGGCGAAAGCGGCGTCCCTCTTTCGGAAAGTCGCCTGGCCCAACTGCAGAACGCCGTCGTTGACGCTCGTTTTCATGAGTTCTCTTACCGTCACCAGCAAAACTGGATCGGACAGGATCTCGGTCACCGCAAGAAGGTCGATTTCGTGCCAGCACGCCCCGAGGACGTGCCCGGGCTGATGAATGGACTTGTAGAGTTCTCCGAAGCTTTACGAGCGAAGCCTGATGGCATGGATCCGGTCGTTGCCGCCGCAAGCCTTGCCTTCGGCTTTGTGTTCATACATCCGTTCATGGATGGTAACGGGCGACTGCATCGCTATCTTATCCATGAAGTGCTCTCATCGAGCGGCTTCACGCCGAAGGGCATCGTGCTTCCGGTGTCAGCTGTCATCCTAGCCAACCTGGACAAATATATTCACGCGCTCGAACGCTTCTCCAAGCCCTTGCAAGCACGCACGACATACAACCCTGACGTCCCGCAAGCGCCGGCGACCGGAAACGATGCACTCTACTTCCGCTACTTCGATTTGACGGAGCAAGCCTCATTTCTCTACTGGGCGCTTGAACGTACGGTCGAGCACGACCTTGAGCAAGAAATAGCGTTTCTCCTTGGCTTCGATGCGGCTCGCGCAAGACTGGGCGGGATGCTCGACTGGCCCGCGCACTCGCTTGACCTGTTCATTCGTTTCGTGCACCAGAATGGGGGCACGCTCTCCAAAACCAAGCACCAGTCACACTTTGGATGGATGACTGACGACGAGGTAAAGCGCTGCGAAGCCGTCGTGGTCGAAGCTTTTGGAGATGGAATAAATCGAGATGGTGCGCATTGATGGTAGTACCTGTGATAGATCTGTTCGCCGGACCCGGCGGTCTCAGGGAAGGCTTCGCGTCGCTCAGCCAACGTGAAGAGGGCTTTCCGATCAACCAACGAGCCACTAAACTACTAATTGCCTGGCCTTCCTCTTGGTTTTGAACATGAGTGATTCTTGGAGCCGCGAAGAAGTAGAGGCGACGGTAGCAGACTACTTCGATATGCTGACCATGCAATTGACTGGTCAGCAATATAACAAGACAGACCATCGGCACAGACTCCAGCGCTTACTCAACGGCCGCTCTGAAGGGGCCATCGAACGCAAACACCAAAATATCAGCGCGATATTGATTGAACTGAACTGTCCATGGATACCGGGGTACAAGCCGCTGGGCAACTATCAAGCGTTGCTATTTAACGTGGTCGAAGACAGGCTCAAGAACAGTTCAATATTCGATGAAGCTGCGCTTGCGGCGGTCCAGATGCCCGCCGCCGTTCCCAAAATCAATGATTTCACGAATCTGGCAGTCGAACCTCCTCGGCTTTCCCACTCGGCGCGCGAGGTTAAGCCTGGTTCTGCAGTTCGGCTTGTCAGGAATGCCGACAAGCGCGATTACATTGAACGCGAGGCGCGCAACACCTCCCTTGGGCTCGCTGGCGAAAAATTCGTAGTCCAGTACGAGCGGTGGCCCCTCACCTCGCTCGGGGGAGAGAAGCTTGCGAATAAGATCGACCATGTTTCAGTCACTCAGGGTGACGGGCTCGGTTTCGACGTCTTTTCGTTCGATGTAAACGGCCGTGAGAGATTGATTGAGGTAAAAACTACGTCCTTTGGAAAAGAAACTCCGTTTTTCATTACGCGTAACGAGGTCGCCCTCTCGAAATCCGAAGCCGACCTTTTTCATATCTATCGACTTTTCGATTTCCGAAGAGAACCGCGACTATTTTCGTTCCGCGGTCCGGTAGACCGGCACTGCAATCTAGATCCCGTTACCTTCCAAGCGCGCTTCTCGTAAATCGTGAGATACCCGCTGTAGGGATCAGGCTGAGCTGGCCCAGACCTGGGTTACCCGCGAGTGCAACTGGATGACTTTTTCTAAGCGGGGGGTTTTGTTTGTAGGGCCCCTGTTCGCCGCCGAGCAGCGCAGACCAGCCAAGGGGTGCGGCTGTGACTCGTTAGCCGCAGGCCCGTTTGCGGGAACAGCCGCGTACGACCCGGTCAACTGATACCCCCATATCCTTAAGCAATTCCCTTCCTGAAAGTTTTCTGAGAGCGACGCCGGGTCGTGGGCGAGCACTGGGCGAGCATCAATTCCGCCTGCCCTGCCGCAGATATCACCCGCCCGAAGGTTCCATGAGCGTCAAGGCTCTAGTCAACGCTATCGGGCCGTCTCGCGTTCAGGAGGAAACAGCATGCTGGCATCCCATGCGCGCAAAGACCCATTCAAGCCCCCTGGCCGTCGAGGCTATTGCAAGCCGGATCATCACGTTACGGGGCGAGCGCGTGCTGCTTGATGCCGATCTCGCCGCCCTCTACGGGGTGGAAACGCGGCGACTGAACGAGCAGGTGCGCCGTAACCGGCGGCGTTTCCCGGCAGACTTTATCTTCCGCCTGACCCGCGGGGAACTCGAAAACTTGATGTCGCAATTTGCGACATCAAGATGGGGCGGACGCCGGAAGCTGCCGTATGCCTTCACAGAGCACGGCGCCATCCAGGCCGCGACTATCCTGAGCACGCGCCGCGCGGTGGAGGTGTCGGTGTACGTCGTGAGGGCCTTCGTCCAGTTGCGCGGGGTGCTGACTGCCAATCGCGAGCTCGCGAAACGGCTCGATGAACTCGAAGGGCGGATCGAGCGGAAGCTCCACACCCATGATCGCGTCATTGCGGAAATCCTGGACGCCATCCGGCAATTGATGGCACCGCCCGAACCGAAGCGCGGTCGCCCGATAGGATTTGTTACCGGAGAATAAGTACAGGTCTATGACTTGGTGCCAGCGAAGGGCAGTGACGGTGTAACCAGTTCAAGCACATGGGTCACACCCGAGTTCAAGGACATGGGTTACAGCATGAAACGGAGCCACTCGGGTTTGCATTTGGGGCCCCTGTTCGCCGCCGAGCAGCGCAGACCGGACAAGGGGTGCGGCTGTGACTCGTTAGCCGCAGGCCCGTTTGCGGGAACAGCCGCGTAAGACCCGGTCAACTGATACCCCCATACCCTAATGCAATTCCCTTCCTGAGAGTTTTCTAAGAGCCAAGCCGGGTCGTGGTCGAGCACTGGGCGAGTTGGGTAAACGTTGAATGGATAGCCAACAACTCGCGCCTGAGGACCCTGCAAGAGTCGAGCCGGTGCGCGAGTTGCGCAGACCGCCGGGCTGGTCGAGCAGCGCAGGGACACCACACGAGGTTACGAGGTAGTGGCGGCGAACCGGGGATTCCCCTTTCTTTGGTGACTTTCTTTGGGGGAGCAAAGAAAGTCACCGGCCCCGGGGCCGCACCCCGGCAATGCACGACGCAGTCGTGCTGGATGCTCCCACCACCCCGCTCGCTGCGCGAGCACCCCTCCTCCGGCAGGAGGGGAATATAACCTGCCGTCGGCAACAGTAAGCCCCCTCCCCGCTGTATAATTTCTCATATTCAGGCAACCTCCATGGAAGCGGAACAAGTCAACGCCATCGCCAGGCGGCTCTCCGACGTCGAGGGCCGTGCCGCTGAGCTGCGGAGGTATCTTTGACTTCGAGGCCAAGCAGCGCCGCCTGACCGAAGTCACCCGTCTCGCGGAAGACCCCGCCGTGTGGAGCGATAACAAGCGCGCCCAGGAACTCGGCCGGGAGCGCAAGTCCCTCGAATCGCTGATCCGCACGTTCGGCCAGATCGACACCGGGCTGCGCGACGCGAAAGAGCTCTTCGACATCGCCCGCAGCGAGCAGGACGACGCGACGCTGGTTGCGATCGAAAAGGATGCGCGCGGGCTGGAGCAGACCGTGGCGGACATGGAGTTCCGCCGCATGTTCTCCAACCCGATGGACCCCAATAGCTGCTTCCTGGACATCCAGGCGGGCTCGGGCGGCACCGAGGCACAGGACTGGGCGCAGATGCTGGAGCGGATGTACCTGCGTTATTGCGAGCGCAAGGGATTCCGCGTCGAGCTGCTCGAGGAGTCACCCGGTGAAGTCGCCGGCATCAAGAGCGCGGCGCTCAAGGTGAACGGCGATTACGCCTACGGCCACCTGCGCACCGAGACCGGCGTGCACCGGCTGGTGCGGAAATCGCCGTTCGATGCCAACGCCCGGCGCCACACCTCGTTTGCCAGCGTCTTCGTCTACCCCGAGGTGGACGAAACCATCGACGTCACCATCAACCCGGCCGACCTGCGCGTCGACACCTTCCGCGCCTCGGGCGCCGGCGGCCAGCACGTCAACAAGACCGACTCGGCGATCCGCATCACGCACCTGCCGACCAACATCGTGGTGCAGTGCCAGAATGACCGCTCTCAGCACCGCAACCGGGCGGAGGCCATGGCGATGCTCAAGTCGAAGCTCTACGAGCTCGAGGTGAGAAAGCGCCAGGAGGAGAAACAGGTACTGGAGGACACCAAGACCGACATCGGCTGGGGGCACCAGATCCGCTCCTACGTGCTCGACCAGTCGCGCATCAAGGACCTGCGCACCAATATCGAGATCGGCAACACCCAGGCGGTGCTGGATGGCGATCTCGACGATTTCATCGAGGCGAGCCTCAAGCGCGGAGTATAAGTTCTTGAAAAACTCGCGTCGCTCCCGCGTAGACGGGAGCCCAGAAAATCGAGCGTATATGAAATCAACAAATTACTGGATTCCCGCCGCCGCGGGAATGACGGTTGGAGTGTGCACGGCGCATATTTCGACAAGCCGCTAAGCAGACGAGACCGGACATGTCGAAGAACCCCAAAGACCCCCCGCGTCGCGAGCCGCAGGCCGAGAGCGCCCAGGACCGCGAGAAACTGGTCGCCGAACGCCGCGCGAAGCTGAAGGCGTTGCGCGAGCAGGGGTTCGCCTACCCCAACGACTTCGGGCGCGAACACCTCGCCGCCGATCTCCAGTCCCGTTACGGCAAGCACGATCACTCCGCGCTCGAAGCGAGCCCGGTGAAGGTGAAGATCGGCGGCCGCATCGTGCTGAAGCGCGTGATGGGCAAGGCGAGCTTCGCCACGATCCGTGACGCAAGCGGGACGATCCAGATCTTCGTCTCCGACAGCGACTCCGGAGAGGCCGCGCACGCCGGCTTCAAGCACTCCGACATCGGCGACATCATCGGTGTCGAGGGGGAGCTGTTCCGCACGCGGACCGGCGAGCTCACGGTGCGGGCCCGCACGCTGCGGCTGCTCGCCAAGTCGCTGCGCCCGCTGCCGGAGAAATATCACGGACTGACCGACCCGGAGCTCAAGTACCGCCAGCGCTACGTCGATCTCATCGTCAACGAGGACACCCGGCGCGTCTTCCTGCTGCGCTCGCGCATCGTGCACGCCATCCGCGATTTCCTGCTCGGCGAGCAGTTCCTGGAAGTCGAAACGCCGATGATGCAGCCGATTCCGGGCGGCGCCGCCGCGCGCCCGTTCACGACGCACCACAATGCGCTCGATCTCGACCTCTATCTCCGCATCGCCCCCGAGCTCTATCTCAAGCGGCTGGTGGTGGGCGGCATCGAGAAGGTGTTCGAGGTAAACCGCAATTTCCGCAACGAGGGCATCTCCACGAAACACAATCCCGAGTTCACGATGCTCGAGTTCTATGCGGCCTACACCGATTACGAGTACATGATGGCGGTAATCCCGCGCATGCTCGCGCACACCGCGCAGGCGGCGCTGGGAAGTCTCCGCTTTACCTATCAGGGGAACGAAATCGACCTGGCCAGGCCTTATGAGCGCCTGACCATCACGCAGGCGATCAGGAAATTCCATCCGTCGGTCACCGACACGTTGCTCAATGACCGCTCCGCGCTGATCGCCCGCCTCACGGAACTCGGCATCGCCTACCGCCCGGCTGACGGTGTCGGCGGACTGCAACTCACCCTCTTCGAAAACACGGTCGAGGACCAGCTGATCCAGCCGACTTTCATCGTCGACTATCCCACCGAGGTGTCGCCGCTGGCGCGCCGCAGCGCCCGGAATCCCGCCATTGCCGAGCGCTTCGAGCTCTATATCGCCGGGCGCGAGATCGCCAACGGCTTTTCCGAGCTGAACGATCCCGAGGACCAGGCCGAGCGCTTCGCGCAGCAGGCCCGGCAGAAGGAAGCGGGCGACGCGGAAGCCATGCACTACGATGCCGACTTCATCCGCGCGCTCGAGTACGGCATGCCGCCCGCCTCCGGCGCCGGCATCGGCATCGACCGCCTGGTGATGCTGCTCACCGACAGCCCCTCGATCCGCGACGTGATCCTGTTCCCTCTCCTCCGCCCCGAGTAAAACAAAAATAGACAGGATTAACAGGATTAACAGGATTAGTTCGAAGAACAACAACCCAACCATATTGGTCGATATCGTTTGTATTTAATCTTGTTAATCATGTAAATCCTGTCTATTTGCTTTTGATCTTTGCTTTTTTGTTTCGCGAATCCTGTCTATTCCTCGATCGTGAACCCTCCCGCTGACAAGCCGCTCTGGCAGCCCTCTCCCGAGCGCATCGCCCATGCCAACCTGACGGCATTCACGCGCCAGGTGCGCAGCCGCTGGGGCGCGGCGTTTGACGATTATGCGGGGCTCCACCGCTGGTCCGTCTCCGAGCCGGCGCGGTTCTGGGAGTCGGTGTGGTCGTTCTGCGGGGTGATCGGGGATGCCGGCGACGGGCCGGCGCTGGAGAACGGACACAGGATGCCGGGTGCGCGCTGGTTCCCGGAAGCGCGGCTCAACTACGCCGAGAACCTGCTGCGGCGCCGCGACCGCTCGCCCGCCATCGTGTTCTGGAGTGAGGAGCGGCTTAAGAGCGCGGTCACCTGCGCCGAGCTCTACTCCGAGGTATCGCGCCTGTCGCAAGCGCTGCGGGAGGCGGGCGTCAAGCCCGGCGACCGCGTCGCCGGCTACATGCCCAACGCCCCCGGCGCGGTGATCGCGATGCTGGCGACGGCGAGTCTCGGCGCCGTCTGGTCCTCATGCTCCCCCGATTTCGGCGTGCAGGGGGTGCTCGACCGCTTCGGCCAGATCGAGCCCAGGATATTGTTCGCCACCGACGGCTATTTCTACAACGGCAAGACGATCGACACCGTCGATCGTCTGAAGGACATATCCGGAAATCTTCCCTCCGTGGAAAAAGTCGTCGTGGTGCCCTACACGCAGGCACAGCCGCGGATCTCGGGCATACCGCGGGCGGTGAATGTCCACGACCTGATGGCGCCTTACCGCCCGCGGGAGATCCGCTTCGAGCGCTTCCCGTTCGACCATCCGCTCTACATTCTCTATTCCTCGGGCACCACCGGCGTGCCGAAGTGCATCGTGCACGGCGCAGGCGGCACCCTGCTCCAGCACCTGAAAGAGCACCAGCTGCACGTCGATCTCAAGCCCGGCGAGCGCCTGTTCTATTTCACGACCTGCGGCTGGATGATGTGGAACTGGCTCGCCTCCGCCCTTGCCTCCCGCGCCACGCTGGTGCTCTACGACGGCTCGCCGTTCGTCGCCGGCGGCCGGATCCTGTTCGACTACGCGGACGCGGCGCGCATGACCGTCTTCGGCACCTCGGCCAAGTTCATCGACAGTGCCGCCAAGGCGGGACTGCGGCCGCGCCTGTCGCATCGGTTGACGGCCATAAAGGCCATGCTCTCGACCGGCTCGCCGCTCGCTCCGGAAGGTTTCGATTACGTCTACGGCGAAGTCAAGCGCGATCTCCATCTTGCCTCGATCTCTGGCGGCACCGACCTCATCTCGTGCTTCGTGCTCGGCAACCCGACGAGCCCGGTGTGGCGCGGCGAGATACAGGGCCCCGGACTCGGAATGAAGGTCGAGGTCTTCGACGACACGGGCCGGCCGGTGCGCTCGCAAAAGGGCGAGCTGGTGTGCACCGCGCCCTTCCCCTCGATGCCGGTCGGCTTCTGGAATGACCCTGACGGCGCCAAGTATCGCGCCGCCTACTTCGAGAAGTACCCCGGCGCATGGTGCCATGGCGATTACATCGAGCTGACGGAGCACGGCGGATTCGTGATCTACGGTCGCTCCGATGCCGTGCTGAATCCCGGCGGCGTGCGCATCGGCACCGCCGAGATCTACCGCCAGGTGGAGCGCCTCGACGAGGTGGTCGAAAGCCTCGTCGTCGGCCAGGACTGGCCCCCGGACCGGCCCACCGATGTGCGCGTCGTGCTGTTCGTGCGGCTGCGCGATGGCATCCGTCTCGATGACGAACTCGTGGAAAAAATCAAGCACACGATCCGCAACAACGCCACCCCGCGCCACGTGCCGGCCAGGATCGTGCAGGTCCCCGACATTCCCCGCACCCGGAGCGGCAAGATCGTCGAACTCGCGGTGCGCAACGTGGTGCACGGGCGGCCGGTGAAGAACCTCGAAGCGCTGGCGAACCCGGAGGCGCTTGCGCATTACAAAGATTGCCCGGAGCTGCGTTCCTGAATCCGAGCAGTAATCAGTGCTGAGTCCTGAGCCGCACCACCCCGTCACCTTCGGTGCCACCCCTCCTCACAGAGTAAGGAGAGGAGTGCCCAATAGTTCCCCGCCTGCCCGAGGCGGGGTGGCGCGCAGCGCCGGGGTGGTGGGAGAAACTCAGCACTCAGCACTGGGCGGGGCTGACGGCTGACGGCTGGCGGCTGACGACTCACGGCTCACCCGCAATGACAGCGCTTGCTCTTTCGCTCGTCCTCGCCGCCGCCTTCATCCACGCGAGCTGGAACTACTTCCTCAAGCGCTCCGGCGGCGGCACCGTCTTCGTGTGGCTGTTCGCCACGCTCTCGGCGCTGATCTACGCGCCGCTCGCGGCATTCATCATCTGGTGGCAGCAGCCCGAGTTCGGCTGGGTGCATTACGGGCTGATGTTCGCGAGCGCAGCGCTGCACACGGCGTATTACCTGCTGCTCGACCGCGGCTATCGCAGCGGCGACCTCTCGGTGGTCTACCCCCTCGCGCGCGGCACCGGCCCGCTCATCACGATACTGTGCGCCGTGCTGCTGCTGCAGGAGCGCCCGACCCCGGTCGCGGTGACCGGCGCGCTGCTCATCGGCGGCGGCGCCATCGCGCTGACCGGCGACCCGCGCAAGCTGAGGCAGTCCGGGAACATCCATGCCGTCGGCTTCGCGCTGCTCACCGGCTGCATGATCGCCAGCTACACGCTGGTGGACAAGATTGCGGTAGCGGCCTGGCTCATCCCGCCGCTGGTGCAGGACTGGGCGGCCAACCTCGGGCGGGTGCTCCTGATGACGCCGCTGGCGCTTAGACTGAGTGGCGACATCGGCCCCACCTGGCGGCGCGCGAAAAAGGAGATCATCGCGGTCGCGCTGCTGTGCCCGCTCTCCTACATCCTGGTCCTCACCGCGATGGTATTCACGCCGGTGAGCTACGTCGCGCCGGCGCGCGAGGTGAGCATCCTGGTCGCGGCGTTGATGGGAACGCAGCTCCTCGCCGAGGGCGACGTCACGCGCCGGCTGGCCGCTGCGGCGGCAATGGTGGCGGGGATCGTCTGCTTAGCCGCGGGCTGAGGTTCGGGCTGGGCAGCGACTTGATTGAATGTCTCTGGCAGTCAATCCAAAGTGCAAGCCGACACGCCAAAATACGGTCCGCCCGAACCTTAATCGAAAAGACTTTAATATAAGAAGCGTTACGTGAAGCGGAACGCTTCTTACCAGGTCCAGATCCGCCACCAGGAAGCATCGGACTTGGCCGGATCGCCCTTCAAATACTTGCTATCCGGGAAATTCTTCTTCATCACGCGCTCGGCGTCATCGCGCAGATCCTTCAGGCCGAGCGCATCGTACGCCGCGACCATGATGACCAGCCCTTCCTCGTTGGCCGGCGCCCGCGGATAGGCCTTGAGCGCGTACTGAACCCGATTGACGGCCGCGACATAGGCCCCGCGCTTCATGTAATAGCGCGCGACGTGGATCTCGTGCGAGGCCAGCGCATTCACCAGGTAATTCATGCGGGCTACCGCATCCGGCGCGTAGCGGCTCTCCGGGTAACGCGTGACGAGGGTCTTGAACGCGTCGAACGCCTCGCGTGCCGCCTTCGGGTCGCGCTCGGTCAAGTCCTGCCCGCTGATGTAGCCCGTCCATCCCAGGTCTTCGTTGAAATTGGCGAGGCCTTTCAGGTAGTAGGCATAGTCGACGCTGGGATGGTTGGGGTGGAGCTTGATGAAGCGTTCTGAAGCCGTGACCGACTGCGCCGGCTCATTGTCCTTGAAGTAGGCGTAGGCGATCTCCAGCTGTGCCTGCTGCGCGTAGCGCCCGTAGGGGAAGCGCGCTTCGAGCTTTTCGTAATACTTGATCGCCTGCTCGTAATTGCGGCTCTTGAGATTGTCCTTGGCCTCCGCATACAGCTTCTCCGCGGACCAGCCCTTGGTTTCGTCGGCGGCGTCGGGCAGCAGGCCGCACGCGGCGACGAGTGCGCCGAGAAGTAGAGCTAAACTATGGCGGACGATGAGCACTGCAAGACCCTCTCGAAATTATAGCCCAGGCGCGTCCGCTCCCGGGCCGGTGAAGCTCACTGTGCCCGCCGCGTGCGCCGGTTTGCGATTGGACCAGGCGCTCGCGAAATTGTTGCCGGAATATTCGCGCAGCCGGCTCGCGCACTGGGTACGGTTGAGCCGAGCAACCGTCAACGGGCGCGCCGTGCTGCCGAGGCAAAGGGTCTGGGGCGGCGAAGTGATCGACGTCGATCCCCTGCCCGACGCCGCGGCACTTGCGCATCGGCCCGAAGACATTCCGCTCGAAGTGGTGTTCGAGGACGACACGCTGCTCGTCGTCAACAAGCCGGCGGGGCTCGTCGTGCACCCCGGCAGCGGCAACTGGCAGGGCACGCTGCTCAACGCCCTGCTCCGGCGCGTACCGGGACTTGCCGGCATACCTCGCGCAGG
>Ga0326597_10009024_pt1 | contig 13402 bp, 10 predicted proteins | sample RVTome_12_FD_203789 | JGI IMG/M metagenome (GOLD analysis project Ga0326597, IMG submission 203789) | Soil microbial communities from uranium-contaminated site in the Upper Colorado River Basin, Wyoming, United States - RVT100D185 | ecosystem: Environmental > Terrestrial > Soil > Contaminated >... | reverse complement strand
ATCATTGCCGGACGTGAGGTCTCGACCGGGAACTTGCATCGGAATCTATACGAGAAATATCGAGCGCGGCCGCACGCGGCGACGGAGGCTGATCGGTAGTTCTCGAGTTTCGTGTAGGATGATAATGCCTCCTGGGTGTGTCGCCCGGGAGGCATTTTTCGATCCGACGATGTCTTGAGGCGCCTCCGTCTCAGGTCGTAGCGCTCTCGAGATGCCGCTTCAATCCTGTGAGCGTCAGGTGGACCGTCTTCTGGAACTGCGAGCGCACCATCATTCGATCCATGAGCTTGCCGATAGGCCCAAACTTCAGTTCGTAGTCCAGTCGCATGCGAGCGATGCTTTCCTCGCCGTCGCCTTCCACGCTCAGCGTACCGTGGGCGTGTCGAAACGGCGGCGTGCGATTCGCCTCGTAGATCTCGAGTTTCAGAGACTCGCCGTCCTTCCACTCGACGATTCGTTCCTCGACCGACCCGAACCGCTTGAGATCGCAGTGCCTGCTGGCCCCGACGCCCTGGAGCGTCTCGGATGTGTAGAAGGACTTGTCCACGCCGGGATTGAAGTCCTGGACCGCGCCGAGATCGGCCAACTGTGACCAGACAGCTTCCTTCGGCGCGCGAATCCTGATCTCACCGCTGATGGTCGTCATGACATACCTCCTGCAGTTGAGATGATTCTCCGGGCAAGAGGTTGCCGATGTGATGTCAACGCTATGCAAACTCGTGAACCCGAAGCATGCTGCATTCAGTTCTTCGATTCCTCCATCTGACTCAGGTACAGGCTCCTCGCGATCGTTCGTTCGCTGCCGTCCTCGAGGGACTTGAGAACGATGGCTGGCATTCCCTCGCCTTTTTCGGCGAAGTCGGTCCTCGTGAACGACACGAAGCGATCGTCGGGTGAGAAGTGCGGCGCCAAGACGGCGTACCCGTTGCCTCCGGCGACGATGGTTTCCACGCCAGTCTCCACGGAGCGAGTTGCGACGTCGAACGCTCCATCCTTCACGCGAATGTAGATGACGCGCTTGCCGTCGTGAGACCAATCCGGATGGAATTCGCCGATTGCGGGTGACGAGGTCAGGTTCCTGCGCTTGCCCGTCTCGATCTCGAGGGTCCAGATATCACCCTCGGCGCCCTCGGTCTTCTCGGTACCCACGAAGACGACGCGCAGGCCGTCGAGCGCCCAGCGCGGGCTCGCTTCGTCGAAATCGGGTGTAGCGCTGAGCGCGACGGATTTTCCCGTCGCTACATCGCGCACATGGAGGTCGCGAGGCAGGGGCTCGTCGGTAAAGTAGACGATCTGCGTTCCATCGGGCGAGTAATCCGGATCACCGGCTGCTTCTTCGACCTTCGAGATCTGCTTCAACCCGGACCCGTCCACGTTGACACGCATCATGACGTGGACGCCGTCGGCCACTGACGTGAAGAGCAGATGAGAACCATCGGGGGACCACTCCGGACGGAAGTCTCGCTGCTCGCGTATCACGACTCCGGCGCGCCCCCATCCATCGGTTTGAACGATATAGATGTCCTCGGGTCCACCGATGAAGCTGTAGGCGATTCGCTTTCCATCGGGGGACCATGCTGCGGCGATGGCCGATGATGCCATGAAAAGGATGATCGCTCCGCTCAGAATCTGCCGGCGGACGTCACGAACGGGATCGGTCAGCATGTTTTCACACTCCACGGGGGCGTCGTCAGGTCACCAGTATACGCCGCGACGGCGCTCAGAGTCCGTCGATCATGAAAAGATCACCAGTCCGACGAATCTCGATGAAGTAGATCTGCTTGCCGTCATGGGTCCAGCTGGGGTAGTCGACGAGCACCATCGATGAGGCCGTCGATGTCACGTGTTCGACGGCCCTCGTACTGATGTGGATAATGGCGAGATACTTGTGATCGACCACGACCAGGATCTCGTCCTGGTCGGCTGGATTCCACTGGGGATGCGAGTACTCGACATCGCCTCCGGCGATGAGCCACGGTTCGCCGCCCTCGGCCGACACGGCCCAGAGCTCGCGCCGGTCGGCATCCGCCTGGCGTTGAAATGCGACCTGTCGCCCGTCGGGTGAGAAGGTCGAGAAGGAGTTTTCGTTGCCGTCCACGAGGTGGGTAGAGGTTCCAGCCTCGAGGTCGTGAATCCAGACGCCGCTGTTATCGTAGCCGACGAGTTTGCTGCCGTCTCGTGACCACAGAGGATTGCTCGTGCCGTCCGTGCTGATGACCTTCGCCTGGATGTCGCCGAGTCGTTGTACGACGAGCTGCGCCCCATTCTCGTCTCTTCTCGTATAGCAGATCCTGCTTCCGTCCGGCGACCAGCGCGCCGCCGTCGCTACCGCCGAACTCTCGATCTGGCGCAGGTTGCGATCGACGAGATCGAGGGTCCAGATGCGTACGCTCCCGCCCCGATCGGAGTCGAAGAGCAGTGTCCTGCCGTCAGGTGAGAGATGAGGCAGGTTCTCCGAACTCAGGGCTGAAGTGACCTGCTCCGCGGATCCGCTCGCGAGGTCGAGCCTCCAGATGTCTGGCTTCTCGCGAACTTCGCCGAAGACGAGGTGCTTGCCATCCGCCGAGATGGCGGCGCCCAGCTCCTTGCCATCCGCGATCGTGACGCGCTGCGGGTGCTCTACCGGACCCTTACCGGGTCGGAAGGGAATGCGCCAGAGATCCATTTCGCCCTCGGTGGAGGCACGATCCGAGGAGAAGTAGATCCACGCGCCATCCTTGGACCAGGCGGGAGAGAGGACGCGACCGATGAACAGGTCGAGCTTGGGTCCACCGCCGGCTGGAATGACACAGAGGCGATTCTGCGGGCCCACCCCGAATGCTATCCACCGGCCATCCGGAGACCATGCGGGCTGGTAGTCGATCTCCGCATCGTCGGTAAGGCGGACTGGCTCGCCGCCGCTCGAGGGAACGCGCCAGAGGTCCCAGTCGCTCCCGCGATTGGACAAAAATGCAATCGAAGACCCGTCGGGGGACCAACTCGGATAACAACCCTGCGTCGTGAGCTTCGTGGCACCTCCGCCCATGGCAGGCATCAAGAAAATGTCGCCACCATTACCGCTGACAGTGTCCGACGAGATTCCGAGCCCACCGATGGCGCTCAGGAAACCCCCCTGATCTCTGGCGGAAACGAAAGCGAGCCTGGACCCGTCGGGGGACCAGCGCGGCTGGGCGTCGTCGGCCGGGTGATCGACGACGTGATTGATGTTTCCGCCGGCGAGGGGAAGGATGGCGATGTCGAGATTGCCCGCCTGATCACTCGTGTAGGCGACATAGTTGCCGTCGGGTGAGAGTGTCGGCTCGTGAGCGAGGCCCTCCGAGAAGGTCAGTCTCCTCAACTGAATGTCATGGCTGATGCCGTCGGCCGAACTCCCGTCATGCGGCGGACGGAGGAAATAACCGGCCGCAAAGAGGATTGCGCCGACGACGACGGCGCCGATGGCTCCTTGCATGCCGCGCCGCTCCCTTCTTTCCGGCGATGCAAGCACATCTTCCGTCTTTCCAGACGCGACATCTTCGAGGATCACCCTCGCCTCACCGATATCGCGCAGCCGGCGAAGCGGGTCCTTGTCGAGACAACGCGCGAGCATCCGTCGCACGGCCGGCGGCATGGCCAATGGAAGCAGTGTCCAATCGGGTTCATGGCTGAGAACCGACACGAAGATGTCCGTCACGGTATCTCCGGCGAAGGCGCGTCTGCCGCCGAGCATCTCGAAGAGCACGCAGCCGAAGGCCCAGATGTCGGCCCGGCGATCGACCAGCGCTCCACGCGCCTGCTCAGGGCTCATGTAGGCTGCAGTCCCGAGGATCACTCCGGCTCGTGTATGGCCGGCGGTGAGCGTCGGCGATTGATGCGGGTCGGAGGAGTCGGGGTCGTTCTGTACGGCCTTCGCGAGACCGAAATCGAGGACCTTCGTCTTGCGGTCGGGGGTCAGCCGGACATTGGCGGGCTTGAGATCACGGTGGATGATTCCGTGTTCGTGAGCGAATTCCAGCGCTTCGGCGATTTGAAGTGCGATAGGCACGGCATCATCGACTGCGATCGCGCCCCGCAGGAGAATCTCGGCCAGATCTTCGCCGGGGACATACTCCATGGCGAGAAAATGGGGACTCTCGGACTGGTGGAGGCCGTAGATGCCCGCGATGTTGGGATGGCTGAGAGAGGCGAGGAGTTTGGCCTCACGCTCGAAGCGTGCCTCTCGCTCTGCATCGGCCGCGAGCGCCTCTGGCAAGATCTTGAGGGCAACTTCGCGGTCGAGATTCTTGTCCGTCGCGAGATAGACCTCACCCATGCCGCCTTCGCCGATCTTGGCGGTGATTTCGTAGTGGGCGAGGAGTTTGCCGATCAAGCCAGGCTCCGGAATTTGTTGGAGGGGCGAAGCTTACGCTCGGCCATTCCACGGGTCAACGAAGCCCTGTCGGGGGTGGAACCGCTGGCGATCCCGCGCGCGGTGCCGCCAGCGATTCAGGACGCTACCGCTACCACGCCCACACGAGGTAGTAGCCGTCGATCAGCTGCGCCAGCCCAGCACGCGAAACCCTCTCGACTCCAGAGATGAGTTCCGTCGTCTTGAATCCCCGCTCGGCGCAGTCCTCGTTCACGACGCAGATCCGGCTGTGCGAGAGGGATCGCTGCGGATTCTGCAGGAGCGGCGACGCACGGGCGAGAGCACGCATCCCTATCACTGGGGAGCGTTTGTCGCCGTGGGTCGCTGAGGGGAACTTCTCAGTTGGCACGTAGAAAAGGAATCGCCGGCGAGGAAACCCCGCCGGCGACCAAACCCCAGCCATTACGCGGCTATTTCAGAAGAGTCATCCGCCGCGTTTGCGCCATCTGGCCATCGTCGATCCGCACGATGTAGACCCCCGACGAGACCGCACGGCCTCCACCATCGGTACCGCTCCACTCGAGCTGATGCCGTCCCGCCGCGAATGAACGGCCGGGCTCGAGGATCCGAACCAAGCGCCCCGCAAGGTCGTAGATCCGAAGCGATACGGTGGCTTCCCGACTCAGCTCGAACGCCACGACGGTCTGGGGGTTGAATGGATTCGGATAATTCTCCAACCCAAGGATGCTGCTCGGCGCCATGGGCAGAACAGCGCCACCGTCTTCCACCGGTGTCCCGGTCGAACTGGCGTGGACGGAAATATCCACCGAGTTTCCATCGGCCGGGCCGCAGCCGATGACCGCGACGTCGACCCGTTCGCCGTGGAAGATGCCATCGCGGACCATGATGAGCTTCCAGTTGGGCGGCGTCGTTCGGTCTTCGCCAAGGGTCAGATCGAAACCCAGACATTGCTCGACCTCGAGGAAATCGCTGCCGTCTCCGTTGTTCACGATCAGAAGATCGCTTCCCGTCTGGCCAGGTTGTGGTGCTGGTGTGGGCATGATCCAGGTTTCACCGGGCAGCAGAACGATGTCGGCATTCACGGCCAAGGCCGTAGAACTCACATTGAGCCGCACTGTGTTCGTCTCGTTCATGTTGTGAACAGACCACTTGATTTGCTTCACATTGTCCCAGCCCATGGTCTCGAACGACCGGGTCTCATCCTGAGCCATGTCGAACTGCGTCGTGCGGCAGACACTCGCCGAGAGGCAGGTCGTCGGGGTAGTCTGTACGTGCCGCAGGATCTCCACGCAGATATCGTCGGTCTGCTCAGGATCCAGCTCTGCGGATGTGCCGCCACCCTCGTCCTCGTCCACTGGAATGTCGAGGCGATGGGCGTCGGCGAAGGGATCCGGGATCTCGAAGATGGGCGTTACTACCTGAGGCAGGCAATCGTCGGAGACCATGCTCATCATTTCGGCTCCGAAATCGGACAGAGCCCCGTAGGGCGGCACGCCGAAGATCGTGCACTTGATGAAACCAAAGTCGACCTTGGCCGAATAGAGCCCCGTCGCTCCTGAAGGCTGATTCCAGCCACCCTTCACGCCCGTAGCCCGAGGGTCACGGTCGGCGATGGAATCGTAGTAGCCGTTGGAAACGTCGACATACAGCGGGACGAGGGTTGGCATGGGCGGCAGCCATGGAAGCAGCGCATTGATCGGCACGAGCCGATACACATCCTTCCAGGTTCTCGTACCGACGATTTCCCCGAAGAGCGGGTTTTTCATGGCCTCGTCGACAAAAATCGCCATGTCTTCGGCGGTCGTCCAGTGATCGCCGTACGGGCGGCCGGCGGGGTTGCTGAATGTGTGCGCCGACGACATCCCCAGTTGAGTGGCGCGCGTATTCATGATGGCGGCGAATTCCGTCATGGTCTCCACGAGATTCCAGCCCGTGCTCTCACCGTAGTCCCAAACGCTGTCCTCGCCGGTGAGGATGTTGGCGATCGCGTAGGCGCAATCATTTCCCGACACGGCGATCATCGTCCGGACGAGGTCGATGAAGGACATCTTCTCGCCGGCGAAGAGGCCGAACGCCGAACCCGTCACCTTGTTCGCTACCCAGTCCGGTACTTCGTAGAGCTTGTCCGGGTCTGCGATGAGGCCGCTCTGGATGGCCTCGGCCGCGATGAGCGCCGTGAGCGCCTTGGTCGTGCTGGCCGGCGTCAGGCGCTGCTTGAAGCGCTGCGCATACAGAATGCGGTTGGAACAGTCGTAGAGGATGGAGCTGCGATGGGGTCGGCCTGACGGCTGCCGCCAGGGTGCCATGATATACACTTGGCCTGCCTCGTCCTTCTGGGTGTCAGGCTCGATGAACGCCGGGTAATGCTTCTGAGGCACGCCGATGGCCAGGTTGTCCCAGCCTGTGTCGTCGAATTTTCCAAAGGCGAGCGACCAGCCCATCTTCTCGTCGAAGTCGAACCAGAGGTCGTTGCGCTCCATGGCGTCGAGTACCTTGATGTGCGTGAGAGCGAAGCTGCCGCCAGAACCCGGCGCGATGTAGACCGTACCGACATTATCGAAGAAAAGGGCCTCGGCGCTTTCGGGGACGGGCACGTCGTCGTTGGGGGCACCGATGGCCAGATCGTCATATTCGTCAGGGCCAGCGATGCCGCTATTGTCCATGATGTTGCCCGCCGCGAGAGCCCAGCCAAAAGCGGCACCGGCGTTGATCTGCTCGCCGAGCACACCCTGGTCCAGCACTCTTACACCACTGCCGAGGACATCGCCGGGGCCGTCATAATCGACGACGACGACTCGTCCGCTCGTGACGACGAGACCCACATCGAACAGAGGTTCGCCGATGGCGAGATCGGGTCGCGCGCCGTTCGCGTCGAGAAAGCTCCCAGCTGCGAGCGACCAGCCGAAGGCCGCACCGAACTGGATCGGGACACCGAGGCTGAGCGGAGTGAGGATCTCGCCACCTGTGACGACCGGCCCTAGCGCCGTGCCGCGTACGATGTACACCTTGCCCATGTCGAGAAGCGAGCCTTCGTCCCCATAGGGCGCACCGACTGCGAGATCGAGGTTGGAATCGTCGATGAAATCACCGAGGGCGAGCGAGTATCCGAAGAGCGCGCCGGCATCGTCCACGCCGCCGAGGCCCGACTGCTTGGCAAAACCGGAGCCGACGGGCGTGATGCCGCCGGCTGACCCGGGAAAGAAGCCGACGAGGCCTGCATTGTTGTCTTCGCCGATGGAACCGACGAAGAGATCGTCAAAGCCGTCGCCGCCCATGTCGCCGGCGCAGAGTGTGTATCCGAATTGATCGCCGGCCTCGACGGTGGCGCCGCAGTCGGCCTGATCGAGTTGGATGTAGGGAGCCAGCTGAATGCCGACGCCATCCGTGCCTGCGTACACCCAGACGGAACCCACATCGGCATCGCCGATCGTGTCCGCGCCCGGAATACCGACGGCCAGATCGTCCACGCCGTCGCCGTTGAAATCGCCGGCCGCGAGACCCTTGCCGAAGTAGACGTTGAAGTCGCCGGGAGCACCGACGCTCAGGACGTCGGCACCCAAATGCGTGATTCCCGCCGCACTCCCGTAGCTCACGATGACTACGCCATGTTTGCCACCGACGCCGATGTCGTTGTTCTCGTCGGGGGCGCTGACTGCGATGTCCTCGAAGCCGTCATTGTTGAAATCGCCCGTGGCGATGCGATCCCCGTAGTGATCGAAGGCGTTGGGGACCTCGGCCGACTCGACGCCCTGGCGCAGCAGGGCCATGTAGGCCGAGGCCGGCTGGGGCGCCAAAATGGTGATGAGGAGCAGAATTGGGGCGATGCGCGAAAACATGGGGCCTCCTGGGGCGTCTCGGGTGACTGTTCGATTCACCCGGGCAGATGCCCCTGCGAGGGCATGTGTTGCAGTCCGCTCCGACTATCTTCATACGATATGCGCCCGGCCCCGTGGCACACGACGGCATGGGGGCCGTGGGGGCCCGCACTCAGAAGTGCTAGTATCGCCTGGAGGTGGATTCTTCCACCGCCACAAGCCCCGAGATCCCTCGGAAGGGAGCTCGTCGATGCCCCGATATCTACTCGAAATCCGACACAGCAACGAACACGAGGGCTGCGTCAGGGCGCTCGAGGCCATCGCGAACTTTGGCCCGCATCTGGTGACAAACGCCGAGTTTGGTTGCCAGGACGGCGTGCACACCGGTTGGCTGATCGTCGACGTCGACAGCCACGACGACGCCCGGCGAATCGTGCCCCCCCAATATCGGAATGATTCGAAGGTCGTTCAGCTGAAAAAATGGTCGAAAGAGGAAATCCAGGAGATGGTAGAGGGGCTAGGGAGCTGAGTTCGACTTCGCGCCACTCTGTCCGTCGCGCAGATCATGGAGAAGAAGCGTCACCTGTCCGACGTCCACGGGAGCTCGCTTCCCCCAAGGCCCTCAACGTTTCGGTACCTTGGCTTCCAATTCGGCGGTCCAGTTTAGCACGACCGAAGGCTGTATCGCCTCGACCGCGACCTCGTCGACGTCGCGGATGACGAGCCAGCCGGTCCCGTCCGGCCGTAGAGTCGACTCCTGCCATTCTGGCCGCAGGGCGAAGAGTGCTGTCGGCAGCTCGGGCCGGATTCTGTCGTCCTCGATCCTGTATTTCACCGACATCATCTGATTCGCATCAAAGTCCACGTAGAGGATTTCGTTCGACGTCGGATTCCAGTTTGGACTTCCACCGCCGTTGGTCGAGATCTTGACCCGTGCGCCGGAGCCGTGGAGTGGAACGGCATAGATCTCATATTGTCCGGACTCGTTCGACGCGTAGGCGACCCATCGTCCGTCGGGCGACAGATCCGGGGCGATCTCGAAAAAAGGAGTCTCCAGGAATGGCTCGATGCGGGCGGGCGACTCCAAGTGGAGGAGCGAGACGTCCATTCCAGTTTCCTGGCCCACGCTCGTCATGAGAATGATCTTCCCATCGGGCGATTGGCTGAAGGCCTCGTGGAACTCACCTTCGGTCGTGATGCGCTCGATTTCGCCCACGCCATTGCTCCGCTTCCGGTGGATGTGAAGAGGCGCTCCGTCCATGTCGGAAGCGGAGAAGATCCACTCCCCGTCGTGGCTCCACTGCGGATTGATGTCATTCGAGCCATCGAATGTCAGGCGCGTCAGGGTGTCCCGTTCGAGTTCCAAGATCCAGATGTCCGTGCGCCCTGGCACGCCCATTCCGATGGCGACTAGACTTTGATCTGGGGAGATGGCAGCGTCGCGGAACGCACGCACATGCGCAGAGGCCTCTGTTTCCATGCCGTTTCGATCGAGCCAGACCAGGCGCTGTGCAGAATTACTGCTCGTATCATGCTCGTACACGAGCATGCCCGTTTCGGAGAAGGTGAAAAACGCGTATCCGTAGGCAGAATCGTAGCCTACTCCCTCCATCACGGGCACCGGCGAGCCGAGTGACTCGAGCTGCTCCGGATCGAAGCGAACGGCGAAGAGCGCGTCGTCGCGCGCGAAGACGAGGAATCCCCCGGGCACGAATCGCCCGAAGCTTCCGCCCGGGACGATCGTCTTCTGGCTTCCGTCAGCGAGTGACACGGCGACGATGCTCGCTTCGTGATAGTCGGAGTTGTTCTCCGACGCCGTGAAGATCACTGCCTCCCCACCGGGCAGGAATTGCGGCCAGCGGTGGGTCGGCTCGCTGAAGCTGGCGCCCACATAGCTGATGGAAGTCAAGGTGTCGGGTGTCCCGCCGCTTGCAGATACGAGTAGGAGTCCCGCGGCGCGATCCGGCGTGAAGACGATCTTATCGTTAGGCCCCCAGTGGCCGCCGCGGAGGCGTCGCGCATCACAGAGCGTGACCGGTGGACCACCCATGGCGGAGATCTTCTTCAGCTTCTGCTCCTGAGTGAACGCAATCCACTCCCCGTCCGGGGAGAAGAAGGGGCACTGCGCCCCTGCGGTTCCCTCGAGCGGACGATCCTCGCCCAGGGCGAGGTCGCGGACATAGAGGATGTCATCGCCGTCGCGTGTTCCCACGTAGACCAATCGCCCAGCATTGGGCGAAAGCTCCAGTCTTGGCAGAGCGGAGTTGGGCCGGCGATCTTCGGGAATGGACAGGGTGAAGCGGAGCGTGGGTTCGGCTTCGTCGGCATCATGTCCTAAAAGCAGCGTCGTTCCCAGCGCCGCGACGGCAGCCGCTGCGATCAGCCAGGGAAGTTGACGCGTCCAGCTTCCTGTCGAGGCCGCCGCGGCCTGCATGCTCGCCGGCGCGCTCTTGGCCTCCTCCAGAGCGATGCGCGCGTCGCCGATGTCTCGCAACCGGCTCCTTGTCCCGCGCCAGGCAGTGTCGCAGCAGCGTGTGGATCTGAGCCGGCACGGCGGGAAGGCGGTCAAGATCCGGTTCTCGATGGAGGATCGCACCAATGGAGTCTGAGATCGTTTCGCCCTCGAACAGTCGATCGCCTGTCAGCATTTCGTAGAGCACGACGCCGAACGACCAGACATCGGTCTGCTTGTCGATGGCGCGGCCGCGCGCCTGTTCCGGGCTCATGTAGGCGGCGGTGCCGAGAATCACGCCGGCCTGGGTCACGGCGGCCGTGATGGTGGGCGAGTTCGCGATTTCCGTCTCGCTGCCGTCACCCGAGTCACCCGCGTAAGCACGCGCCAACCCGAAGTCGAGGATCTTCACGTCGTGTGTCGGCGTGATCTTGATGTTCGCGGGCTTCAGATCCCTGTGGACGATTCCCTGCGCGTGCGCGACCTCGAGTCCCTCGGCGATTTGCAGCGCAATGTCGATGGCTTCCTCGACGGGGATTCGCCCTCCCTCGAGGCGCTCGGCCAACTCCTGCCCCTCGACCAACTCCATGATGAGGAAGCGGCGGCCCTGGTCGTGTTCGAATCCGTAGATTGATGCAACATTCGCATGCTGAAGGCTCGCCAGCGTCGTGGCCTCGCGCTCGAATCGCATCAGGCGTTCGGGGTCTCCGCTGAACTCCGATGGCAGGAGCTTCAGGGCGACATCACGGTTGAGCTTCGTGTCGCGGGCGCGATAGACTTCGCCCATGCCGCCCTTGCCGAGAAGGGCGGTGACTTGGTAGTGGGCGAGAGTTTTGCCGATCAATCGAGATCTCCTGAAAATGGTTGAATGACCCAGATTACGAGCCGTGAGGCGCTGCGGTCAACGATGCCGCCGCAACTCCCACAGGCAATCCCGCGTATTCCTTCGACCGTCCCCTAGGTTTCGATCGGGCTCTCTCAGGGATACCTCTATGAAACGCCTCATTCTCTGCGTCGCGACCATCTCCATCTTTCTCGTCTCCGTCAGTCGGGGTCAGGAGTCTGATCCCATGGATGCTCCCCCGATCACGAGCTTCCTTGCTGGGGGATTCGGCGAACTCCACCCGAAGGCGCCGCCGGAAACCGCGCAGTTCGGGCAGCTCGTGGGTATCTGGAGAGCCGAAGCCGAAATCCGCGCGGGGGATGGCTCGTGGAGGGAGAGTGCGCCGGGCTACTGGGCTTGGAAATATGCGATTGACGGATTTGCGGTGCGCGATCTCTGGTACTAGAGCGCGGACAACCTGCCGGAATACATGGCGAATCTAGGGCGGGATTATCTGCTCACCGGAAATCGGATCTTCGATGTGAAGAGCGGGCAGTGGCAGGTGGCGTGGATGGCGAATGGCGCAGGCAAGGCGATGGGTGCAGATTTCGGAAGCTTTAGCGCCTCGCTGACAGACGGCGAGATCGTGATGAGTTCGCCCCCCGACGGACCCTACGGTCTGCAACGAGCCGTCTTCCACGAGATCGAAGCGAACTCCTTCCGCTGGAAGAGCGAATATTCCATGGATGAAGGGGAAAGCTGGAACACGGTCATGAGGCTGCGCGCAACGCGCATCAAATGATGCGGCACTCCATCGAAAGTTCAGGGCAACCCGTCGATCTCGTAGTAGGCGATCGTCCTGCCGATCAAGGCGTTCCCCGCTGCACCATCAACTCGTCGACGAAGATGAAGGCTTCCCCGCCAGCACCAGGATGCCAGTCGGGAATCCTGCCGTAGTTCACGGCGTGAAAGCGCAGCGCGCGAAGCGGGCGCCCGTCGAGTTCGAGTTGGAATTCCCGGACGAAGACGCCCTCCACATTGTCCATGACATCATGACCGACACGACCGGCCTCGACGAAATCTTTTCCGTCCTCGCTGATCTCGATCACGAGTTCCGCCGGCATCCAGATCCATGATCGCATGTCTTGCAGGAAACTGGCCCCCGCGCGAGACAGAGGCGTCGGCTCGCCCAGATCCAGCGTGGCCACGAAGTCCTGGTCCTGATAACCCTGCCAGGCGCCCGTGCGCCAGTCGTCGGGTCCACGTCGGCCATCGATCAGTGCATCCGGCCCGCCAGCCGTGTATTGCGAATTCGGGATCGACTCCACGTGGATAGCCCAGTCGTTCTCGATGGCGTCGAAACGAGCGCTAACAACGGGGCTCGCCTGCCCAAATTTGACGGCGACAAACCGCAGTGTGGTTGTCGTGTTCAGCAGGAGGCGACCGACATAGCTCTTGCCCTCCCGTGGATCAATGTCGGCACGGTCGGTCCAGTAGATCGAAGCGCCGGGAATACCGCTGTGCAACTCGACATTGATTGTTCCACGAAAGCGATCACTCTTGGCCTGCGCCCAGGGCGCGGGGAGAATCGCAGGCGACGCCGAGACGGTACCGGGGCGCGTGTTCGCCGCTTGCCCCCAGCTGCTGTTGCTCGCCTCGCCGAGCTCGAAAACGAGTTCACCGCCTGCGATGACCTCGTCATGCCATAGAAAGCTGCGGTCGAGCGCTTTTCCGTTGAAGCTGACACGTATCACTTCGCCGCTTCCCTTGCGGCGCGTGCTGAACGTTTTGCCATCTTCAAAGCGCACGCTCATCCGCTCGTGCCGCGGAGGAATGATCAGCCACTGCCTCGAACTCGGCGCGACATCGTAGAGTCCGAGCGCCGACAGCACATACCAGCTCGACATCTGCCCGCAGTCCTCGTTGCCGATGAGACCGTCGGGCATGGGCGTGTAGAACTCCTC
>Ga0326597_10009023_pt1 | contig 13404 bp, 17 predicted proteins | sample RVTome_12_FD_203789 | JGI IMG/M metagenome (GOLD analysis project Ga0326597, IMG submission 203789) | Soil microbial communities from uranium-contaminated site in the Upper Colorado River Basin, Wyoming, United States - RVT100D185 | ecosystem: Environmental > Terrestrial > Soil > Contaminated >... | reverse complement strand
AGGAACCGGAGGAAGCCGCGTCCGACGAATCTCCCGACGGTGCCTCCCACGCCCCCGAGGACGGCACCGGGGACTCGGAGGAAGACGCGTAATCGCGTAATCATGTAATGGATCTGTGGTAGGGTTTCTCCACCTTCCCAGGAGGAGCGGACATGAGCGATGACACGATCCTCGGCTGGTTCGCCGGTCGCATCCCCGATGACTGGTTCATCCGACCCGTCGAAGTCACCACCGACCGTGACGAGATCATCGTCACCGGAACGCTGAAGGCCCCCGACGTCGGCGACGCGGGCGACACCGCCCGGCGCGAAGCGGAGCGGTCCCGGATAGAGGACTTCCGGGAGGAGACTCGCTCCCGGCGGATGGAGATCGCAGGAGCGGCGGAACGCCATTTCGAACGCAAGGTCTCCTGGTCGGTCCGGTGCGACGAGACCCATCACCTCTTCACCCACCTATCGGCCCCGGCGATGACCCGGCTCCGCATGGCGGAACGCCGGGTGCTCGACACGCTCATCGATGCAGGTGTCGCCAGATCACGCAGCGAAGCGCTGCAGTGGTGCGTCAAACTGGTCGGCCGGCATGAAGAGGAGTGGCTCTCGGATCTGCGCCGGGCGTTGCAGGACGTCGAGTCCGTGCGGCACCGTGGACCGGCCAGCGACGTCTGACCGAGCTCACGCCGGAGCGGTCGGCGTCTCGGACTCCGCGGCAGCCATCGCTTCCCGTACTCGCGCGGTGTTGAGGGTCGGAAGGGCATAGAGGAACAGCGCCAGGAACACGAGCGCGCCGAGGAAGAACGGAGCACGCAGAGCGGTGGCGCGGCCGGCCAGCGGCTCGGTCACCGCCACGATCACTCCGCCCGCAACGCTCCCCACCGGCATCATTCCCCAGGCGAAGAAGCGATAGACGCTGTTGACCCTACCCAGCAGTCGGTCGGGGATGATCGTTTGGCGGAGCGAGACGGTGATGACGTTCCACAAGACGGCGACGAAGCTGGAGAGGACGAACATCGCCCACACCACCGGAGCAGAAGATGTCAGACCGGTGACGAAGAGCGTCGCTCCGGAGACGGCGATCGCGGTGATCAACGACGCACCCTGGCCGACACGGCGGCTGACCCTGGATGCCGAAACGCTGCCGACGGCGCCGCCGACCGCGCCGGCGCTCAGCAGCACGCCGAAGCTGGCGGCTTCGAGGCCGAGGATCTCCTGGACGAACAGGACATAGGTCGACAGCGCCATCATGACGACGGCGTTCATGACTCCGAGGATGATGGCCATCGTGCGGAGCAGACGGTGCCGCCACAGCCATCGCAGGCCCTCGAGGATGTCGGCTCGGTAGCTGGGGCGGACGCCGGCGGGCGGTTCACCGGTCGCCCGGAACGTTCCCCCGAGCGAGGCGACCAGAACTGCCGATACGGCGAAGGTGGCGGCATCCACGAAGAACGGGAGAGCGAACGCCACGCCGATCAGAAGACCGCCGAGGGGAGGACCCACAAAGCTGTTCATCACCATTTCCGCCCCCCACAGGCGGCCATTGGCGCGTTCGAGGTGTGACCGGTCGACCAGAGCCGGCATGAGTGTCTGTGCGGCGTTGTCCCGTAGGACCTCGGCGGACCCGAAGGCGAGCGCGGACGCGTAGAGGACCAGCAGATAGACCGCGTTGTCTCCCGGCGTGACGGACCGTGTCCATCGAGGCGATCAGTCTTCGACGGTCCAGCCGGTCGGTGATCACACCGGCCGGAAGGCTGAAGAGCAGCCAGGGCAGCCTGGTGGCGACCCCGATGAGGGCTATCTGCACCGGGTCCCGGGTGATGGCCGACGCCAGCCACGGATAGGCGACGGTCGAGAGTCCGTCCCCGAAGTTCGAGACCACCGAGGCGATCCACAGTTTCCAGTAACCGCGGCCGAGACGGACCCGCTCGCGCATCGAATCCTCGCAGTTCGAGTGTCAGAACCCCTGAGGGTTCGAGGTGTCAGACGCCTCGATTCTCGATGGCGTTCTGGTCGTAGGGCTCGAGCATGATGCACTCGCCCGGACACTCCTCCGCCGCCTCGATCGTCACTTCGATCTCCGAGTCGGGCACGCGGGCGACGCCCCGCGATCCCTCCGGTCCGTGACCGTCGCCGTCTTCGCCGTCGAAGACGATGGTCTTGCCGAAATGGGAGGCGTCCTCGCGGACGACCCACAGGCCATCGTCGCGGGGTTCGAAGACGTCAGGGGCGATCTCGGAACAGATCCCGTCGCCGGTGCAGAGGTCCTGGTCGATCCACACCTGGAGTTTCGTTGTCATGATGAGCTTTCCTGTCGTTCGAGAAGGTCCATAGCCAGGCGGAAATGTGCCAGCCCTTCGATCTGTCGTATAGAGCGCTCCGACCGCTTGAAGCGGGAAGCGATCTCGGCGTGTGACTCGCCGGCCGATCGGAGATCGAGGACGCGCCTTTCGACCGCGCGGGGCGATCGACGGGTCGGTGGGCGGCTGCGCGGGATCTGCGACCAGCCGATGACCCGCTCGACGTGGGCGGGACTCCGCCTGATCCTCTCTGCGATCTGGCTGTGGTCGAGGCCGGCTGCCGTCATGGCCTTGACCCGGCGTTCCATTGGTCGGAGGTAGTCGGTCACGGGCGTTCTTTCCGTTGCTTTCCTCCAAACTAGTGCAGGAGCACGGTCAACCCGGATCTGCGACGAGTTCGATCCGGTTGGACACAGGTCGCGATCGGTGTCTTCGAAAGCGTCCTCCACCAGCGGTGAGCGACGGCGACGCTTCGTTCCTTGCTTGACTGTGACCATGGAGATCCGTCGCGCTCGTCCCGGGGAAGGAACGGCCGTCTCGCAGGTGCGAGTGGCATCGTGGCAGGCGGTCTACCGGGGTCTGATGCCGGACGAGATCCTCGACGCCATGGAAGTCGACGGCACCGGGTGGGATGAGGCGATCCTGAGTGCCGCACCCCAGACATCTCTACTCGTCATCGATGACGGAGGCGAGATCGTCGGGTTCAGCGTGCTCGGTCCCGACCGTGACGGAGCCGAGGACACCGGCGAGATCGTCGCGATCTACCTGCGTCCGGATGTGTGGGACCGCGGTTACGGCTGGGCTCTGATGGAACACTCGGTCGTGGAGCTGCGTGAGCACGGGTTCCTCCGTGCCGTGTTGTGGGTGCTCGCCACCAACGAGCGCGCTCGGAACTTCTACGAGACGGCCGCCTGGATCGCCGATGGAGGCGAGAAGGTGGAGGAGTGGCGCGGCCACCCGCTTCCTCATGTCCGCTACTCGCGGGATCTGCTCTGACTGTCCGTCAGCCGACGACCTTCCGGCGGCTGCGAAGTGCCCAGACCGCCAGTCCGGCGGCCACGCCGGCCGCCAGCGCCGCCCCCGAGATGACCGGGACGGGGGCGGGGATGGTTTCGAGCCGGGTGCGCAGGGTCACCGCCCGCTCGAAGTCGAGGACCGTCCAGCCCCGCTCGGTGGCGATCGCCTTCAAGTCCTTGTCCGGATTGACCGCAACGGGGTGCCCGACGAACTCGAGCATCGGCAGGTCGGTGGCCGAGTCCGAATAGGCGAAGCACTCGGCGAGGTCGAAGCCGCGCTCCTCCGCCATACGCCGGATCGCCTCGGCTTTGCCCTCGGCGTAGGCGTAGAAGCTGAGCTTCCCGGTGTATCTGCCCTCGTCGTCGACTTCCGAGACGGTTCCGATCACTTCGTCGGCACCCAGATACGCACCGAGGGGACCGACCACTTCGACGGGTGACGACGAGATGATCACGACTGGCCGGCCGTTGCGATGGTGGTCGTCGATCAGGAACAGTGCTTCGGCGTAGACGAGAGGTGAGACCACCTCTTCGACGGTCTCTTCGATGATCGCCTGTATCTGGCTCCGCTCCCAGCCGCGGATCATCTCTCCGAGCTCCTCCCGGATCCGTTCCAGCTGCTCGTGGTCGGCTCCGAACATGCGGTAGTAGCTCTGGGCGATGGCCGCCTTCAGCAGTGCGCGCTTGTTGAGCAGGCCGGCGCGGTTGAAGTGCGAGGCGAATGCGAGCGTCGACGACCGGGCGATGATCGTCTTGTCGAGATCGAAGAAGGCGGCCGCTGCCATGCGGGTCACCATATCCCGTGGGGTGGCACCGGGGTCGTCACTCGATGTCAAGGGGTTCACAACGACACCGAGGCCCCGTAGCTTCGCCGACCGTGCCCGTCCGAAGACTCTCGAGCCCCGACCCGGTGCTCCACCGCATCGGCCCATTCGGTCTCGCCTCCGCCGCTCGAACCTGTCTCGTCGTCGACCTCGATGCCCAGGCGCCGCCTCTGCCCGGGCCCACACTGGTCGATCTGCTGCGCGAGGGTGTTACTGCCGCCCACCTCCGATCTCAGCGATCGGGCGTGGCCGTGGTCGCCAACGGCGGAGTCACCGAGGAAGAAGCGGCTGATCTCCTCGCCGCACTGACCGCCGGATGGCCCGCCGTCGTGTTTCGGGTCTCTCCTGACCACCCCTCGATTCCCGTCCTCCCCCTCGAACCGCCGGAGTTGCGCCCGGAAACCGCCTTCAGAGCTGTGTGGCAGGCGACGACCCGCGGGTCGCGGGCACCGGGTGTGGTACTCCCTCCTCTCGGCCGGGCTGGGATCAGTTCGCTGTGCCGGGGCATCGTGGAGCCACGCTCCGCCTGGGTGCGAGCCTGGTCCCCGGTCTGGGACTCCGGATGGACATGAGGACCCGGCTCGCCACCGCGGTACTGACGTCGGGCGTTCCGCTCGATCGATCGGCGGTGGAACGAGCCGTTGTGGACATCGCCCGCCACGAGGCTCCGCTCGCCGCTCCCGACGTACTGCGTCGTGTCGTCGATGACATCGTCGGTCTCGGTCCGCTGGAAGACCTGTTGGCCGACGAGGCCGTCACCGACGTCTTGGTGAACGGGCCCTCGGAGATCTGGGTGGAGCGGCGCGGTGAACTCGTTCGGACCGACGTCGCCTTTTCCACCGAACGTGACCTGCTCGCCGTCGTCGAACGGGTGATCACACCGCTCGGCCTGCGCCTCGACCGCTCCTCTCCCATCGTCGATGCCCGTCTGCCCGATGGCAGCCGGCTGCACGCCGTAGTCCCACCAGCGACGCCTGACGGGCCGATCGTGGCAATCCGGCGGTTCACCCAGGCCGTGGCCGACCTCGAAGGCCTCGTCCGTGCCGGCTCGATCAGCCCGACTGGCGCCGACCGGCTGCGGGCGGTCGTCCTCGATCGGCACAACGTCCTCGTCTCGGGTGGAACGGGGACGGGCAAGACGACGCTGCTGAACGTCCTCTCCGGCCTGATTCCTGCCGGTCAGCGGACGGTGATCGTCGAGGACGCATCAGAGCTGCGGGTCGTCGGTCACCGGGTTCGCCTGGAGGCCCAACCCCCGAACGCCGAAGGCCGCGGCGGTGTCGAACTCGATCAGTTGATCCGGGCAGCGCTGCGCCTGCGACCCGATCGGATCGTCGTCGGGGAGGTGCGCGGACCCGAAGCGCTGGACCTCGTGTCCGCGCTCAACACAGGACACGCCGGCTCGATGTCGACGATCCACGCCAATGGACCGGACGAAGCCTTACTGCGGCTGGAGACCCTCGCCCTGTCCGGTAGCCGTCGTCCCGCACCCGACGCGGTGCGCCGTCAGATCGAGGCCGCCGTCGACACGGTCGTGCAACTCACCCGGATCGATGGTGTTCGGAGAGTCGTCGAGATACGGGATCTGCGATGATCCTGATCCCTGCTCTGTTCGTGGGTGAGGCGCCGTGGATGCATCGACTCGTCCTCGCAGGGGCGCTCGTCGTACCGCTTCCCACCGCATTCGTGCTCGCCGCCCTGCTGCTTCGTGACAGACCCCCGGCGGATGCACGGTCTGCGATGGGACAGGAGGCCTCTGTGCTGCTCGAGGTCCTCGCATCGCTGCAGGCGGGTCGAACCCTGCGCACGGCCCTGGCCGGGATGTCCTACGAGACCGAACGGTGCGTCGTCATCGGCGCCTCCTCCGACGACGTGGCGCGGGCGGTACGGCGGGCACTCCCCGAGCAGGGTGTCGTGGCCGCCGCCGCAGTGCGGCTCCTCGATCAGGCGGGCGGGCCGGCGGCCGCGGTGATCCAGGAACTCGCCACCCAGGCGACCGAGACCGAGAGGATCCGCCGTGAGCTGCGCTCCGCGGTTGCCGCCCCGGTGCTCCAGGGTGTGATCGTCGGTGGAGCTCCACTTCTGGTCCTCGCCCATCTCGTCGTTTCCGGCGGCTTCGGCGAGACGTTCTCGACCAGCCCGGCCCATGCCGTCACGGTGTCGGCCGGCGCAGTCATGACGGTGATCGGCGTCGGTTGGGTGGGGGCGATCGTGCGGAGGTCGATGCCGTGATCGTCTCGGCCGTCCTCGCTCTCTGCATCGTCACGGTCCGCCGACCCACTTGGCACAGGCCGGTTGCTCACGCCGACTCCACTCTCGGCGATCTGGCCCGTCTCCTGTCGATCGCCGCCGCGGCCGGTCTGCCCCTGGGCAGCGCCTTGGAACATGTCGCGGGCGAACTGTCGGGTCCGCTCGCAGCCGAGGTCGACGGTGTCGTCCGTACTGCTCGCACGTCGGGGCTCACCACTGCGCTGCTGGCGTGCAGTGGGCTGGGTGCCCTCGGACCCGCCCTCGCCAGGGCACATGCCGCAGGCTCCCCGCTCGGCCAGACGCTCGACGCACACCTCGCCGCCCACCGGTCGGAGCGCGTCGCCCGGGCGCTGGAAAGGGCGCGAACCGCACCGGTGCGGGTGATGGTTCCTCTCGCGCTGCTCCTCCTCCCCGGATTCACCGCTCTCGTGGTGGGCCCGACCCTGCTGGACCACCTCGTCGACGTGACGAGGTTCGGCACGTGACAGAACCACTTCCCTCCGTTGATCGACCGGCCGTCGATCGAAGTCGAGAAAGGAGCGTCACATGACGCAACTGTTCACCAAGCTCCAGGTCCGCCTGGCAGCAGATTCCGAGCGTGGTCAGGGCACGATTGAGTACGTCCTCGTCATGCTGGCCGTGGCGGCCGTCGCAGTCGTCCTCGTCAGCTGGGCAAAGAGCGGCTCTGGCAAGTCGACTCTCGGGAACCTCTTCGGTGACGTCATCGGATGGGTCACGTCGGCGGCGAAGAAGTTCCGCATTTGACCGAGCGGGGTTCGTTGACCGTCGAAGCCGCGCTCGTGATTCCGTTCCTGCTCCTGGTCGGCATCGCCGTGTTCGAGGGTGTGGCGACGATGGCGACGCAGTTGCAGCTGGTCACGGCGACCCGGGATGGAGCCCGGGTCGCCGCCACGACGCCCGACGTGACTCGGGCGGTGGACACGGTCCGCGCCGTGCTGCCCGACGGAATCGCCCAACGGGCCCGGATCCAGGTGGATCGTCCCTCGACGGCCGGTCGTCCGGCGACGGTACGGGTGATGGTGGACATCCCCCTGGTCACCCCGTTCCTGTCGGGACTCTCGGTTCCCCTGTCCTGGTCGTCGTCGATGCTCGTCGAGCCATGACCGAGCGGGGGAGCGCATCAGTCCTCGGCACCGCCATCTCGGCAGTCATCCTGCTGCTCGGGTTGATGGTCGTCACCGTCGCCGGTGTGGTCTCCGCAGCATTTCACGCCCGCACGGCGGCGGAGGCGGCGGCCCTGGCGGCGGTGTCACCCGTGGTACGCGACCCCGTGGCGGCGGCTCGGGGGGTGGCGGCGCTCAACCGCGCAACTCTCGTCAGCTGCCGCTGTCCCTCGCCAGGCACCCCGCCACCGGTCACGGCTCACGTGCATGTGCAGACCGTGGTCGACATCCCATTCTTCGGCGAGCTCACGATTCCGGCCGAGTCTGCGGCGGAGTACGTCCCGGATGGCTGGTAGAACGGGCCTGATGGCGAAGATGACCCGAGGAGTCCAGGTGCTCGAACGGGCCGGTGTCTCCTACACCCTGCACAAGTACACCCTGGCGGTGGACGGTGACAGCTACGGCGAGGCGGTCGCCAACACGTTGGGTGTGGGCACCGACCGGCTGTTCAAGACGCTGCTGGCATCCGTCGACGGGGACCCGGTGGTTGCGATCGTCCCGGTGTCGCGACGGCTCGGTCTCAAGGCCCTTGCCCGGGCGGCGAAGGGGAAGCGGGCAGAGATGATCGCCCCCGCCGACGCGGAGCGACTCACGGGGTATGTGACCGGCGGGATCTCACCGTTCGGACAGAAACGCCGGCTCCGGACCTTCGTCGACTCTTCGATCGAGTCGCACACCACCATCTTCTGCAGCGCCGGGCTGCGCGGTCTTCAGGTCGAGTTGCAGCCTGCTGATCTCATCAGGCTGCTCGACGCCACACTCTCCGCTCTGACGGAATGACAGCTTCGTGGATCGTCGGGTTCAGAGGTCGCCTGCTGCCGCTCCGCAGATGGTCTCCAGCATCAGGCGGGCGACGGTGTACGGGTCGCAGTTGGCGTTGGGACGCCGATCCTCCAGATAACCCTTGCCGTCCACCGCCGCCTGCCACGGGATGCGCACCGAGGCGCCCCGATCGGACACCCCGTATGAGAAGTGCGTCCACGGTGCGGTCTCGTGCAGACCGGTGAGGCGATGGTCGATGTCGGCGCCGTAGTTCTCGATGTGGAGGTCGTGCCGGCGACCGAGTGCCTCGGCCCCCGCCACGATGGCGTCGTAGCTCTCCCGCATCTGCTTGGTGGAGAAGTTGGTGTGACACCCCGCACCATTCCAGTCACCCTTGACCGGCTTCGGGTCGAGCGTGGCGGCCACGTCATGGTCTTCGGCCACGCGGTAGAGGAGCCAGCGAGCCAGCCACAGCTCGTCACCCACGTCGATCGGGCCGAGGGGACCGACCTGGAATTCCCACTGTCCGATCATCACCTCGGCGTTGATGCCGGAGAGGGACAGCCCGGCATCGAGACAGGCCTGCATGTGTCCTTCCACGACGGGGCGGCCGTAGATCTCGTCGGCGCCGATGCCGCAGTAGTAGCCGCCCTGCGGCGCGGGATAGCCGAACTGGGGGAAACCGAAGACGCGGCCTTCGCGGAAGAACGTGTACTCCTGTTCCATCCCGAACCACGCCTCGTGGTCGGCGTACCTCTCGGCGACGGGGGTGAGAAGGGAACGGGTGTTGGTCGGGTGTGGGCTCATGTCGGGTAGCAGTACCTCGGACATGACGAGGATGTTGTCCCCGCCGCGGATCGGGTCGGGTACGACTTTGACCGGCTTGAGCACACAGTCGGAGTTGTCGCCCGGCGCCTGGTTCGTCGACGAGCCGTCGAAGCCCCAGATCGGGGGTTCGGCACCCTTCTCGATGATCTTCGTCTTGGAACGGAGCTTCTGGGTCGGCTTGTTGCCGTCGATCCAGATGTACTCGGCGCGGATCATGGACATGGGTCTCTCTCCCTTGCTGTCGAGGAGTTGCGGGGTGACACATGGGGATGGGTCACGTCTATCAGCAGGAACATGCCACGGAGCGGTTTCCCGTGGGTCAAGGAAATGTGAACAGCGTGTTTCGCCAGGGACACACATCCCGCGGACGCCACCGTCAGCCCCTCTCCGGCGAGGCGTCTGGCGCAACGTCGGGATCGCACAATCCCAGAGCCTCTTCGATGCGGGCGATCCGAGCTTCGAGGGCTTCCAGTCGGTCCATGTTCGTCGAGACGCCCGGAGTCGGTTCCGTCGCGTCGAGGAGGAGGCAGCGGTAGCGATGCTCCTTCTGGCCCGGTGCCCGGTGGAGCTTCTCCACTAGCGGTACGGTGCGACGCATGAGGTCATGTAGGCGTTCCTCGACGGCCGCCACGTCGGGGAAGGGGAGGTAGCGGTCCGTGTGCGTGCGCAGCTCACCGGGGGTCTGAGCGCCGCGCAGGAGGAGCACCGCGATGAGGGCCGTCTGTTCGTCATCGAGTTCCAGAGCCGACTGCACACGGTGGACATGGCGCACCGATCGGCCGCCGCTCGCCCGCGTCATGCCCGCCAAGCCGCGGTCGTCGAGGGATCGGAGGGCTCGTTCGACCGTTGCGTCGTCGTAGTCCACGACGGGCTCGCGATTCGATCGTTGGTTGCATGCGGCGAGCAGAGCGTTCGCCGTCAAGGGGTAGACGTCCGGGGTCGTGAAGTCCTTCTCGACGAGGACGCCCAGAACGCGGGCCTCTTCCGGGCTGAGGGTCTCCATGCCCCGAATGTACCGGCCTCACGATGCGAGGATCACGTCGAGGAGTCGAACGGCGGCTGACTTGTCGAGGGGGTCGTTGCCGTTGCCGCACTTCGGCGATTGCACGCACGACGGACATCCGTCGAGACAGGGGCAGTCGGCGATTGCCCTGCGGGTCGCTTCGAGATGGCTCCGGCCGGCGTCGAATGCGACCGGTGAGATGCCCGCCCCGCCGGCATACGCCTCGTAGATGAAGATGGCCGGTCCGCCGAGTTGCGGGTGCCACGAGGTGGACAGCCCGCCGATGTCCCATCGGTCGCAGATCGCCATGAGCGGCATGAGGGCGATTCCGGCGTGCTCGGCGGCGTGGAGTGCCCCGGGGGCGCTCCGAGGGTCGATGTCGGCGCGACCGAGTACCGCCTCGGGGATCGCGAACCAGATGCCCTGGGTCTCGAACACCGTCGACGGGAGTTCGAGGTCGATGGTTTCCAACACCTCTCGTGTGCCGAGCCGCAGCTTCCGGTAGCCGACGACCAGCGTCTCGACCCGTACCCGGCCCAGGACGTGACGGACAGGACCGAGCCGATCGGCGCGGTCCTCGTCGATGATGTCGAGGATCTTCTCGGTGCGGGGCTGTGTGTGATACGCGATCTGGGCGGGCGTGACCCGCACCTCGCGCCGGTCGAGGTCAAGTCGGTCCACGATGAAGGTCTCGCCCTGGTGCAGATAGACCGCGCCCTGGTGGCCGTCCCGAAAGGCCCTCTCCTCATCGAGGGTTCCGATGAGACCCTCCGGAGCGATCACCTGATAGGTGGGTCCCCCCGAGGCGCGGATGTCGATCTGAGGCGCGGGACGCTGGCGCCTCGCCCAGTACAGGCGGCCGTCGCGCAGCCGCAGGTGTCCCTGCTGGGTGAGCCGGTTGGCCGCCTCCTCGGTTCCCTCGCCGAGGATGTCGCTGTCACCGGGGGTCAGGGGAAGCTCGTTGGCGGCACAGGCGACGTGCGCTTCGAGGATCAAGGGGTTGGCGGGGTTGATGACGGCTGCTTCCGGCGGGCGGCTGAATAGTTCGGCCGGGTGATTCATGAAGTACTGGTCAAGCGCATCGTCTCCACCGACGAGGGCGACGAGAGCCTCTTCGGTCGAGCGGCCGGCGCGTCCCGATTGCTGCCGAAAGGCCGAGATCGTCCCGGGGAAGGAGGAGAGGATGGCCGCGTCGAGCCCGCCGACGTCGATCCCCAACTCGAGGGCGTTCGTCGCCACGATGCCGGTGAGGAGTCCCGAGAAGAGACGCGACTCGACCTCTCGGCGCTGTCGGGGGAGATAGCCGCCCCGGTAGGCGGCCACGCGATCGCGGGCGGTGGTCGGGAGCCGTTCCTGCGCCGACCGGAAGAGCAGTTCGGTGGCCTTGCGGCTGCGGGCGAAGACGATGGTGCGCTCGTCGCGCCGCACGAGGTCCAGGAACAGATCGGTGGCCTCGCCGAGCGACGAGCGGCGGCGGTTGCTGTCGGCTTCGACGACCCCTGGGTTCCACAAGGCGACGGTGCGTGCCCCGGCAGGGGAGGTGTCGTCGTCCACCACCCGGACATCGAGCCCGGTCAATGCCGCGCCCAGCTCGCCGGGGTTGCCGATGGTCGCCGATCCGAGCACGAACGTGGGTGCGGCGCCGTAGTGGGCGGCGATCCGACGCAGGCGACGCAGGATCATCGCCACGTGGGTGCCGAAGATCCCCCGCAGGGTGTGCATCTCGTCGACGACGACGTACGACAGCCGATGAAAGAAGTCCGCCCACCGTTCGTGGGAGCCGAGGATTCCCACGTGGAGCATGTCGGGGTTGGTGAGGACGACGTTCGCCCTGCGCCTGATGCGTGTCCGTTCGTCGATGTCGGTGTCGCCGTCGTAGGCGTCGGCGGCGATCTCCGGGATGCCGAGGTCGGTGAAGCGGCGCAGTTGGTCGTGGGCGAGGGCCTTCGTCGGGAAGAGCAGCAGTGCTGTCGTCCTCGGGTCCGCGAGTTGGGCTTCGGCGATCGGGATCAGATAGGAGAGAGTCTTGCCGGAGGCGGTCCCGGCGACGATCACGGTGTGTCTGCCGGCCCGGACGGCTTCGATCGCCGTCACCTGATGACGGTAGAGGCTCGTGATCTCCTTCTCGGCGAGCCGCGCCGCCAGCAGCGGATGGATGGGTGGCTCGAGCTCGGCGTGGATCGCGGGTCGGGCGGGGATGCGCTCGACATGGACGAGTTCCCCCGCCAGGTCCGGGTCGGCCTCCCACGCACGCACGATCGTCTCGAAGCGACCGGTCACGCGTCTCCGTCGACGTTTCCCGCGAGTTGGTACACGAAGAGGCGAGCCTGATACCGCAACGAGAGCGGCGGTTCGACACCGGCGACGAGCGCGCGAACCTGGCGCTCGACCCGGGAGCGCTCGGCGGGGGCCAGCACCACCACCGCAGACACCGATGCCATCCGATCGGCGATGAGCTCGGTGGTGGTCCGATCATCGTGAGGCTGCTCGAACCGATCGACCAGCTTCCAGGCTCGGGGAGGCTCGGCTCGGACCGGGCGGGTCCGCCACGGGGCGGAGACCTCGAGTTCGTCCATCAGCTGCCACAGCCGGCGCCGCCATTCGGTGTCGGAGACCCGGGCGTTCCAGACGATGGCTACGTGACCGCCCGGCCGGACGACTCGCGCCAGCTCGCGCCAGGCGCGGTCGGCGTCGAACCAGTGGAATGCCTGTGCCACCGTCACCAGGGAGAAGCAGGCGGGAGCGAACGGCAGACGTTCCGCCACGGCTGCGACGACATGCCGGACCGGGACGGTCTCGGCCAGAAGCCGGCGCATCGCCGGGACCGGTTCCGCCGCAATGACCTCCAGTCCGCGTGCCACGAGCGAGCCGGTCAGCTTGCCGGTCCCAGCAGCGAGATCGAGGACGGGTCCGCCGGCGAGTGCGGCGATCCGATCGACGACGGCGTCCGGGTATCCCGGCCGTGCCCGGTCGTACCGGGCGGCATCCGAGCCGAAGCCGGAGGCCGCGGTCGGATGGATCACTCCGGGTCGGCGCCGGCGCGACCGATGCCCGCGATCTCGTAGGCTTCCGCCTCCTCCAGCGTCTCCTTGTCGAGCAGCGCTTCGGTCAGTGCTTCCAGCCGGTCCCGATTCTCATGGAGCTGTTTGACGGCGGCGTCGTAGCACTCGTCGATGATCGAGCGGATCTCGGAGTCGACGAGTTCGAGCGTTGCCTCCGAGACCATCGGGCGACCGAAGGCGTCGAC
>Ga0326597_10009022_pt1 | contig 13404 bp, 12 predicted proteins | sample RVTome_12_FD_203789 | JGI IMG/M metagenome (GOLD analysis project Ga0326597, IMG submission 203789) | Soil microbial communities from uranium-contaminated site in the Upper Colorado River Basin, Wyoming, United States - RVT100D185 | ecosystem: Environmental > Terrestrial > Soil > Contaminated >... | reverse complement strand
CGGCCCCCGGAACGCGTCCCGCGGCCGCGAGCGCCGCATCGAGCAGGGCGTACTTCGCGGCCACCTGCTCGGGGCTCGATGACGTCACGTTGAACTCGTCCGCCCAGCCGGCGGCGATGCGGATCGAGCGCGGCGACCCGCTTCCGCCGACGAGCAAGCGGAGGCGCGGTCCCGCCGGACCGGTCGGTCGACCCGGGGCGGCGAGCGGCCGTGGGCGGAACAGCGCGTCGGTGACCCGGAAGTGGCGTCCGGCGAAGCTCCAGCCGTCCGGCTCGGCCCACAGGCCGTGGAGGATGGCGAGCGTCTCCTCGAGCCGGTCCGCCCGCTCCCCGATCGCCGGGAAGTCGAATCCGTACCGGCGGTGCTCCGGCTCGTTCCAGCCGGCCCCGACCCCCACCTCGAGCCGGCCGCCGCTCATCGCGTCGACCGTCACCGCGAGCTTGGCGAGGTTGCCCGGGTGACGGAACGTGACCGGCGAGACGAGCACGCCGAGCCCGATGCCGGCCGTCTCGCGGGCGAGCCCGGCGAGCACCGCCCACGCATCGGTCGTCTGGTGGTCGGCCGGTCCGGGGAAGCTCTCGTAGTGATCGGACCGGAAGAACGCCTCGAAGCCGGCGTCGGCCGCCCGCCGAACGATCGCCAGCTGGTCCTCGTACGACAGTCCCTGCTGGGCCTCGATCATGAGCGCGAAGCGCATTCGGACCTCCCGTCCCGGTCGGTTTGACGCGACTCCTTCGGTCGTGGTAAATACTTCGTCTCACCAGAACTATCTGTTCGGAGCGAAGCACCAGGCATGAACCAGACGAGCAGCGGGCCAACGGCTCCGCCGGCCGACGAGACCGCCGCCCGAATCATCGCCGATTTCCGGACCTTGTTCCGGGAGATCCGGTGTGTCGGCAGCGAGCGGCTCGTCCGCAAGGGCATCAGCATGGGTCACCTCCACCTCATGTCGATGCTCGACCGACACGGCGAGATGGCAATGAGCCGGCTGGCCGACCTCCTCGATGTGTCGCTGTCGAACGCGACCGGGCTGGTCGACCGGATGGAGGAGCGTGGCCTCATCGAGCGGCGCCGGGTCGCCGACGACCGGCGCGTCGTGCTCGTCCGAGTGACCGAGGTGGGACGGCAGGCGATGGCGGAGCTCGAGCTGCTCCGCAACGATCTGCTCACCCGCATCCTCGGCCGCCTCGACGACCGGCAGCTGGAGCGCCTCGCCACGTCGCTCGACGACCTCCGGGCAGTGATCGCGGCGGCGATTCGCGACGATCCCGAGCTGCTCCAGCACGCCCACGGCCACGATGCCGAACCGGGCCCGACCGCCCGCTGACGACACGACGGCCCACTGACGACACGAAAGGAACCGACACCACCCATGGAGCACGTCCCCATCGACGAGCGCGGCACGGTGCCGACGCTCGCCCAGGACCCGGCGCTCGGCCTGGACCGGCGCGCGAAGTTCGAGATCCTCGGCGCGATCCTCCTGGCGCTGTTCCTCGGCGCCCTCGACCAGACGATCGTCGGCGTCGCCCTGCCGCGCATCGTCACCGACCTCGGCGGCAACGACCTGTACACGTGGGCGATCACGATCTACCTGCTCACGAGCACGATCACCGTGCCGTTCTACGGCAAGCTGTCGGACCTGTACGGCCGCCGGCCGCTGCTCATGATCGGGATCACGCTGTTCCTCATCGGTTCGGCCCTGTCGGGCCTCAGCCAGACGATGTGGCAGCTCATCCTCTTCCGCGGCATCCAGGGCCTCGGCGCCGGCGCTCTCTTCCCGATCGCCCTCGCCGTCATCGGCGACCTGTTCACGCCCGCCGAGCGGGGCAAGTACCAGGGCCTGTTCGGCGCGGTGTTCGGGCTCAGCTCGCTCATCGGACCGTGGCTCGGCGGGTTTCTCACCGACACCGTCGGCTGGCACTGGATCTTTTACGTCAACATCCCGATCGGGATCGTCAGCCTGTACGTGATCTGGCGGCTGCTGCCGACGGTCAAGCGGCCGGACGCGTCGCGCAACCTCGATTACGCCGGGGCGGCGGTCTTCACGGTCGCGATCGGCACGCTGCTCGTGGGCCTCACGAACAAGCAGTTCGGGGACTGGCTCAACCCGGAGGTCGGTGGCCTCATCGCGCTCGGTCTCGGACTGAGCGTCGCGTTCCTCGCGATCGAGGCGCGGGCGAAGGAGCCGATCGTCCCGCTCGACCTGTGGCGAAATCGCACGTACGCGGCGTCGATCGTGTCGACCTTCTTCGTCAGCTTCGGCTTCTTCGGGGCGATCATCTTCCTGCCCCGCTGGTTCCAGTTCGTGCGCGAGGTCAGCGCGACCGAATCGGGCTATCAGGCGCTGCCGCTCCTGGCCGGCCTCATCATCAGCTCCATCGTCGGCGGCGTCCTCGTGTCACGCACGGGCCGCTACAAGGCGATCATCCTGAGCGGCCTCGCCATCATGGCCGTCGGCCTCGTCCTCCTGACCAACCTTCGGACGACGACGGACATCCCCGTCCTGTGGCTGTGGATGTTCATCACCGGCGTCGGCATCGGCCCCACCCTGTCCGTGTTCACGATCGTGGTCCAGAACGCGGTCCCGTTCGACAAGCTCGGCGTCGCGACGAGCAACCTCACGTTCTTCCGCCAGATCGGCGGTTCGGTCGGCCTCGCGATCGTCGGCACGACGTTCGGGACGTCGCTCCAGGAGGAGCTGCCGCGCCAGCTGCTCGCCCACGGCCTGCCGCAGCAGGCGGTCGACCAGTTCTCGCCGTCCGCCGGCGAGCTGGACGAGCTCGTCGGCGTGGGCCAGGACCTCGGTTCGGTCATCCTCGCGGGCGTGCCGGACGCGGTCCGACCGCTCGTCGAGCCGCTCATCCCGAACATCGTGGCGAGCATCCACGACGCGTTCAGCCTCGCCGTGGCCGGCACGTTCGCCATCGGCGTCGTCGCGACGGTCATCGCGTTCGTGGCGGCGATCGCGATGCGCGAGCTGCCGCTTCGCTCGACCCACGGGCCGGCGGGCGAAGCCGACTCCGACGACGAGCCACCGGCGCGGGTCGACGAGGCACCGAAGTTCGGTGAGACGCCCGCGCTCCGCGGAGCCCCGGCGCTCGATTAGCGCAAGATGTGCGGATGACCCGCCCGGCACCGTATCCAGCGCAGCTCGTCGCACCGGGGGTGCCGGACGGCGCGGCGCTTGAGGCCGCGTTCGAGCCGGTCCTCGACACCGGCGACCTCCCGCCCGGCGCGATGCGGCGGGTCAGCCGCGGGGACCTCGACGTTCTCGTCGCGCACACGCCGACCGGGATCGTGGCCGTCGACGATCGCTGTCCGCACATGTCGGCCCCGTTGTCGGTCGGGGCGCTCGACGGGTGCGTCGTGTCGTGCCCGCTCCACGAGGGACGGTTCGACCTGCGCACCGGCGATCCCGTCCGGATGCCGACGACGGGCGGCCTCGACCCGGACGGCGTCTATCACTCGACCTGGTCCCCCGTCGGGCTGCCCCCCAAGACGGACCCGCCCGGGCTCAAGGCGGAGGCCCGGCGGCTGACCCGCGTCCGCCGGTTTCGGTATTACCCCGTCCGGATCGTCGACGGGCGGATCGAGGTCGCGCTGCCGCGCTGAGGCGCTCGCGCGGCTGAGATGCCCGACCGCGCGGCTCAGTGCGGAAGCGCGTCCGCGGCCCGGGGCCGGCCCAGCAGGTAGCCCTGGCCCAGCTCGATCGCGAGCGAGCGCAGGACGTCGCGCTCCGCCTCGCTCTCGATCCCCTCGGCGATGAGCGAGCACCCGGTCTTGAGCGCGAAGTAGTCCATCCCGGCGACGACCGCCTGGCGGGCCGGGTCGCCGTCGATCGAGCGGATGAGCCCGATGTCGAGCTTCACGAAGTCCGGGCGCAGCTCGACGATGTGGCGAAAGCTCGCGTAGCCTGCGCCGGCATCGTCGATCGCGACGCGGGCGATCGGGCGGAGTCTGTCGGTCGCGGCGCGGAGCGCCACGTAGTCCGAGACCGCGGCATGCTCGGTCACCTCGAGGACGAGGTCGCGCCCGCGGCCACCGATTACGGCGGCGAGGCGTGGCGCGTCGAGGACCGTGTCCGGCGACACGTTGAGGCTGAGCCAGGCCTCCGGCGCCAGGTTTCCGGCGTCGCGGAGCGCCCGTTCGAGGCACGCGAGCTCGAGCTCCCGGCCCAGTCCGACGGCCGCCGCATCGGCGATCCGGCGATCCGGCGGCGCTCCGTCGTCGAACCTCGTCAGCGCCTCGTAGCCGAGCGTCGCCCCGCTCTCGAGGTCGACGATCGGCTGGTACAGGGGGTGGAATGCACCGCGCTCGATGATCCCGCCGATCGTCTCGCGCAGGATGGCAGAGCGATCGGCGAGGATCTGCGGCCCGAGCAGCGCGCCGGCCACCGCCGCAAACTCGAGGATCGCCGGCAACCGGTCCGGGGCCCGCTCGGCGGCTCCCGGCAGCGGGCCACCGGCCACGACGAGGCCGGCGATCTCCGCACCTACGCGCACGGGAGCATGGACGTCGACCCGCTGGCCGATCCCTTCCGACACGCGCGGGGCGAGCGGCGCGCTTCGTTCCTCCAGCCACGGCCCGGCGGCGGCCCGGTCCCGGAGGTCCTGGCCCACGGCGTCCGGCAGGGGCCGACCCAGCACGATCGAGTCGTCCCGACCAGCCGCGGCGAGGGGTACCACCGTCCCGCCGGCCCGGAACGCGAGGAACAGGGCCTCCGGGAGCCCGGTCACGCTCACGACCTCGGCGCACAGGAGACGGGCGGTCTCCTCCGCGGTCTCGCCGCCGCGCAGCCGTCCGAATGCGTCGGCAATCCGGCGCCGCTCCCGGTGGATCTCGTCGAGGGCGCGCGTCCGATCGACGACCTCGTCCCGGAGCTGCACGTTCTGCACCTCGAGCTCGCGATGCAGCCGACGCAGCTCGAGCAGGTTGCGCGCCCGCAGGACCACCTCGTCGAGGTCGAACGGCTTGGTCAGGAAGTCCGTCGCGCCGAGCGACAGGGCGCGCCGGCGCGTCTCGGCGTCGATGTCACCGGTCAGGACGATGACGGGCAGGAAGCCCGCGCCCTCGCGCGAGCGCACGGCCTCGAGAACCGCGTAGCCGTCGAGATCCGGCATGTGGAGATCGAGGAGGAGGAGATCGGGATCGTCCCGCTCGATGCGGAGGAGCGCGTCACGGGGATCGGTCGTGCCGGCCGCCGCCCGGTAGCCGGCTCGGGTCAAGAGTCGAACGAGGAGGTACACGTTCGCATCCTCGTCGTCGACGACGAGGATGCGGGCATCGCTGTCCACCGGATCCATTCGGGCGCTCTCTCAGGTCCGGTCGTTGTCCGCCACGGCTCGTCCCTTGTCGGTCATGCGACGTCCATCCTCGGTGTCCGGTGTTGTGCACCATCAGTTGACTGCCGGCACCGGGAGCGTAGCACGGGCGGACCCCGGTCACTGGAGCGTCACGCCAGCGTTACGCCACATTCGTGGTGCCACCCGTCACCGAAGGGACGACCGGGACGCCGCCTGGACGATCGCGACCACCTCCTGCGGGTCGTCGGCGATCGAGATGAGGTCGAGGTCGACCTGGGCGATCGCGCCGGCTGCGAGCTGCACCTCGCGGATCCAGTCGAGCAGGCCCCGCCAGTAGTCGGAGCCGACGAGAACCACCGGGAAGTGGCGAATCTTGCCGGTCTGGATGAGCGTCAGCGCCTCGAACAGCTCATCGAGCGTCCCGAATCCGCCCGGCAGGATCACGAACCCGTCGGCGTACTTGACGAACATCGTCTTGCGAGCGAAGAAGTAGCGGAACTCGACGCCGAGGTCGACGTATGGATTGAGCGCCTGCTCGTGGGGCAGCTCGATGTTGCAGCCGACGGACAGGCCGCCCGCCTCCTGGCAGCCGCGGTTGGCCGCCTCCATGACGCCCGGGCCACCGCCGGTGATGACCGCGTAGCCCGCCTCGGCAAGCCGGCGGCCGATCTCCCGGGCGAGTGGATACGATGGATCGTCCTCGCCGACCCGCGCGGATCCGAAGACGGTGATCGCCGGACCGACCGCGGCGAGTGCGTCGAAGCCGTCGACGAACTCGGACAGGATGCGCAGCGCCCGCCACGGGTCGCTGTCGAGAAAGGCCGGGCGGGTCGATCGCGCGAGGAGCTTCTCGTCCTCGGTCCCGGCCGGGTGGCCGGTCAGCAGTTCGGCCGCCTTCGGGCGCAGGACGATCCGGCCGGACCGGCGTCGGTCGTGGTGGGCGTCCGAATGGTGGCGCGCGCGGTCGTCGGTCATCTGTCTAGGATGCCACCGGTGGTTGCGCGGGGCCGGACATGGACGCGTCGCTGAGCAGCCGTTTCCACGCCGTCTCGTCGCGGCCGGCGGCCACGCCCGCGCCGACACGAACGAGCGGCAGCCGGAGCAGCCGCTGGTCTGCCAGCAGGCGCTCCGCGAGGTCGGGATCGGTCATCGTCAGGTAGCCGAGGCCGGCGTCACGCCAGGCCCGTCCGTCCATATCGGCCACCGCCCGCGCGCCGAGCCGCTCGACGAACCGGCGCAGCTCACCGGCCGCGATCGGCCTGCGGGCGAGGTCGACGACGTGCGGGACGATGCGGCGCTCCTTGAAGAAGCGGAGCGCGGCCCGCGTCGCCTGGTCGTCGGAGCGGCCGAACACCTGGACGATCGGGCCCGCCGGGCAGGCCGGCGCGTGGCGCGCGGGTCGATGGGGCATCGCGCCGACAGGGTACCGTTCGGCCGGGCTCCGGGTACCATCACCGGCGCAGGAGGTGTCGTGTGACGGTGTGGTTCACGATCCAGCTCGACGATCGGCCCGGCTCGCTCGGCCGCGTCGCGACGGCGCTCGGCGAGCGTGGCGTGAACATCACCGCGATCGTCGGCATCGCCGAGGACACGGATGGGGCGCTCATGCTCGAGACGTCGGATCCGGTCGGGACCGCCGCTGCGCTCGAGGCGCTCGGGGTCGCGTTCGAGCGACACGACGCCGGCGCGGGATCGGCCCCGGACCGCGGCGCCGTGGCCGATCTCGGCCGCGGACGCGTCTAGCCCGTCGCGCGCCAGCCGGACGCCCGCATGCCTCGCCGACCGACCCTCCCGCCCACCGTCGCCGCGCATCTTGTCATCGACGACGCGCCTGGCGCCATCCCGGTCCTGCTCGGACGCGTGACCGATGCCGGCGGGACGCTGCGCACGATGTCGACCGTCCGCCGCGTGCCGGCCGACGACGAGGCCGGGCCGGCGGTCGAGATCGAGGTCGAGGTCGAGGGCGTCGACGAAGCGGGGCTGCTCGACGCGATCGGCGGCACGCCCGGCGTGCGCGAGCATCGGCTGACGCGCTCGCTCGACCGGATCTTCGGCAAGCGGGTGATCGTCATCGGCGGCGGGGCGCAGGTCGCGCAGGTCGCGCTCGGCGCCGTGAGCGAGGCGGATCGCCACAACCTGCGCGGCGAGCGGATCTCCGTCGACACGATCGCGCTCGTCGGCGAGGAGGCGATCGCGTCGGCGGTGCGCGCGGTGGCGGACCTCCCGCGGGCGCGCCTGCTCGTCCTGGCCGGCTCGATCATGGGCGGCGACATCACCCGCGCCGTCCGCGAGCTGCGCGAGCACGGCATCCCGGTCATCGCGCTCAACATGGTCGGGTCGGTGAGCGAGGCGGCGGACCTCGTCGTGTCCGACCCGGTTCAAGCCGGCACGATGGCGGTCATGGCGGTGGCCGATACCGCGACGTTCGACCTCGAGCGCCAGCGCGGCCGGCGGTACTGAGCACCTCATCGAGACCCCCGTGCGCATCGCGACCTGGAACGTCAACTCGCTCAAGGCTCGCCAGGACAAGGTCGCGCAGTGGCTCGCTCGCGCCGTGCCCGACGTTCTCCTCCTCCAGGAGACGAAGCTGACCGACGCGGACGCCCCGGTGATGGCCTTCGCGATGCTCGGCTACGACCTCGTCCACCACGGCGAGGGCCGCTGGAACGGCGTGGCGATCGCGGTCCGGCAGGGCCTCGAGTTGGCTGACGTCGTGACGAACTTCGGCGACGGTCCGGTCCGGGACAGCGGTCCGGGCGCGGAGGTCGCCGTCGCCGAGGAGGACTTCAACCCGCTCGACGAAGCGCGGATGCTCGCGGTGACGGTCGACGGCATCCGGTTCGTCAGCCTCTACGCACCGAACGGACGCGTCGTCGGCTCGCCGTTCTACGACGGGAAGCTGGCCTGGTTCGGGCGCCTCCGGCGCTGGCTCGACGAGGCGGCCGATCCGTCCGAGCCGATCGTGCTCGGCGGCGACCTCAACGTCGCGCCGACCGACGCCGACGTGCGGGACCCGGGGGCGGTCCACGGCGGAACCCACGTGTCGGAGCCGGAGCGCGCGGCGTTCCGCGCCCTCCTCGAGTGGGGGCTCGCCGACGCCTACCGGTCCCGCCGCCCGGAAGCCGGGCGCTTCACGTGGTGGGACTACCGGGCGGGCAACTTCCACAAGAACCTCGGCATGCGGATCGACCACCTGCTCGTGAGTGGCCCCGTCGCCCCGCGCGTCGTGTTCGCGGAGATCGATCGCGAGGCGCGCAAGGGGCCGCCGATCCCGTCCGATCACGCGCCGCTCGTCATCGACCTCGACGAACCCGGGGCACCGTTCGACCCGGACTGGGAGGGCGCGCTGGCGCGGATCGCTGCGCGGAGCCGTCCCGGCGGGGGTCGCGTCGGTCGCGTCGGTCGCTAGACGGGTTTGTCGGCCGTCAGCCCTCGCCCGTCGGAGCGGTGTCCGTGTCCGAGTCGGGCTCCACCACTCCCGCCGATCCGAGAATTGACGCCGACGCAATCCAGCCGACGATTCCTTCCGGTGTCCGGATCTGGACGTGCCCCTCGTGCCAGGCAACGATTTCCACCTCGTCGCCGCGATCCAGTCTTCCCAGCTCGAGTGATCGCACGTCGTCGGAGCCGTCGCCGATGCGGACGAGGCGGTAACGCACGGTTCGGCGCTCAACTCCGGTCGCCGCCGGATCGGAGAACCGCATCGGCGGGCGGCCGACGAGGGCTCCCATGCCCATGGACGGACGGCTTGACTCCGATCGCTCACCCGGCGGGGGGGCAGTGCCTCCGGCGCCCGGTGCGTCGGTCGCGGGTCCCAGGCTCTCCCACGCGAGCCGGCGGCCGCGAGTGCCCTGACGATCTCGTCGCGTCAGGACGTACCCGAACAGACCCGTTCCGCCGGACGTGGCGAGCGCCCAGGCCAGGAACGGCTCTGCCAGCGGACTTCGCGTCACGAGGAGGAGTGCGCCGTAGAGCCCACCCGGGTCTTCACCGTCGCCCAGGCCCCCGCTCCCGGGGATGCCGCCGCCCGTGATCCCGTCGCCCGACGGTCCGCTCGACGGCGTGCTCTGATCGGCGCCCGGCGCGCCCCACGGCGGGATTGTCGGTCCGGCGCCGGACGCGGGCTGCATCGACGGGGCGCCGAGGGGGTCGCCGGAGGCAGTCGGAGACGGGGCGCCGTTCGCGGCCGTCGGGCCGGGCGAGGCCGGCGGCGCGGTCTCGGTCGCCTCCGGCGTGGCCTCCGGGGCCGGCGTCGGCGGAGGGGTGGGCCTCGGGGTGGACCCAGGCACGGGCGGTGGCTTCCTGGTCGGGGCCGGCGTCGGCGGTGCTGTCGGTGGTGGTGGCGGTGGGGAAGTCGGCGCCACGACATGGACGGCGCCCGGTGACACGTCGCTCAGCGTGGCCGCGCGCTCCCCGGTGCCCGATCCGCTGACCGCATCGAAGCGAAACGTCCACGAACCGGCCGGCAGTTCCGTGGACACCCGGTACCACACCCCGGATCCCGGACCCGACTCAGCGGCGCCGAGGCCGATGGTGCCGACGCCCGGAATCGTGACGGTGATCGAGCCCGGCTCACATCCGGCATTCGACGTGTAGACGACCGCGAACGTGAACGACGTGCCCGTGGTGCCGGAGCCGGGTGAGGCCGAGCCGTTGGACAGGGTTAGCTGATGCGACGCTCCATTGCAGGCAGCGGCCTGCGCGATCGGCGGGCTGCCGAGCAGGGCGGCGAACGAGGCTGCCAGAAGCACGAGGAAGCCGCAGGCGCGGCGAAGGTTGGGCCGTCCCCTGGTGACCCCGGTGGCCGCCGTTCGGGCCACGCGTCCCTCGGTTACACGTCGCAGGCGCAAGCAAACCTCCGGCCCCCGGCGATCTGTCACGGACGGTACGGCGGGACGGTGCATGAGGTCCCCTGGCCGAATCGGCCGCCGGCGGAAGTACTTTCGGTGGGCGACGCGAACGCCGATCGATCCGATACACATGAGTCCTCGGGGACCGGTCCGTCATACGTCAGAGGGATCATGCAGGACCTGCTGTCGTCCGAGCGCTCAGGCGAGCGATCATCGCCGTCTCGCACGATCCGCCGCCGGCTCGTGGCCGCCCTCGTCCTCGAGTTCGCGATCCTCATGGGCGTGTCCGCCGTCCAGGGCTTCTGGCCCAGCGGCGTCGGCCGCGAGGGTGCCCTCCTCGCCCTGTTCGGCGTCGGGCTGACCCTGCCGATCGTCATTGCGGCCCTCGCGCGGCGGGTTCTCGACGACGTCGAGGGCCTGGCCTCCGAGCGTGACGAGCTCCGCGAGATGTACGGGCGCGCGCGACTGGACTCGCTGCGAGATCCCCTGACGGGTCTCGGCAACCACCGGGCATTCCAGGAGGAGCTGGCCCGCCAGATCGAGCAGGCCCGCCGCCATCCATCGCCACTTGCCCTTCTCATCGTCGACGTCGACGACCTCAAAAAGACGAACGACGAGCGCGGTCATGAGGCGGGCGACGAACTCCTGATCGGGTTCGGGCGCATCGCTCGGGCCGTGCTCCGCCGAGCGGATCGGGCGTTCCGGGTCGGCGGCGATGAGTTCGCGATCCTCCTGCCGCAGTCGGACATCGAGACCGGCCTTGTCGTCGGCCGTCGCATGCTGGCGAGCGCCCTCGAAGGCGGCGACCCCAGCCAGCCCGTGAGCCCCTTCTCGGTGTCGATCGGCGTGTCAGCCTTCCCCGCCCCGAGCGCCGAGGGCACCCATCTCTATCGCCATGCGGATGCTGCGCTGTACTGGTGCAAGCGCCACGGCCGAACCGCCGTCGTTGCCTACGACGCCGGACGCCATGGCTCTGCGCTCGAGGAACGAGCGATCGAGGAACTGTCCGCCGACGTCGGCAAGACGATCGCTCGCCGCGCCCTGCGTGCCGTCTACCAGCCGATCTTCTCCCTCGAGACCGGCGCGCCGATCGGCTACGAGGGTCTCGTCCGGCCGGGCGATGACTCCCCGTTCCAGAACGCCTCGTCACTGTTCGCAGCCGCGGAGGCGGCGGATCGCATCGTCGAGCTCGACATGGTCTGCCTCCAGGTCGTCGCCGATGGGACTGCCCATCTCGAGGACGGCGTTTACCTGTCCGTCAACTTGTCGCCACGGACGCTCGAGTCGGACCTGTTCCGGACGGCTGAGCTCGCAGCGATCTTCCGTCGCCGCGGCATCGAGCCGCACCAGATCGTGCTCGAGCTGACGGAACGCGAGGAGGTAGAGGACCTCGAACAGCTGCGTTCAAACGTCGACGCCTGCCGGCGCGCCGGATTCCGACTCGCCGCGGATGACGTCGGCGCGGGCAATGCCGGACTGCGCCTCCTGAGCGAGATCCCGTTCGACATGCTGAAGGTGGATCTGTCGCTCGTTCAGGGCGGGGTGCTGAACGATCCGTCGTACGCCGTGCTCCGGGCCCTCCAGGAGCTGGCCACGCAGCGCCAGGCATCGATCGTCGCCGAGGGCGTGGAGACGGCCGAGCAGTTGGCAGTGATCCGAGACATCGGCTTCAGTGCAGCCCAGGGCTACCTACTCGGTCGCCCGATGGGGGTGCGGGTCACCGATCGTTTGGACCTCGAGGCGCTGACAGGCGCAACGTGGCTGGACGGAAACGAAGCGGACGAGTCGGCCGCCTGACGGCGCCGGTCAAATCCGGATGATCTGCTCCAGGTCGGCGACAAGGATCGTCGCACCGCCGTGGCTCACCGTCCTGGCCTGCCAGTCGGCGAGTCGCTCGAGGAGCACGAGCGGGACGTCCAGCTCACGGCCGTGGGCGGCGTCCTCGAAGACCTCGACGACCGCCTCGACGCGCTCGTCCTCGACCGCGAGCATGAACGTGGCATTCTCCTCGCCGAGGAAGCCGCCAACGGTCGGGATCCGCGTGAACCGATGGCCGTCCGCTCGGAGCCGGTCGGCGACGAGGTCGGCGTCGGCGCGATGGACGATCGCGATGAGCAGTTTCGCCACCGGATGATCCTACGGCACTGGTCGGGCCGGTGTCGGCCGGTCGGGCTTGCTCATGGCGGCGCCCGCGTCGCGGGTCGCCTGTCGGATCAGGAGATCGGGATGCGCTTCTCCGGGTCGACGAACGGCATTGGCACGACGGTGGCCATCCGGTCGCCCCACTCGGTCCGGACGTGGAGCTCCGTGCCATCGCTCGCGAGGTCCGCCGGCAGCCAGCAGTAGCCGATGTTCTTCATGAGCCGCGGCGAGTGGATCGCGGAGGTGACCTTGCCGACCTGCTCGCCACCGACCGTGAACGCCGGCCACTTCGTGTTGTTGAGCGCCGGGAACGGCGCGCCACCAATCTCGACCCCGACGATCCGGCGGGCGACACCGGTCGCCTTGATCCGCCGCAGGGCGGCGATCGAGATGCACGCCTCGTCGGCGAGACCCTCGTCGACGAGCCGGTCGAGACCCATCTCGTAGGCGTTGTTCTCGTACGTCATGTCGGCGCCCCAGTTGAAGATGGCGCCCTCGATGCGGCGGATGTCGCTGGGGCCGGTGGGGCGGACGTTGAACGGGGCACCCACCTCCATGAGTGTGTCCCACAGCTCCGTGCCGCGCGACGTGTCGAGCAGGTAGATCTCGTAGCCCACCTCGCTCGTCCAGCCCGTGCGGGTGATGACGACGGGAATGCCGCGAATCTCCGCCCGACGCCACCAGTAGTACTTGAGGTCGAGGATCGAGTCGCCGACGAGCGCCCGGATGAGGTCCTTCGACTTTGGTCCCTGGACCTGGAGCGGTGCGACGTCGGCCTCGCGGATGGTCACGTCGAGGTCCGGATAGGCGATGCGCAGGCCGCGCGCGAAGAGCAACGCATCCGACGACGCGAGCGCGAACCAGAACGTCTGGTCGTCCATCCGGGTGAGCACGGGATCGTTGATGATCCCGCCATCGCGGTCGCAGATGAGCACGTACTTCGCCTGGCCGACGGCGCACTTCGACAGGTCGCGCGGCGTGAGCAGCTGGGCGAACCGCGCCCCGTCCGGACCGGAGATCTCGAGACACCGCTCGACCGACACGTCCCAGATCGTGACGTCGTTGAGGAGCGCCTCGAACTCCGCCTCGAACGTGTCGAAGCGGATCGG
>Ga0326597_10009021_pt1 | contig 13406 bp, 11 predicted proteins | sample RVTome_12_FD_203789 | JGI IMG/M metagenome (GOLD analysis project Ga0326597, IMG submission 203789) | Soil microbial communities from uranium-contaminated site in the Upper Colorado River Basin, Wyoming, United States - RVT100D185 | ecosystem: Environmental > Terrestrial > Soil > Contaminated >... | reverse complement strand
TTCCTGCGCCGGTGAAGCGTGCCATACGAAAGCGAGACGGTAACCAATGCCGTTTCGTGAATGAGCGGGGTAGGCGCTGCACCGAACAACGAGGGCTCGAGTTCCATCACCACGATCCTTTCGGCCGAGGAGGCGACCACGACCCGGACAAAATGAGCCTAATGTGTCGCGTCCACAACACCCTTCTGGCCGAGCGGGACTACGGCAAAGAGGTGATGAAGAAGTATAGGGGCCATGGCAGTCGTGTCTCTGAGCCCGCGCCCATCTACTATCCCATCGCCCCGTTCCAGCTCCGAGACTGGGGTTGATTGCCTCCTCGCCGATCCCGTCACAACGAAAGTCTCAGTGTTGAAGCGATACGCTCGGCGCCTGTATTCTGAGACCTGAAGAGGTAGGCATTGGCCAAGCGAAAGCCCAACGCGGTCCACGCGAACGCATCCGCGGCCAACGTTGGCTACGAGGCACAGCTCTGGCAGATGGCCGATGCCTTACGCGGCAGCATGGACGCGGCGGAGTACAAGCACGTCGTCCTCGGTCTGATCTTCCTCAAGTACATCTCCGACGCCTTCGAGGAGCTGCACGCGCGGCTTCAGGGCGAGAAGTCGAAGGGCGCTGACCCCGAGGACCCCGACGAGTACCGCGCCCAGAGCGTCTTCTGGGTCCCGCCCGAGGCGCGTTGGGCGCACCTGAAGGGCCAAGCCAAGCAGTCCAACATCGGCCGGCTCGTGGACGACGCGATGGCCGGCATCGAGCGCGATAACCCGGCGCTCAAGGCCGTGCTGCCGAAGGATTACGCCCGCCCGGCGCTCGACAAAGAGCGGCTCGGGCAGCTCATCGATCTCATCAGCAACATCAAGGTCGGCGACGAGGCGAGCCGCGCCAAGGACGTGCTCGGCCGCGTCTACGAGTACTTCCTCTCGCAATTCGCGAGCGCCGAGGGCAAGAAGGGCGGCGAGTTCTACACGCCGCGCTGCGTGGTCAAGCTCCTGGTCGAGATGCTCGAGCCCTATCGCGGCCGCGTATACGACCCCTGCTGCGGCTCCTCGGGCATGTTCGTGCAGTCGGTGGAGTTCATCCGCGCGCACGCCAAGGGGAACGGCAACGGCGGCAAAGCCAAGGCCGACATCAGCATCTACGGCCAGGAGTCGAACTACACGACCTGGCGGCTCGCCAAGATGAACCTCGCTATCCGCGGGATCGACGGCCAGATAGCGCACGGCGACACCTTCCACAACGATCACCACCCCGACCTCAGGGCCGAGTTCATCCTCGCCAACCCGCCGTTCAACGTGAGCGACTGGCGCGGCGAGCTCCTGCGTGACGACAAGCGCTGGGCCTACGGCGCGCCGCCAGCAGGCAACGCCAACTTCGCCTGGGTGCAGCACATCGTCCACCACCTCGCGCCCGCCGGTGTCGCCGGCTTCGTGCTCGCCAACGGCTCCATGTCGTCCAACCAGTCCGGCGAGGGTGAGATCCGAAAGAGCATGGTCGAGGCTGACCTCGTGGACTGCATGGTCGCGCTGCCGGGCCAGCTTTTCTACTCGACGCAGATCCCGGCGTGCCTTTGGTTCCTCGCCCGCGACCGGAAGGACGGCAAGTTCCGCGACCGCCGCGGCCACGTCCTCTTCATCGATGCCCGCAAGCTGGGCCGTATGGTGGACCGCACCCACCGGGAGCTCACCGATGAGGACATCGCGCGCATCGCCAATACCTACCACGCCTGGCGCGGGGAGAAGAACGCGGGCGACTACGCCGATGTGCCCGGATTCTGTAAGAGCGCCACGCTCGACGACATCCTGAAGCACGGCCACGTGCTCACCCCCGGCCGCTACGTGGGCGCCGAGGCGCAGGAGGACGACGGCGAACCGTTCGAGGAGAAGATGCAGCGGCTCACTGCGACGCTGCGCGAGCAGCAGGCCGAGGCCGCGAAGCTGGATGCCGCGATTGCCGCCAACCTCAAGGAGCTTGGGTATGGCGGGTGACATGGGGGCCGCGGCGCTCCGGGACCTTCTCACCACGACGAAGGACGGCGACTGGGGCAAAGATTCTCCCGCAGAAGGGCTCGTGCCCTATCGCGTGATTCGTGGAACTGACTTCCCCAGCGTTCGCGTCGGGGATACGTCGTCGGTCCCAATTCGATATCTCAGCGATTCAACGGTCCATCGGCGCACGCTCGCAGCGGATGACATCCTGCTGGAGACTGCGGGCGGGAGTCCTGACCGGCCTACTGGCCGCAGTCTTCTGATCAATCAGAAGCTGCTCGCGTCGTTCGATCTTCCGACGACGTGCGCGAGCTTTGCTCGATTCCTACGGGTGGACCGGAAGAAGGCCGAGCCACAATACGTGTTCTGGTTCCTGCAGTATCTCTACGCAAGCGGCCAGATGGAGGAGCACCAGGTCCAGCACACCGGTGTCGCGCGATTTCAGTACACGAAGTTCGCGGAGAGCCAGGAGATTCCCCTGCCACATCGCGACGAACAACGCGCCATCGCCCACATCCTCGGCACGCTGGACGACAAGATCGAGCTGAACCGGCGGATGAACGAGACCCTGGAGGCGATGGCGCGGGCGCTCTTCAAGTCGTGGTTCGTGGACTTCGACCCCGTCCACGCCAAGGCCGAAGGCCGCGACCCAGGCTTGCCCAAGCCCCTCGCCGACCTGTTCCCCGCCCGCCTCGTGGATTCCGAACTCGGCGAGATTCCGGAGGGGTGGGAGGTGAAGACGATTGGCGATCTCGCTGACGTGGTTGGAGGGAGTACACCTAGCACGTCGAAGCCAGAGTTCTGGGAGGGCGGCGGCCATTGTTGGGCGACCCCCAAGGACTTGGCCTCCCTCACGTCGCCGGTGCTCCTCGATACCGAACGCCGCGTCACCGATGCGGGGCTCGCCCAGATCAGCTCTCGCTTGCTTCCAGCAGGTACGGTGTTGCTCTCCTCGCGAGCGCCGATCGGCTACCTGGCGATAGCGGAGACTCCCCTCGCGATCAATCAGGGGTTCATCGGGATGAAGCCCAAGGGATCGGTCTCGAACGTGTTCCTTCTCTTTTGGGCACGCTCCGCGCACGAGGAGATCTTGAGTCGTGCGAACGGCTCGACCTTTCTGGAGATCAGCAAATCGAACTTTCGCCCCATCCCGGTTGCGCGGCCGACGGAAGGTGTGTTCGATGCCTTCGAGTCGCTGGTCAATCCGCTGCATCAGAGGGTAGTCGGCAACGTCCGCGAGTCTCGCACTCTCGCTGGCGCGCGCGATACGCTGCTGCCCAGACTCATCTCCGGCGAGCTGCGGGTAAGGCAAGACGAGGGCGTACCGAGGTCGCGCGCTTCCACTAGCACGGCCCAGTAGACGGAAGTCCGATGAGCGAGAGCACGAACAGATATGTGGCCCGATAACGAGACTGACCGCGACTTCCTCAATTTCACTGGTGTCGCCGACACTGTCGCCGAGATCATCGTCCAGTCGCAGGACCGGCCGATCTCCATCGGCGTGTCCGGCGCGTGGGGCGTTGGGAAGTCCTCGATGATCAAGCTGATCCGCCACGCCCTGAAGAAGCGCGCCGCAGGCGGGCCGTCTGAGTTTGTCGTCGTCGAGTTCAACGCCTGGCTCTATCAGGGCTACGACGATGCGCGCGCGGCTCTCATGGAAGTGATTGCGACCACGCTCAAGAAAGAAGCGGAGGAACGAAAGAGCGGGCTCGACAAGGTGCAGGAGCTTCTCAAGAGGGTTGACTGGCTTCGTACTGCGAAACTGGTCGGCTCGGCTGTCGGTCTCGGCCTTAGCCTTCCTTCGGTCGGCGAGGTTTTTGATGCTGGCCTGGGCAAGACCGAGGGCGGGATTCTCAAGCCAAAGCCCGGCTCCTCCCCGCCGAAGGAGATCCACGCGATTCGTGAGCTCTTTGAATCATTGCTGGCTGAGATAAAGGTCAAGCTGGTGGTTCTCATCGACGATCTCGACCGCTGCCTGCCGCCGACGACCATCTCGACACTGGAGGCGATCCGGCTATTCCTGTTTCTCAAGAACACCGCGTTTGTGATCGCTGCCGACGACGCGATGATCAAGCACGCGGTGCGACAACATTTCGATGGCGTTGATGAATCTCTGGTCGTCAGCTACTTCGACAAGCTGATCCAGGTGCCGATTCGCGTCCCGCCGCTCGGCACCCAGGAGGTCCGAGCGTACCTGATGCTGCTCTTTGTTGAGAACAGTACGCTCGGTGAAGAAGTGAAGGAAACCTTCCGGACAAAGGTGTGCGAGCAGCTTGGGCAAACATGGCGCGGGCGGCGAGTCGATCGCGCGTTCATGCGGACCATTCATGACAACCTGCCTGGTGAACTCGTTGCGCAACTGGACACGGCCGACCGTCTTGCTCCCATCATGACGGGGGCGACACAGATCGCCGGCAATCCGCGGCTCATCAAGCGGTTTCTCAATGCCCTTTCGATCCGCATGGCGATCTCGCGCGCTCACGGCGTTGGCGTGGACGAGGCCGTGCTCGCCAAGGTGCTGCTGTTCGAGCGGTGCGGTGCGCCGGCTGTCTACGCAGCTCTCAGCAAGGCCGTCGTCGAGGATGACGAGGGAAAGCCGAGATTCTTGGCGGCGTGGGAAGAGAAAGCGAACGCCGGCGAAGATCTCGTACTCGAGACACCGTGGGACGATCCATTCATCCGCGAGTGGCTGACGATCCCGCCGAACCTGTCCGGCATGGATCTCCGCGGCGTTCTCTATGTCAGCCGCGAACACGCTCCGCTAATCACACCGGAGGATCGGCTGTCGTCCGAAGGCGCCGAGCTGCTTTCTGCCATGCTTCAGCAGCCGGAGGTGGCTGCCGAGCTTCGCGAGCGCCTTGTCCGCCTGTCCCGTCCGGAAACGACGATCATCATGGACCGCCTCCTCGACCGTGCCCGGCAGGAACAGGAGTGGGGAACGCCGCCGATCCTTGACGCCTGCCTCGCCGTGTCGGCGGCCGATCCGGCGCAAGGCCGGCGCCTTGGGGGATTTCTCCGTGAACGGCCGCCCGGCCAGATCAAGCCGGGCATCGTTCCCAGGATCGGTGACCAGCCGTGGGCCCAGGAGGTTTTTGACGCCTGGCACGCGGCAAGGGACGTCAGCGCGCCGGTGAAAAGAGCAATCACGCTGCGGGGTAAAAATGGGCATGTCCGCGTCTAGTAGGGGAGCGCCCTCGGGCGTTCCGCTGGTGCCACCGTGGGTTCCGGAGGCTGGCCCGGCTGATGGAGAGAACGGCGGCGACGGCGACGCCGCGGACCAGCAGACGGCAGACGCACAGCCCGCTACGGCAGCGCCCCAACAGCCGGTTCCCATCGCGCCGGTGGGACGGTTTGGCCCCTCCCGCATCAGCCTGGGTCGATACGCGCGTTCAGGCTCGTCGGACGACATGCGGCACGGCCTTGGCCACTATGTGGGGAAGGGTCTTGGCGGTGCGGGTACGGCGGCCCGCCGGTTCGGCGGTACGGCCAGCACAGCAGGGACACTCTACGGCGCGCTGTCATCCGCGACTTCGGGCCAAGCCGCCGCGCTGGGAAGTCCGTTCGATCCGGCGCTCCTCGCCGGGCGGACTGCCGGCGAAATCATGGACGCCCTGGTCGAAGCGGTGCGGCCGATCGACGGCACGCAGGACACCGAGGCAAGCCGCCAGGCGATCCGCGATGCGCTCTCGGAACTCCTGAACCGATTTCCGGAGGCGGACCTGCTGAACCTCTCCGAGGACCAGAGGATCTTCGCGATCGAGCGATACGTTGCGGTCGATGTCTACAACCGGTTTCGCCTCGATGTTGGCAAGGCCATCCAGGACAGAGCCCCAGGCATCGCCGCGGCGCTGGCGCGATTCAAGGAGGTAAAAGACTACATCAAGCAGACTGTATCGGCTGCGGTCCGGCAGGTGCGCACCGTAGGTCAGGCGTTGAATGCGTGGCGTATCACGCAGATGGTGAGACAGGCTCTCAGGGAGACATTCCGGGTGTTCGAGGACTACGTGCGATGAGACTTGCCTGCGGACCGCTGGCGCATGGTTTCGGCCCCCGGGCCTCCAGCGACCTCGAGATCGTTCTCTACAGTCAGGCGGACCGCGAGACCAGGGGCGCAGCAGGCTCGGGGATCACGCACGTGATCCGCCGGTTGAAGCTGCAGCCCGCCCCGCGCGCGTGGGACCTGCTGTCGATCGCCTTGGCCGTGATCGCGGCCGATACTGGCGTCCGCCGGAACGAGAGCCCTGACGGCTGGACCCGCGAGATCGATCTCTGTGTCGCCGTCGCCGATCGCGCCTTTTGGGCGTCACAGAGTCCGCTCATCGACCGGTTGCTCCGGTTTCTGACCAATGATGTGTGGCGGTGCATGTTCAGCGACGGCGGGCTGCAGCCCAGCCTGCCCCAGCTACCGACTCTGCCAGAGGAGGATTGCGTCGCACTCCTGTCCGGCGGGCTCGACAGCTTGGTGGGCGTGCTCGATCTCGTCACCCGCGAGAGGCGGCGACCCTATGTCGTCAGTCAGGTGTCCCAGGGCGACAAGAAAACCCAGGCCTACTTCGCCGCCAAGATCGGCGGCGGCCTTCGACATCTTCAGCTGAATCACAACGCCAACTGTCCCGGCGAGATCGAGCGATCACAGCGGGCCCGCTCCCTGATTTTCCTGGCCTATGGCGTGCTCGCCGCAACGGCGGTGAAGCGGCATCACGAGGGGAACCTCGTCAGACTCTACGTCTGCGAGAATGGATTCATTTCAATCAACCCGCCGCTGACAACGGGACGCCTCGGGAGCCTCAGCACGCGCACCACGCATCCGCTCTTCCTCGACCTGTTCCAGAAGCTGCTCGATGCCGCAGGCCTGCGTGTCCGCGTCGAGAATCCCTACCAGTTCCACACGAAGGGCGAGATGCTCGCCCGCTGCGCAGACCAGGATTTCCTGCTCCGCAATGCCCGCCAGGCGACCAGCTGCGGCCGCTTCGCTCGGAACGGCTACCAGCATTGCGGCCGGTGCGTACCCTGTATCGTCCGGCGCGCGGCCTTCCGGGCCTGGGGCGAGACCGACAAGACGGTGTACGTCTACCGGGATCTCTCCCGCGACAGCGACGACTACGCCCGCTTCGACGATGTCCGCTCGGTGGCCATGGCGGTCGCCGAGGTTCGCGCCGAAGGGCTAGATGGATGGCTTGGCACGAGCCTCAGCACGGCGCTGCTCGGTGATGTCGCGCCCCACAGGCAGACGGTCGAGCGCGGACTTCAGGAGCTCGGCCGCTTCCTCGACTCAATGGGGGTCAGGTGATCGATTTTCACTGCCACCTCGACCTTTACGCCAATCCGGCGGCGGTTGTCGATGACTGCAGACGTCGGGGCCTGTATGTCCTGTCCGTTACGACAACGCCGACAGCCTGGCATGGCACGAGTGCGCTTGCCGGCGACGCCCCCCGCATCCAGACGGCACTAGGACTCCATCCGCAGCTCGCGCACGAGCGAAGCGGCGAGCTGCCGCTCTTCGACGAGCTGCTACCGCAGGTCCGTTATGTCGGCGAGATCGGTCTCGACGGCGCCCCTGAATGCCATCGGCACTGGCACATCCAAGTCGCTGTCTTCGAGCACATCTTAGCGAGATGCTCAGCGGCGGGCGGCCGGATCATGACGCTTCACAGCAGACGTGCCAGCAGCGCCGTGTTGGATCGTGTTCAGGAGTTTCCGGACGCTGGCACCTTCGTCTTGCACTGGTTCTCGGGAAGTTCGCGGGATCTTGACCGTGCCATCAAGTTGGGGTGCTGGTTTAGCGTCGGTCCTACCATGCTGAAAGGCGAGAGAGGTCGAGCCCTCGCTGCTCGCATGCCGCGTGAGCGTGTGCTCACAGAATCCGACGGGCCATTCGCTCGGCTCGATGGGGCCTCTGCGCTGCCGTGGCAGGCGCATCTCGCGCTCGACGGGTTGAGCAGGCTCTGGTCTCTACCGCCCGAGACTGTTGACCAGATGCTCCTGGAGAATCTCCGCAAGTTGGTTATCGATCCTGATCCCCCGTAAAAGCACTTGCGTCAGAAGGCGGTGCATGTGTCACTGAGCACTTTCACCGAATCCGTCGTCGAACGAGCCGCCCTCGCCTGGCTTGAGAGCCTCGGCTGGACCGTCAAGCACGGGCCCGACATCGGGCCCGGCGAGTTGGCCGCGGAACGGAGCGACTACGCGCAGGTCGTGCTCACCGAACGCCTGCGACAGGCACTCGCCCGACTGAACCCCGCGCTGCCGCCGGAGGCGCTCGACGACCCCTTCCGTAAGCTCACGCGGCCGGAAGGCGCCGCGCTGGAAGCGCACAACCACGCCACTATGCGCGACGGACTGCTGCCCAGGCTCATCTCCGGCGAGCTGCGCGTCCGGGATGCCGAGAGGATCGTGGACGCCGCCATATGACCTCCCGGGCGACGCCCTTCGACCAGATCGGCTATTGGTCGGAAGTAAAGCTCGACATCATCAAGGAGTATGCGGCTGCCTACTCGAGAATACTTAGCGCCCAAAAGAAGCTGCGCTTGCACCACATCTACATTGACGCCTTCGCCGGTGCAGGCGTCCATATGTCGAAGGCCTCTGGCGAATTCGTCCCGGGAAGCCCCGTGAACGCGCTCTTGGTACAGCCCCCGTTCCGCCAATACCACTTCATCGACCTTGATAAGAAGAAGGTGGCGGCGCTTGAGTCCTTCGCCCGGAAACAGCAGGATGTCTTCATCTATCACGGAGATTGCAACCGCATCCTGCTCGACAGCGTGTTGCCGCTTGCGAAATATGAAGACTACCGCCGAGCACTTTGCATCTTGGATCCTTACGGTCTGCATCTCGACTGGAAGGTCATTGCCGAGGCCGGCCGCATGCGGTCGGTGGAAGTATTTCTCAACTTCCCCGTCGCGGACATCAACCGTAATGTTCTTTGGCGCGACCGAGAGGGAGTCTCGCCTGAGCAGGTGGGGCGCATGAACCGATTCTGGGGCGACGAGTCCTGGAAGCAGATCGCATACACGCCTTCCCGGCAGGCACAGCTTTGGGGCCCTCCCGACGAAGAGAAGGCGTCCAACGAAGCCATCGCTGAGTCGTTTCGGAAGCGGCTCAGGGAAGTCGCGGGTTTTAGTAGCGTGCCAAAACCAGTGGTGATGCGGAACAAACAGAACGCTGTCGTCTACTACTTGTATTTCGCTTCGCACAAGGCCGTTGCTGAGGATATTGTCCAAGATATCTTCAAAAAGTATCGTGACCGGGGAGCTGCCTGATGGGCCAATCGACTATCGAATGGACCGAGTCGACTTGGAACCCGCTGACGGGCTGCACCAAGATCAGCCCTGGATGCAAGTTCTGCTATGCCGAGAGGATGGCCAAGCGGCTTCAGGGCATGAGGCAGCCGCGCTATGCGAACGGGTTCGAGTTGACGCTCCACGAGGACCTCCTGGAGCTTCCGCTCTCCTGGAAAAAGCCACAGCTCATCTTCGTGAACTCGATGAGCGACATGTTCCATCGGAACGTTCCGGCGTGGTTCGTTCACAAGACGTTCGATGTGATGCGGCGAGCCTCGTGGCATCAGTTCCAAGTGTTGACGAAACGGGCCGACTACCTGCTGGAGATGTCGCCGGCGATCCTGTGGCCGAAGAACGTCTGGATGGGTGTCAGCGTAGAGCGGCAGGACTACGTCAGTCGCATCGACTACCTTCGAGAGACGGGCGCGGCAGTCAAGTTTCTTTCCTTGGAACCTCTGCTCGGGCCGCTCCGCGAACTAGACTTGCGCGGAATCGACTGGGTGATCGTTGGAGGTGAATCCGGTCCCGGAGCACGACCGATGGAAGAGGACTGGGCTCTGGAGATCAAGGCGCAATGCGGGAGGGCCCGCGTGCCGTTCTTCTTCAAGCAATGGGGTGGTTTTAACAAGAAGAAGGCGGGCCGACTGCTGGAGGGGCGCACGTGGGACGAATTGCCAAAGCTCCCGGTGCCGGCGACGTGAGACCAGACTTTACCGAATCGATCGTCGAAGACGCCGCCCTCGCCTTGGGACAGGTCCGGCTCATCGGGTACCCAGCCCCAGGTCCTGCGCGGCCGGCGCCGACGCTCGCCTGCGGGCGGCTGGAGGTTACCGCATGAGTCGGGACGAACCCATGACGCGCGGCGAGGTGCTCGTCTACGAGGCTCCGGACGGTGAGGTCCGGGTCGACGTGCGGCTGGAGAGGGACACCGTTTGGCTCTCGCTCGGGCAAATGGCGGAGCTGTTCGTGCGCGACAAGTCTGTTATTTCCAGGCACTTGCGTAGCGTCTTTGCTTCACGGGAGCTGGAGCGCGAGGCAGTTGTTGCAAAAAGTGCAACAACTGCTGCCGACGGCAAGACCTACCAGGTCGAGTACTTCAGTCTCTGCGCCGTCGCGGAGCACCGCGCCCTCGCCTTGCGATCGGCCGACCACGATCCTTTCATTTGGCCGGACTCAACCTTGCAATTGGCCGAACCGCGCCGATGGCATTTGTAGGCGAGCCTAAGAGAGTGCTTTCAGAATCCGCGGCCGTGGGAGCTTGCAATGCCTCTGTGCCCAGAGCCGGTCTAGCCATCGCGGGAAGCCTGTTACATTGTCTCGGTAGTAGTGCATAACTACCGAGACTATGGAACAATGTCATGTCATCATTCACAACTGTTGATCACCGTGTTCAACGGTTTCGGCGCCACACCGGCCGAGCGCGGTGACCACGGACGGGTCGTCCTGGAGCGCCGCGTGCGCGATGTGATTGTCGAGCCCGATCTTTTTTCGGGGGGTTGGGCGATTCCTTCGTCTATCGACGTCCATTGACAACATCGGCCTGCGCTTCAAGAACATTTCGCCGAAGGCGAGCTGGACGAAGCGGCAACTGCCGAGGATTACTCGGTAGTTGAGGGGAAAGGTCGGTCGACGGGAGAGGGGACCGTCTGCGTCTCTCTCGGTCATCCTGGGGAACAAGGTTCTTTATTCAAAGCCGCTTGCACCTGTGTCCGCACTGGAGCAAGGGGCAATTGCTGCAAAAAATAGGTAGTGGGTCAGTTTGCAAGATGACCCACTACCAAAAAATGCAACACTTGGCGGCTAGAGACGTGAGGGAGCTTCGGATTGCTTCTTATTCGAAGCCGGTCGTGCATTGGGTGAGAGGATGACGGCGTTCACCGAGTCCGTGGTCGAACAGGCCGCCCTCGCCTGGCTGGAAAGCGTCGGCTGGCCCGTCCGGCACGGCGTGGACATCGCACCCGGTGAGCCCGCCGCGGAGCGCGCTCACTATGGGCAGGTCGTCTTGGAGAGGCGGCTGCGCGATGCGCTCGTGCGGCTCAATCCTGAACTTCCAGTCGAGGCGTTGGAAGATGCCGTCCGCAAGCTGACTCGGCCCCATGGCACCGAACTTGTGGCGCACAACCGGGCGGTGCACCGGCTGCTGGTAGACGGCGTGACGGTCGAGTACCGCACGGCCGACGGCGAGATCCGCGGCGCGCAGGCGCAGGTCGTGGACTTCGAGGACGTCGAAGCCAACGATTGGCTCGCGGTCAACCAGTTCACGGTGGCCGAGAACAAGCGCAGCCGCCGGGCGGACGTGGTGCTCTTCGTGAACGGGCTGCCGCTGGCGGTGCTGGAGTTGAAGAACGCGGCGGGCGAGGACGCCACCATCTGGACGGCCTTCCAGCAGCTTCAGACGTACAAGGCCGAGATCCCATCCCTCTTCGCCACAAACGAGTTGCTCGTTGTCTCCGACGGCGTGGAAGCGCGCGTCGGCACGCTCACCGCCGGGCGGGAGTGGTTCAAACCCTGGCGCACCGTCTCGGGTGAGAGCTTGGCCGATGCGCACCTGCCCGAGCTGCAAGTGGTGATCGAGGGGCTCTGCCCGCGGCGCCGCCTGCTCGACCTCGTGCGCGACTTCATTGTGTTCGAGGACGAAGGCAGCGGCCGACTTATGAAGAAGATGGCGGGCTACCACCAGTTCCACGCGGTGCAGGTAGCCGTGAGCGAGACGCTGCGGGCAGCCAAGTTGCGCCGGGTGGCCGGTCAGGGTCAGGTCGCCGAGGCCGGGCGGTACGAAGCGGGCCAGAAGCCCGGCGGCAAGCCGGGCGACCGGCGCATCGGAGTGGTCTGGCACACCCAGGGCTCGGGCAAGAGCCTCACCATGGCCTTCTATGCCGGCTGCATCATCCGTGAGCCAGCGTTGGAGAACCCGACCGTTGTGGTGCTGACCGACCGCAACGACCTCGACGACCAGCTCTTCGGCACCTTCTCGCGCTGCAAGGAGCTCCTGCGGCAGCCGCCGGTGCAGGCCGAGAACCGCGCGCACCTGCGGGAGCTGCTCTCGGTGGCGGCGGGCGGCGTGGTCTTCACGACCATCCACAAGTTCTTCCCCGAAGAAAAGGGCGACCGACATCCGACGCTCTCTGACCGCCGCAACGTCGTGGTGATCGCCGACGAGGCGCACCGCAGTCAGTACGACTTCATTGACGGATTCGCGCGCCACATGCGCGACGCGCTCCCCCATGCCTCGTTCATCGGCTTCACCGGCACGCCTATCGAGCTGCAGGACGCCAGCACGCGCGCGGTGTTCGGCGACTACGTGAGCGTCTACGACATCCAGCGCGCCGTTGAGGACGGGGCGACAGTGCCGATCTACTACGAGAGCCGCCTCGCCAAGCTCGCGCTCGACGAAAAGGAACGGCCGAAGATCGATCCGGACTTCGAGGAGGCCACCGAAGGCGAGGAGGTCGAGCGCAAGGAGAAGCTCAAGAGCAAGTGGGCGCAGCTCGAGGCCATCGTCGGCGCTGAAAAGCGCCTGAAGATCGTCGCCCGCGACGTCGTCGAGCACTTCGAGAAGCGGCTGGAGGCGATGGACGGCAAGGCTATGGTGGTGTGCATGAGCCGGCGCATCTGCTTCGAGTTGTACCGCGAGCTGGTGCGGCTGCGCCCGGAGTGGCACCGTGAGGACGACGACCAAGGCGCTATCAAGGTCGTGATGACCGGTTCAGCCTCCGATCCGGCGGGCTGGCAGCCGCACATCCGCAACAAGCCGCGGCGCGAGGCGCTGGCGAACCACTTCCGCGACGCCGCCGATGGGCTGCAGATCGTGCTGGTGCGCGACATGTGGCTCACCGGCTTCGACGCGCCGAGCCTGCACACGATGTACGTGGACAAGCCCATGCGCGGCCACGGACTGATGCAGGCCATCGCACGCGTGAACCGTGTGTTCAAGGACAAGCCGGGTGGGCTGGTGGTGGATTACCTGGGACTTGCTCACGAGCTGAAGCAGGCGCTCGCGACTTACACGGAGAGCGGCGGAACGGGGCGCACGGCGCTCGACCAGGACGAGGCGGTCGCGGTGATGCGGGAGAAGCATGAGGTCTGCTGCGGCCTTTTCGGTTCGTTCACCACGCCTGCCGGTGTGGTCGGAGGCTTCGACTGG
>Ga0326597_10009019_pt1 | contig 13409 bp, 15 predicted proteins | sample RVTome_12_FD_203789 | JGI IMG/M metagenome (GOLD analysis project Ga0326597, IMG submission 203789) | Soil microbial communities from uranium-contaminated site in the Upper Colorado River Basin, Wyoming, United States - RVT100D185 | ecosystem: Environmental > Terrestrial > Soil > Contaminated >... | reverse complement strand
CCCTGCTCGGACTACTCGGCACGGTGGTGGGCATGATCGGCTCCTTCGACGTCATGTCCGAAGCGGGCCTGGGACAACCGCACGCCGTTACCGGCGGGGTTGCGGAAGCGCTCATTGCCACCGCCACGGGATTGCTGATAGCGATTCTCACCCTCGTCTCGTACAACTACTTCACCGCCCGGGCGGAACGGGAAATGGATCAGATGGAGCACTTCAGCTCATCGCTCGAATTGCTGCTTCACGTTCACGCGGGGAAACACTGATGCGCATCCAACGCCGAAGCTCAAAGAAGGCGCGCATCGAGATCATTCCGATGATCGACACGATTTTTTTCCTGTTGGTCTTTTTCATGATCTCGACCCTGTCCATGTCCCAATACAAAGGGATGCCGGTGAATCTTCCCAAGGCCGCCTCCGGCCAGCAGGCGCCGGCCGAGAGCGCCGCCATCACCATCGATAAAGCGGGACGGCTATTTCTCAACCGGCAGGCTATCGACAAATCGGCTCTCGGCGAGTCCTTACAGCAGCAGGTCGCGAAGAATCCCGATCTTCTGGTTGTCATCAATGCTGACGATGTGGTCGAGCACGGCCAAGTCGTTGAGGTCATGGACATCGCCCGAGGCGCCAACGTGGCGAAGATGGCCATCGCCGTGAAGCCGAAGGAGCAGAAAAAATGAACGAGCGCAGGTTGATTTCGTCTTTTACCGCGTCGTCTTTGATTCATTTGAGCCTGATCCCGGTGGCGGCGCTGGTCATGCACGCTAAACCGATCAAGCCGGTCACGGTTCCCATCGAGATCATCGATGTTCCGCGCGTTGAACAGCCTAAGAAGGTCGAAGTCGCGCCGCCCCCTCCACCACCCAAGCCAAGACCCAAACCGCAAAATATCACCGCGCCGAAACTACTATCTAAACCGGTATTCGAAACCAGCCCGCTTCCGCCAACAGGTAACACGAGGGAAGAAATCAAACCGGAAAAGCCGGTCGAAGAACCGTCGAAGCTCGCTTCGTTGCCGGATAACACCGGTGCCGCCAAAGCTGGATGGAACGTCGGCACCCGTGCGGCGGAAGCCGAAGGCGGCGCTGCTGGCACTGGCAATCTCTTTGGCAAGGGAGACGTTGGAGTCGTAGGCGGCAGCGGCGTGGAAGGCGGCGGTGGCGGACGTGGCGCGTCGGGTCTCGGACGAGGCACCAAAGGCGACGGCACCGGAGGTGGCACCGGTTCGGGAGAAGCCCTATCGGGTCTCGCCCGGCCGCTCGGCGGCTATCAAGTCAAGCCGCGCTATCCGGAGTCCGCTAGGCGAGCGGGCGCGCAGGGTGTGACGACGTTACGCCTGCGCGTGCTTGAGAACGGCCGGGTCGGCGAAGTGCTCGTCGAACAATCCGCCGGTTTTCGCGATCTCGACTTCGCCGCGGTGGACGCGGTCAAAAAATGGCTCTTCGAGCCCGCGCGCAGAGGCAAAGAGCCGGTTTCCGTGTGGGTGTTGCTGCCTGTCAAGTTTCAATTGCAATGAGGTTAGCAATGGATATTCAATTTCAAGAGATTCAATATCTTCCAGAGTTAATCGTTGCGTTTCTTATGCAAGCAATATTCCACGTCCTGCTTCTCTACCGCCGCTTCCCATTGCCGCTTAATATAACAACCTGTGTCATCTTGTTTCCGATACTTCTCTTGGCCTTTGAGTTAGAAACCGTTGTGCACGATCAGGTCATCCAGATCCGGTTCGGTCGAATTCCGCTCATCCAACACACTATCCCATTGGATGAGGTCACCGGATATAAGGCCATCACTTACGTCCACGTGGACGGCAGTTTGGGTGTCTGGCAGGACGAAAAAGCCATCCCGCCTTTTGTACCGAGGGGCGAACAAGCTCTCGTTTTAGAATTGAAGGATGGAAGCCGCTACTTGATACGCTCGCGCAGGATTAAGGAACTCCAACAAACTATAGAAACAGGAAGGCAAAAAAGTGGAAACCCAAAACAAGACAGCAGTGAACGAAACCATTTTTAGGGCGGCGACAGACCAATCGGTTGAGCGCAAACGGAGGATCAAAAGCTCTTTTCTCTTTCAAGGGAGGCGAGAGGTCATGATCGTCCACGAAGAGGAGGAATACATTTTAAGGATCACCCGAAACGGAAAACTGATCTTAACAAAGTAAAAGAATAAAGACCCAGCCAGCCACGAGGCCTCCTTCAATTGGCCTTCTAAGCAAGCCAGGAAAAAACCATAACTACTTTAGAAGGAGGTAAGGAATATGAAGTGGAGCAAAATCGTGCTGGCAGGCCTTTTAGCCATTTTGGTTATGCAACCAGTCGGAACTATCGCCCAAGAGAAGGCACCCGCAGGCAAACCGGAAGAGAAAAAGGAAGAGCTGAAGCCATTCCCCCTGGAAGAGGTGACGGTGACGGTGACGGGTCTTACGGTCCCATTTATGGATTTCCCCGGAACAGCGCATATTGTCACGAAGCAGGACATCGAGGACTGGCACCCGATCTACTCCCAGCAGCTACTTGAGAGGGTGCCGGGCGTCATCGCTCTCTCGGAAGACGAGGCTGGTCTGAGGCCCAGCATCGGAATCAGGGGACTGGACCCGATCCGGAGCCGCGGCGGCGTAGTCCTGCTCATAGACGGCATCCCCTTTAACCCCGCTCCCTACGCGGATCCAGGGGCCTATTACAATGTTCCCATTCAGAGACTCGAGCGGATCGAGGTGATTAAGGGAGGCTCATCAATCTTATACGGACCGAGCGCAGTGGGCGGGGTGGTCAACTACATCACCAAGCCCCCACCTAAGAAGCCCGAGTTTTGGTCCCGCCAGACCGGTGGAAGTAATGGCCTCTGGGCTGGGGAATTCTCCTTCGGCGGAACCTGGGATAACATCTCAGGCTTACTCGATTACTCGCGCCGCCAGTCGAAGGGTCTTCGGAGTAACAGCGACTTTGGTACCCACGATGTATCTACGAAATGGATCTGGAGGATGGGAGAGGGATCGGATATCGGAATTCACTTCAACTACTACCAAGAACCGGATACCAGAAGGTCCACTGGCATCTCTCCGGCTCAGTTTAGGGACAGTATCAAAAAAAACAGGACGCCAAATGACTCCTTCGAAGGTTCCAGGTACAGTCTCGACATCAGCGCTAACACTCAGTTGACCAAGGAGAGCGCGCTGCGAGTCCTCCTGTACGGGAACATGTTCCAGCGCGACTTTTTGAGTGAAGGGAGTGGGGGCATACGGGGGACAAGACGGGGCTTTGACGTGCTCGGATTCGAGCCGCAGTACACCCTCAAGCATCGGTTGTTCAATATCAGTAACGATCTTATCGCTGGCTTTCGGCTCTCTCTTGAACGTGAGGAAGAGAACCTCACGCAGTCAGCTAGCGTGCGTGATACCAAAGGAACCACGTTCAGCAGGAGCGAGCTGGGGGGAGTTGGCCTTGCGTGGTACCTCCAAAATAGGTTCGACATCACGAACCGACTCTCGCTGATCCCGGGGGTTCGCCTCGAGTTGGTTAGAAACTTCCGCAAAAACACCCTGTCGAACAGCAGCTTGAAAGACCTCAAGGCCAACGGCCCCAAGGGAGGCACCGAGGGCAACGAGATGTACCTTCAAGCCCTGCCAGGGATCGGTATCACCTATGATCTGTTTGAGACAACTACCCTCCATGGAGGTGTCTGGCGGAGCTGGTCGCTTCCCCAGTTCGGGTCGGAAGCGGAGGCGATCGATAAGGTCACCGCAGAAATAAGGGGTCTCGATCCCGAGATCGGGATGACGTATGAGTTTGGAGTACGTTCGATCCCGCTAAACTGGCTCTCGATCGACACGACCCTCTTCTGGTTAACGTATAAGGACCAGATCCGAAGGGTCGGTAATACCTTCAATAACTTCAACGACTCCCGACATCGGGGAATCGAGGGCGTCTTTACAATCGATGGCGGACGGCTCACAGAAGCCTTGGCGGGGCTCTCCACCTATCTGAATCTCACCTTGCTGGATGCCGAGTTCACCGATGGCCCCTTTAAGGGCAATAAGCCCCCGCTTGGACCCACTGCCACTATAAGCGGGGGGGTCGCCTACAAGTACGACCTCGGCTACTCCCAGTTCATTTCCGCTGGGCTAAATGTCCTCTATGTCGGTGAGCGATTCTCTAATGAAGAAAACACAGTGAAGGAAAATACCAGCGGAACTATTGGAAAACTCTCTCCCTACACGGTCTCGGACCTCAGGGTGAACTACCACAAGAAGGATTGGGGCATTGAGATTTTCGGCGGTGTCCGGAACCTCTTTGATGAGAAGTATAAGCTATTCCGATTCTCCGGCGGAATTATTCCAGGCCCCAGTCGGACCTTTTATGCGGGGATATCAAAATCGTTCAATTGGGGGAGATGAACATGAAAGTTCGACTCGTCTTACAGACGGGACTGCAGTTGCTGAGCCTCATCCTTACATCCCGGTGGAGTCAGCAAGCTGGAATCGTCCCTGCTCCGGACCGAATATTCCGAGCAGGACTATCGTTCAACTACTAAGCACAAATAAAGAGGAAAAAATGAAGAGATTCATATTGGCTACATTATGGTGTCTACTTACGATCCTAGTGCCCCTTACCGCACGGGCCCATTTCATCTGGATCGAGTCGGAGCCGAAGGGAGAGCCTGGCAAGAGCCACAAAGTTGAGATCTACTTCGGTGAGCCCCACGAGTTCCTGAGAGAGGAGGCTGGAGGAAGGCTGGACCAACATGACAGCATCGAGGCATGGGCGGCGGCTGCGAAAGGGGAAAAAATCAACATCGCTCTCAAAAAGGGGGTAAACCTGTTTAGCGGCGCCGTCATCCTACGGGCAGTCGGTCGATACAACATCATCGCAAAAAGTCTGGGACATGAGGTCCAAGGCTCGCAATCCGACCGGGGAACCAGCCGCCCGCTCTTTTTTGCGCGTGGTCAATTCTTCTCCTTTGAGAGAGGGAGGGTATCCGAGCGCGAGGAGGAGATCAAAGAGCACCTCGATCTGGACATCATTCCAGTAACCAAGTCCCTTGACCCCTTAATAGGGAGCATTGTTCCTAAGGTAGGGAACGAGTTTGTAGTTCGAGTCATCTTTAAAGGCAAACCCGTAACCAGGAAAAGGGTCAATGCCTTTGGACCAAATGGGTGGATCAAAGAATTACCAAGCACAGACTCCTGGGGTGTTACCAGTTTTGTCCCCCTTTGGCCTGGGCGATATGTCCTCCAGATCTCGCAGGACGAAAAGGCCCCCGGAGAATTCCAAGGGAAGAGCTATGACACCCTCAATTACCGGGCGACACTCACGACACTGGTGGACGACAGGTAGAAAAACTCCGAGGTTAGCCTCTTAATTGACCTAAGCAAGACAGGGATGGTGATGCGAAGATTTCATCGATGGCTGGGCGTAGTTTTCGGCCTTTTCCTCCTCTCCAGTGCGGTTACAGGTCTCCTTTGGGCTTATGCCCCTTACCTATACTGGAAGCCCGGCTATATGGAAAAGAAGGCTCCGCTTCCTTCGCCTCCTCTGACCGACGCCGTGCTCTCCATCCCCGAAGCCGTCAGGAAATTACAGGAAAAGGAAGAGGGAAAGATTGAGGCTCAGTCGCTCCTGCTGCGCAAGGACTTTGGTCGACTGCTCTATGAGATCGAATATAAAGTTAGTGGAGGAAAACGCCGCTCTCTGATCGACGCTAAGTCCGGCGACCTCCTTTCACCTCTTTCAGAGGCGCTGGCGGCGGAAATCGCTAAGCAGTACGTTACGGGTGGCCCACCCTTGGACAGCGTTGTCCTCCTCTCAAACTGGGTTCACCGTAATAAGACCGCAGGAGTCAAGGCCTTTCGCATTCGTTTCCAAGACGCCGGAAAAACCGAAATCTTCCTGGACCCGCAGACCGGCCACATCCTCGAGGATGGGGATCGGATCCGGCGTCTCCACTTCCTGGTGATGCAGCTTCACCAGTTAAACTTCTTCGGGTTTCGGAAAGTGCTCACGATTGTCTCCGCGCTTCCTCTCCTTCTTATGATTATCACTGGGACTTACCTGTTGATCGGTTTTCGGATCAGGCGACACCTAGCAAAATGGAACGTGCTTCAAACAGAAATGGAGAAGCGAATCTCTGGAGAGCAATTCCCCGAGGGAATGTCATCATTAGACAAACGGAAGAGAGAAATTCTGAGGGAAAGTTAAAAAACCAGCATAGGTAGCGAGCTATTTAGAAAGTTTGAGCGGCCAGAGGTCCTAAACCCAGAGCCCGATGTTCCGCCACGAAAAGTAGCGAAGCCCGGGCTCTTTTTTTTGAAAGGAGACAAAATGTACGCGGAAGGACAAAAACAGAAAAGATGGCAGATCAATGCCGGCCAGATAGACATGGTTCAGATGTATTACCAGACGCGATCCCTCCATGTCTTAGAGAATGGTTTTCTGGGCACGGAAAGAGATCTCCGAGCGGTAGCCGGTCCGCCGAGTGAGAACATCGGGTCTCACTGCGGGCAAGCGGTCGATGGGAGCGAGGTAGCGTCCGGGTGGAAGCATGTTGAGAAGCTAGAAAGCCATGACTCCTTGCGGGCCTTCGTTGAGATCGAGCGCCTTATAGCCAAGGTCTATTTTCGTTTCTCCCACTTGTTCTTCCATCATCCCAGCCTCAGGGACTTCTGGTGGGAGATGGGAATGGCAAAAGAACGGCAAGCAGCCATTCTGACGGCCATAAAGGTGGCGAGCCAGAACTGCGCTGGGAACTCGGAAACTGGGGTTGGTTGCGACGGCACTGAAAAGCTAAAAGGGCAGTTGAAGGCTTACCTCAGCAAAGGCACTCCGGCGATAACAGCCGAAGAAGCCTTCACGAAGGCGTTGGAGATCGAAGATTCCGAGACCGGAATGATCTCGAAGCTCGTCGAAAGCCCCAGTCGAATAAGCACTAGGAGAAAGGTCAAAATGGGAAATCCAGTGAAGGAGATCATGCGGCTGGCCAGAGAAGAAAGAGCCGATCTGATTGTGCTTGCTCTCAATGGCAGATCTCTGGAGTGCGAACGGTAAAGTGGATTCCGTGAGCCGATCACAGTCGCAACACGAACCGGCTGTCGTGAGTATCTTCCTGCTAGGGATATCCACGATGGTAGCGTCGTATCTGAAGGAAACTTGTCTGGCGGAATACCTCGCCATCGCTACCAGGATGTGCCTCTCTCAGCCGATGATGGCCACTAGGAAAGATGTTTCTCAATTCTTGAGAATCGGTTTCGTGTTTTTTTCAGCTTTGGGAAAACACTGGCAACGGTCGCTTGGCCGGAGGAAGTTTAAGCTGATAATTTGATGGATCAAATAGATAAAGTTCGCATGAGCTAACTTCGGCCCCTTTTTTGCGTCGAACTACACTAGGGATGTCGATACTCTAATTTGCCAATTTTGGGACGCGCGATGCTGTCTAAAATGCTTGAGGCTATGGTTGTAACCTTGCGAGAGGGAGTCGAGGCTGCCCTGATTGTCGCAATCGTTCTTTCATACCTCAGAAAGACCGGAAGGGATCACTTAAACCGCTATGTTTACCATGGCCTGTGGGTAGCCGTTCTTGTAAGCATCATGGGCGCTATGGTTGTCCAGAAGCTCGGATTCGATCCGGAAAATGAAGTCCTTGAAGGATCGCTCATGTTAGTTGCGGCAGGTTTCGTGGGGTCGCTTCTTCTCTGGATGTGGAAAACAAGCAGGACCCTAAAGCAGCGGATGGAGGCGCAGCTTGGCACTGTTACCTCTGGAAGGACCCGCTGGGGTCTTTTTCTGTTCACGTTTTTCATGATTCTTCGCGAAGGAATCGAGACGGTGCTTTTTCTTTTTGCCCTTTCAACCACGATTGGAGCCAATCCCCTTTACAATATTGTTGGCGGAGGGTTGGGTCTTCTTCTTGCGTTGGTTTTCGGTTTTCTCCTGGTTAAGGGTACTGTGAAGATCAATCTCAAAAGTTTTTTTGCGACGACAGGCTTTATTCTTACTCTTTTGGTCTTTAAGCTTATCGCCAATGGCCTCCACGAGTTCTTCGAGGTTGGCCTTCTGAGTTCCACAGAGACCGTCCTTTCCGTTGTGGGTTTTCTCACGAAGGAAAGTACGTCAATTGCGATCCTCATAGCCCTGATCGCTGTTCCTGCACTGACTATGCTGCAAGAGGCCTGGGGGAGGCGGATAGAGGTTGACCCCTCTTTGCCCTCACCGGAAAAGCGCAAGCTCCTAGCAGAAGCGTGGCGCGCGCGCAGATGGACGACCGCGGCCGCAGGCATAGCCTTAGGGATTAGCCATCTCCTTGGAGCATCGCTGGTGGTGTCAGCGGGCCGTGGGTTTGATCCGGCTCCGATTCCCCTGCCCTTTCAAAACACCATTCGTATACCTTTAAGGGATCTCAACGCGCCGGGAATCGCGAAATACACGGTCGGTGTGGATGGAGTCGACGTTCGCTTCTTCATTGTGCGAAACCAAGCGGGAAAGGTGGCGGTTGCCCTGGATGCCTGCAACATCTGCCCGTTAAAGGGGTACTTTCTTGACGGCGAGCAAGTCATCTGCCGGAACTGCGACGCTCCCATTGCTTTCGATACGATTGGAACTCCCGGCGGATGTAACCCGATTCCCTTGAAAGCGGTTGTTGTGAAGGACGAGGTAGTCGTTTCCGCCCAGGCGCTGGTTGAAGGGAGAGCGCGCTTCGCCCGCCGGAGGTAAGGGGTATGCTGGGGTGTTTGCTTGCAAAGTCGCTGTGGCGTGGGAAAGCGAGGACGGTTCTCGTCGTTCTCTCGGTCGCGACGGCTTCAACCCTCGTGTCGGCATTCCTTAACATTGCCTTCACTGTCACAGAAGAGATGGCCAAAGAGCTGAGATCTTTTGGCGCTAACATCCTTCTTGTGCCTAAGAGCGAACCCTTAGAGATTGCCATTGGCGGTTTGCGGTTTGTCTCGCCGGAGGAGTCGGCTTACCTGGAAGAAGCTGAGCTGCCGCGGCTAAGAACCATCTTCTGGAGGCATAACATTGCTGCCTTCGCGCCTTTTTTGTCACGAATGGTCGAGGTCGAAGGAGAGCAGGCTCTTTTGGTTGGTACATGGTTTGATAGGGAGATCCCTATTCCCGAAGGGAAACGATTTTTTGCCTTTGCGAATGGCTCTCGAAGAGAGGTGGCGCCCGACAAGGGAACGTTTCACACAGGCCTAAAAAACCTCTCTCGCTGGTGGCAGGTTGAAGGCCAGTGGCCTCGGGAGGACAAAGACGGCGTTCTCATCGGAAACGAATTAGCGAGGAGACTCAAGGTTGGAATTAATGATCGCATCCGCGTCGCGGTTGAGGGGAAATCGGTTTTTCTCTCTGTTCGCGGAATAGCGCGAACGGGGGGAGATGAGGAAAAGCAGATTTTTGTTCATCTGAAGCTTGCTCAGGAACTATTTAAACTCCCTGGAAAAATAGAAAGGGTCCAGGTGAGTACGTTGGTGACACCGGACAACGCGCTCGCTGCAAGAGCTAGCAGGATCGGTCCCGCCAACCTTCCACCGGAGGAGTATGAGACTTGGTATTGCACGCCCTATCTTGGCTCCGTGATCTATCAGATCGAGGAAGCGATTCCCAACACGAAAGGAAAAGCGATTCGTCAAGTCAGCGAGGCTGAAGGGGCCTTTCTTGGAAAGATGAGGCTCACATTCATTCTGATTGTTGCAGTGGCTGTTCTGGTAGCGTTGCTCGCCGTCATGGCGACCATGGTGACAGCTATTTTCGAAAGGCGGCAAGAGATCGGCTTGATGAAGGCCTTGGGAGCCGACGCAAAGCAGCTAGGGCTTCTCTTCCTGCTTGAGGCCGGGCTGACAGGTATGGGTGGCGGTATCGTAGGCTACTTCGGTGGGCTGACTCTCGCGCAGCTTCTCTCCGTCCGAACTTTTTCCTTGGGCGGACTCGGGTTCTCCCTTTCTCTTCAGGCAGCGGTCTTTCCGATCACATTATTGGCTGCTGTTGCTGTCGCTCTGCTCGGTTCTTTTTTCCCTGCAAAGGAGGCGATGCGGCTTGAACCAGTGAAGACTCTAAGGGGAATTTGAGATGAGCGAGATGACGCGAAGGATTGTTTTTGGTTCGTTACGTCGGCGCAGGGGGCGGGTTGTGGTTGCGATATGCGCCATCGCTCTCGGCGCGTCGTTGGTGGTTGCGGCGCTCAATCTCCGCTATGGTATCAAGGAAAGGCTTGCCCGGGAGCTTAGGAGCTACGGCGCGAATCTTGTCTTGGTTCCTAGAACCGAACCGTTTCTGAAGGAAAGCGACCTAGTTATTCTGGAAGACAAAAGGCTTAAGGACCGAATTATAGGATATGCGCCGTTTATCCATAAGGTCGCGAAGGTGGGCGGAAAAGATGTTGTTCTTGTGGGGGCTCGCTTTTCTCAACTCAGCAAGATTAGCCAGTGGTGGCAGATCGAGGGCAGGTGGCCCGAGAAAGAGAACGAGGCTTTAATAGGCACTAATGCGGCCTCCAAGCTAGGGCTTCGTTTGGGTGACCGCTTCTCGGCAGTTCACAAAATATCTCAGATTAGCTTATCGGTGACCGGTCTCTTGCATACAGGGGGAGCTGAGGAGCATCAGGTTTTGGTTCGCCTGGAGACCCTACAACGATTGACGCTTCTTGATGGCTTTTTGACCTCTGTCTTGGTCAGCAGTCCCGCAGGCAAAGAGCTTGAAGAAACCGTCGCTATTTTGCAAAAAGCCTGGCCGCAGGCGGAGGCAAGAACTTTGCTTCAGGTGGCTCGCGCCGAAGAGGCCCTTCTTGCGCGCCTCGAAATATTTCTCACTTTGGTAAGCCTCCTTATTCTAACTGCCGCGGGACTGAGCGTCTACGCGACGATGTCCACGGCGGCCCTCGAGCGGAAGGTTGAAATGGCCCTCATGCGTGCCCTTGGCGGTGAAGAAAGACGCGTGGCCTGGATCTTTGCCTCCGAAGCTCTAGGAATGGGGCTGATCGGCGGAATATTGGGATGCGCCGCAGGTCTTCTTCTGTCTGAGATCATAGGCCTTAGCGTATTCGGCTCCTTTATTTTTCCCAGCCTCCTTAGTCTTCCCATAGGGCTTGCGCTCGGTGTTGGAATTTCCTTGTTTTGCAGCCTCTGGGTAGTGCGCCGAATTTTAGCCCTGCAACCGGCCGTGGTCCTGCGAGGGGAGTGAATATAGATGGAGCCGTTAATCTTACTTGAAAAACTCACTAAAAATTACGACGGTAAGGTCTTTGCCCTTGATCGAGTGAGCCTTCAGATCTACCCTGGCGAATGGGTTGCCGTGATGGGAGCCTCAGGTTCTGGGAAGAGCACACTCCTCAATATGATCGCTGCCCTTGATCGCCCCACGTCTGGATCAGTCCGGGTCAATGGAGAAGATGTGCTTTCTCTTTCCGAGGAAGAGAGGGCGCGGTTTCGCCGGGAAAAAGTAGGGCTTATCTTCCAACATTTTTACCTGATACCTTATTTAACTGCCTTGGAGAATGTGATGCTGGCCCAGTATTTTCACAGTGTGGCCGATCGGGAAGAGGCCGCTCAGGCCGTACGTGAAGTCGGGCTTGAACAAAGGATGAGCCATTATCCTTCCGAACTCTCTGGCGGAGAGCAGCAGCGGGTCTGCATCGCGCGCGCCCTGATCAATCAACCGAAGATTCTTTTGGCTGACGAGCCAACAGGCAACCTCGATGCGGAAAACGAAGAAATTGTTATGGCAATCTTCCGCCGGCTTCATAGAGCTGGTCTAACTCTTCTCTTCGTCACCCATGACGCCCAAATTGGCACCCAGGCCGACAGAATTATTGAGTTGGAACACGGCCATATCCTGCCGACCGTTCCCGCTCGCCGTTCTACGCTTTATTCTTCCCACTCCTGACGCATCTATTTTTTGCAGCTTCCTTGATAGAGCCTCTCCATCCAAGGCTGTGAGAATAAGATCGGAGCTGTTAGCGGAATCAGCATCCGGACGGGGCTTTCCGCCTTACCGCCCTGGACTTCGGGTCTCCTTGCCGACGGTGTGGCGGGCGGAGCGGGAATTGTTTTCACTTTTTTACCCGTCCTAGTAGTTTTTTTCACCGCGCTCGCGCTCCTCGAAGACACCGGCTATCTGGCGCGCGTCGCCTACGTCATGGATCGCTTCATGCACGCCCTCGGCCTACACGGCAAGAGTTTCCTGCCGCTTTTTCTCGGCTTCGGTTGCAACGTGCCCGCGGTAATGGGCACACGCGTGATCGAGGCGCGTTCCGGTCGGCTCCTGACCATTCTGCTTGCGCCGCTGGTACCTTGCAGCGCGCGGCTGGCGGTGCTTGCTTTTCTCGTGCCGCCGTTTTTCGGCAAATGGTCGCTGCCGGTTGCCGTCGGACTGGTGGCGGCTAATATCGTAGTGCTCGCCGTCGTCGGCATCGCGCTCAATCATACTTTATTCCGCGGCCACCGCCTGCCTTTTATTATGGAGCTGCCGCTTTATCACACGCCGAATGCTCGGAGCATCGCCCATTTCGTCTGGCACAGCACCCGAATGTTTCTAACCAAGGCGGGGAGCTTCATCCTGCTGATGTCGCTGCTCGTCTGGGCATTGGGAAACTTTCCCGGGCCGGACCTCGAATCCAGCTATCTCGGCCATTTCGGCCGCGCGCTCGGACCCTTGGGTGAATTGCTCGGCATGGACTGGCGTCTGGTAGTCGCGTTACTCAGCAGTTTCATGGCGAAGGAGAATGCGATCGCGACCCTGGGCATCCTCTACAGCGGCGGTGAAAAAGGATTAGGCCTCGCGCAAACGCTCGTGGCCAGCGTGGCGCCCGCTTCCGGGCTGGCATTTCTCACCGCCACTATGTTGTTCATCCCCTGCGCGGCCACGGTCGCGGTGATGCGCCAAGAGACGGGAAGCTGGCGCTGGGTCTTTTTCGGCATCGGCATGATGCTGCTCATCGCCCTCGGCGCCGCGGTACTGGTTTTCCAAACTTGCCAATGGTTCGGCTGGGGCATTACCCATGCTTAGGAAATTTCTGCGCCTGGCATTCGGCCGAGATACCACCGAGACCGCAGACCTCGCGCGCGAGCTCGGCGTAAGCGTCCAGCAGGTACGCCTGATGGTGGAGACGCTGGAGCGATTGGGCTACCTGGAGAAAGTCGCGGCTGGATGCGAGCAGTCCTGTGGACACTGCGCACAGTACCCTGCCTGCTTGCCAAACGAATCTCCCCAGATATGGAAATTGTCCGGCAAGGGCGAGCGCTACCTCGCAGCCGATCGCGAAGCACCCGACTAGACCAACATCACTTGATACCCAACTCCGTCTGCGCCTGGCGGAGATAACTACAGAAAAACCTTGAGCCAAGTGTTGTTAATATTGCGCGCATTCCTTTCTCAGCAAGATCAGTTAGCCGGACTGTTACCAAGGCCCATGCGCCGCGTCAAAGCAAAA
>Ga0326597_10009018_pt1 | contig 13410 bp, 13 predicted proteins | sample RVTome_12_FD_203789 | JGI IMG/M metagenome (GOLD analysis project Ga0326597, IMG submission 203789) | Soil microbial communities from uranium-contaminated site in the Upper Colorado River Basin, Wyoming, United States - RVT100D185 | ecosystem: Environmental > Terrestrial > Soil > Contaminated >... | reverse complement strand
GGGCGACGTCATGTCGGTGGCCGAGGTGGCCGGCGTGATGGGCGGCAAGCGGACGGCCGAGCTCATCCCGCTCTGCCATCCGCTGGCATTGACCGACCTCGTCGTCGCGGTCACGCCGGACCGCGCTGCAGGCGGCCTTCGGATTCGCGCCGAGGCGGCGACGACCGGCCCGACGGGCGTGGAAATGGAGGCGTTGACCGCGGCATCGGTCGCCGCACTGACGGTCTACGACATGGTCAAGGGCGTCGAGCGCGGGGTCGAGATCCGCTCCGTCCGACTGGTGTCGAAGACGGGCGGCAAGAGCGGCGACTGGACACGTGACGCGGAGGAACCAGCGGCGCGCGCGCCGCGCCGCCCGGGCGCCCGCACCGCCGGCCGCGGCGGCCGCCGGCGGACCGGCCCGTGACGGACGCGACCGGCGCGGTCCTGAGCGCGGTGGTCATCACGGCGAGCGACCGGAGCGCGGCCGGCGAGCGGGAGGACACGTCCGGCGCCGCGGTCGCGGAGCGGCTCGAGGCGCTGGGGTTCAGCGTCGACCGCGTGGTCGTGCCGGACGAGCGCCCCGCGATCGAGGCGGCGATCGGCGACGGCGCGGCCCGCCATCGGCTCGTGGTCACGACCGGTGGGACCGGCCTGACGCCGCGGGACGTGACGCCCCAGGCGACCGCGGCGGTGATCGACTACGAGGTGCCCGGCCTGGCCGAGGCGATGCGCGCGGCCGGGCGGCGCAGCACGCCGATGGCCGACCTGTCGCGCGGCATCGTCGGCGTCCGCGGCGGCGCGCTCGTCGTCAACCTGCCGGGCAGCCCGCGGGGAGCCCTCGAATCGCTCGACGCGATCGCGCCGGTCCTGGCGCATGCGCTCGAGACGCTGGCCGGGCCGTTCGACCACCAGGCTCGCCCGATGGCCGGCCAGCGGCCCTGATGTTCGAGCCGTTCGCCGCCGTCCCCGCCTACCCGCTGGTGTTCCCGGTCTTCTGGGGCGCGTTCGCGATCTTCGTGCTCATGATGGCCCGCCGGCTGCGCGTGTTCGCGGCGACCCACGGCGTCGGGGTCGACGGCGCCGCCGACCTCGGCCGCCGCGTCGGCGGGCTCGTCCGCTACGCGTTCGTCCAGACCCGCATGTTCCGCGACGTCCGGGTCGGCGTCATGCACTACGTGATCTTCCTCGGGTCGACCCTCCTGCTCACCGGAAACATCAACATCGTCACCGGCGGGCTCTTCCAGGCGGTCGTGGGCTGGCCGTTCGGCGGGCTGCTGTGGCACGTGCTGACCGCCCTCCAGAACGTCATCGCGGTCGCGGTCCTCGTCGCCGTCGCGTACGCGTTCTGGCGCCGCCTCGTCGTCCGGCCGGCGCGCCTGTCGCTGAACAGCGTGGGCCTGCTCACGCTCGTGTTCATCACGCTCGTCGTGTCGACCGAGTTCCTCGCCCAGGCGTTCGAGGCGGCCGTCCACGGCGAGGTGCCCGGGGCGATCGTCGCGAACGCGCTGGCGGTGGCGCTGCGTGGCCTCGACCAGGCGCTCGCCGAGGCCGCCTTCGTCGGCCTGTGGTGGGGCCACGTCGTCGGGCTCGCGGCGTTCCTGCTGTGGATCCCGGGCACGAAGCACTTCCACGTCTACACGAGCTTCGTCAACATCTTCCTGCGCAAGCTCCGCCCGCGCGGCGAGCTGCCGGCGATGGACCTCGAGGCCGAGGACGCGACGTTCGGGGCCAAGACGATCGCGGACCTGACCCAGAAGGACCTGCTCGACGGCTTCACATGCACGGAGTGCGGTCGCTGCCAGGACGCCTGCCCGGCCTGGGCCACCGGCAAGCCGCTCAACCCCAAGACGATGATCATGGGGATCCGGGACATGTCGCTGGCGGCCGAGCGCACGCTCAACCTCGTCCCGAATTCGCCGCTGGTTCGCGAGACGCACGGCCTCGACGATTCGCTTTCGGCAACCGCGGTCGCGACGCCGATCGTCGACACCGCGATCCCCTACGACGCGGTCTGGGACTGCGTGACGTGCGGCGCATGCGTCGAGGCGTGCCCCGTGCTCATCGAGCACGTCGACAAGATCGTCGACCTGCGGCGCAACCTCGTGCTCGAGGAATCGCGCTTCCCGCAGGAGCTCACGGCGGCCTTCCGGAACATGGAGGGTCCCGCCAACCCGTGGGGCCAGCCGCCGTCGACCCGGCTGGACTGGACGAAGGGCCTGCCGTTCGAGGTGCCGACCGTCGCCTCGCTCGCCGCCGACGGCCGGCTCGACGACATCGAGGTCCTCTACTGGGTGGGCTGCGCGGCCGCCTTCGACGAGCGCAACAAGCGGGTCGCCCGGGCGTTCGCCACCTGCCTCGGCGCGGCCGGCGTCCGGTTCGCCGTCCTCGGCCAGGAGGAGTCGTGCACCGGCGACCCGGCCCGTCGGATGGGCAACGACTACGTCTACCAGATGCTGGCGCTGGCCAATGTCGAGACGCTCAAGCGCTACCGGATGGTTGAGCGGACGATCGTGACCGCCTGCCCGCACTGCTTCAACTCGCTCGGCAACGAATACGGCCAGCTGGGCGGGCACTTCCGCGTCCAGCACCATTCCGCGTTCCTCGCCGGGCTCATCGCGGACGGCCGGCTGGTGCTCGATACGACCGGCCTCCCGCAGCGAACGGTGACGTACCACGACCCCTGCTACCTCGCCCGCTACAACGGGATCGAGCTCGCGCCACGCTCCGTGCTCGACGCGGCAGGGGTCGAGCTGCGCGAGATGGACCGGCGCGGCCGGCAGTCGTTCTGCTGTGGTGCCGGCGGAGGGCGGATGTGGATGGAGGAGACGCGCGGCACGCGGATCAACGCCGAGCGGACGCGCCAGGCGCTCGAGACCGGCGCCGACACGCTCGCCGTCGCGTGCCCGTTCTGCATGGTCATGCTGCGTGACGGGCTGGCCGACGCCGGTGCGGCGGAGACCGTCAGCGCGCGCGACATCAGCGAGCTGCTGGCCGAGGCGGCCGTCCCGGCGCGCGGCGGTGCGCGGGAGCTCCCGGTCATCAACTGAAGGGCGTTCGCCCGCGCCTGTTGGTCAGCGACGCGACCTATGTCAGCCTGGCAGGTCGGCGCCGCAACTGATGCAGGTGCTGTCCGTCCAGAGGTTGCCCATCCCGCACTTCGGGCAGCGCTTCTCGCCCTCGGTCGAAGCGGCGAACGGCGACTCGGCGGCGCCCTCCTCGCGCTCGATGCGCTGCCGGCGCGCGATCAGGAGGACCGCGAGCAGACCGACCAGGGCGGCGATGACGAGTGCGAGGAGCTGCTGCGTCTGGTCCACGTCCATTCCCTCAGCGGCTGGAGTCCGGGCCCGAGCGACGGCTCACCGCGTTCGAGACAGCCTACCCGCCGGAGTCGTCGGCGGGAAGTGGCTGTCGGCGGGAAGTGGCCGGATCGGTCCGCGACTCGTCCGCCTGTATGCGCGTCTCGCATCGCCTCGGGTCTGGCTGTGCGGGTGGTTCCGGGCAAAGCTCCGGTTCGCCACGAATCGGTCGCACGAAGGGCCGAGCCCTGATGCGCACGCCGCATCGAGCGGACGGAGGACGGGCAGGCGACCTCCCGGGTGCTACGATCCGGCACGGTGACCGTGTCGAGCCACGCCCCCGGCCCCTATCGGCTGACCGAGGAGCAGCAGATGCTCCGCGACGCCGTGCGCGTCCTCGCGGACGAGCGGATCGCGCCGCGGGCGGCGCAGATCGACCGGACCGGCGAATTCCCGCACGACGTCAAGGAGCTGCTCGCCGCGCACGACATCCTCGCCCTGCCCTATCCGGTCGAGCACGGCGGGATCGGCGGCGATCTCCTGTCGGTCTGCCTGGCGGTCGAGCAGATCAGCCGTGTCTGCGCGACGAGCGGCCTCATCCTCGCCGTTCACGAGCTCGGCGCACTGCCGCTCCTGCTCGTTGGCACACCGGACCAGCAGGCGCGCTGGTTTCCGGACCTCGCGTCCGGCCGCCGGCTCATCGCATTCGCCCTGACCGAGGCGGAGGCGGGATCCGATGCGGCGGCGGTCCGCACGCGCGCCGTTCGCGACGGCGACGACTACGTCATCAGTGGCTCGAAGCGCTTCATCAGCGAGGGCAGCGTCGCGAACCTGTTGACGGTCTTCGCGGTCACGGACCCCGAGGCCGACCGGCATCGCCGTCTCAGCTGCTTCGTCGTCGAGCTCCCGGCCGACGGCTTCACCGTGACCCGGATCGAGCACAAGATGGGGATCCGCGGCAGCCCGACGGCGGAGCTCGCGTTCGACGGCGTGCGCGTTCCGGCCACCAATCGGATCGGCGACGAAGGCGACGGATTCTCGATCGCCATCCGGACGTTCCAGCGCAGCCGGCCGGCCATCGCCGCCCAGGCGGTCGGTATCGCGCAGGGCGCGCTCGAGGTCGCCACCCGGTACGCGTCCGAGCGACGGCAGTTCGGCCGCCCGATCGGCGAGTTCCAGCTCGTTGGCGGCATGCTGGCCGACATGGACGCGGCGACCGAGTCGGCCCGCCAGCTGCTCTACAAGGCGTGTGTCGAGATCGACGCCGGGGTACCGGACGCCGCCCGGTGGGCGTCGCTGTGTAAACTCGTTGCCGGCGACGCTGCGATGCGCGTCACGACCGACGCCGTCCAGGTCCTGGGCGGCTACGGGTACATCGACGAGTTCCCCGTCGAGCGGATGATGCGCGACGCGAAGATCACCCAGCTGTACGAGGGAACCCAGCAGATCCAGCGGCTCGTCATCTCGCGCTCGCTCCTCGGCCGCGACTGAGGCCCGCGCCGAGGCCCGGGCCGAGTCGGGCGGCGGCGCCCACCGGCAAAGGAGGTCCATCGCCCGTGCTCCGGCTCGTCGTCCTCGTCAAGCCCGTGCCGGACCCGGCGTCGGCCGCCGAGCGGCTGCTGCCCGACGGCCGCCTCGACCGCTCGGCCGCGCCGGCCGTCATCAACGGCAACGACGAATACGCGCTCGAGGCGGCGCTCAAGCTCGTCGAGGCGCACGGCGGCGAGATCGCGATCGTGACGATGGCGGCCCCGGTCGGCACCGAGACGATGCGCAAGGCGCTCGCGATGGGGGCCACCCGCGGCGTACTCGTCAGCGACGACGCGCTGGCCGGCTCGGACACGCTGTCCACGACGCGCGTCCTGGCCGCCGCCCTGCGCGACCTCGAGTACGACCTCGTCCTGGCCGGCGCCGACACCTCCGACGCCGGGGCCGGTGTCGTCCATGCGGGGATCGCGGCGCTGCTCGGCCTCCCGTACTGCTCGTACGCCGCCCGGATCGAGCCCGACGAGGCGAGCCGGACCGTCCGCGTCCGCCGCCTCAGCCCGACCGGCTACGACCTGCTCGAGGCACCGATGCCGGCACTCGTCGTGTGCACCCAGGCGCTCGGCGAGCCGCGCTACCCGTCGCTCAAGGGCATCATGGCGGCGCGCACCAAGGAGGTCGTCACGCGCTCGCTGGCCGACCTCGGTTTCGCCGACGGCAGCGTCGGCGGGGCCGTCTCGACGACGGCTCTCCTCGACACCCGGCCGCCCGCCGCCAGGGCCGCGACCCGGGTCGTCCGCGAGGCGCCCGACGAGGCGGCCCGCCAGGTCGTCGACTTCCTCGCAGAGCGGAGGCTCATCTGATGGGCGGCATCTGGGTCGTCGGCGGGATCGCGCCGGACGGGGCCCTCGCCCGCATCTCGACCGAGGTCGCCACCCTCGCCCGGTCGCTCGCCGGCGCGGCCGGGACCGAGGCGACCGGGGTGGTCGTGGCCGCGGATCCGGCCCCCGCCGCGGAGGAGCTCGCGCGGTATCTACCCCGCGTTCTTGCAGTCGCGGACTCGGACGCCGATCCGGGCGTCCACGCGTGGGCGGTGATCGCGGCCGAGCGGATCGCCGGGCTCGTGGAGGCGGACGCGGACGGCGGGCCGAACCTCCTGCTGATGGGGGCCGATCCCGACGGGCGCGACGTTGCCGGCACGCTCGCCGGTCTGCTCGGCTGGGGCGTCCTCGCCAACGCGACCGGCGCGGCGTGGGACGACGGGCCGCGGATCGAGATGAGTGTCTTCGGCGGCAAGCTCCTGACGACCTCCGGGTTCACCGGACCGAAGGGGATCGGCACCGTCCGCCAGACCGTCGTGACCGCCGAGCCGGCGGCCACCGCCGGCGCGGTCGAGCAGGTAGCTGCTGCCGGCGAGCGGCGGCTGCCGGCCGTTCGGGTCGTCGAGCGGGTCGCCGAGGCGGGTGCGGCGGCGCCGATCGAGGAGGCGAAGATCATCGTGGCCGGCGGGCGCGGGGTCGGCGGGCCGGACGGCTTCCGTCTCGTGGAGGAGCTGGCCGGGGCGCTCGGGGGCGCGGTCGGGGCGAGCCGGGCGGCCGTCGATTCGGGCTGGATCCCGTACGCCCAGCAGATCGGCCAGACGGGCAAGATCGTCAAGCCGCAGCTCTACCTCGCGCTCGGCATCTCCGGCGCGATTCAGCACAAGGTCGGGATGCAGACGGCCGGAACGATCGTCGCCGTCAACCGCGACCCGGACGCCCCGATCGCGGAGTTTGCCGATCTCGTCGTGGTCGGCGACTTGTTCGCCGTCGCCCCGGCGATCCTCGCCGAGCTGCGCAGCCGGTCCGGCTGACCAGGGACGATGGCCGCGAGCGGCGCACTCCTCGTGGCGCAGGCACTGGCCGCGGCCGTCGCCGCCGCCCTCGGGCTGGCCGTCTGGATCGTCCTGCGGCGGGCGAGCCGGCTGATCGCCGAGACGCGCCGGATCGAGGGCTTCCAGCGCGCGACCGCCGACCTCGTCGAGCGGGTCCGGGCGTCGATCGACGGCGCAGCGGCCCGGATCGACGCCGTTCGCCGCCACACGCTCCCCCCTGAGGAGGTTGCCGACAACGTTGCCGCGGCGACCGAGGCGATGGAACGCTACGCGGACGAGGCTCGCGCGCTGAAGGGCCCGCCCGGCAGCTCAGCCGTCCGCGACGCGATCGTCGCCGAGCTCGGGCGCGCGCAACGGGCGCTCGAGACGGTCGAGCACGGGCGCTCGATTCTGACCTCGGCCCGCGTCGGAGGCCGCGAGCTCGAGGCGCAGACGTCGATCAAGCGCGGCTACCTCAACCTGCTCCACGCGCGGGAGGCGATCGTCCGGCACGCCGCCCGGGCGGCCGACCTCGAGGTGAGCGAGGACGTCCGGTGGTTCCAGCGCAGGAACGCCTGATCCGCGGCGCGGCACGGCCCGCTCCCGGGCCAGTCGGGCCACTCCGGCCGGCGATTCGACACCGTATCTAGTGGTATGATCGACGCACACCACAAGGGATAGTGGTGCAGGCAGGCAGGAGGGCCGATGCGCTGCCCCCAGTGCGGTGAACGGGAGACGCGGGTCGTCGACTCGCGCGACCTCGACGACGCGGCGACCATCAGGCGCCGCCGCGAGTGCTCGAGCTGCGCGACGCGGTTCACGACCTACGAGAGGATCGAGGCGGCGCGCCTCGTCGTCGTCAAGCGCGACGGCACCCGCCAGGAGTTCGACCGCGGGAAGCTGGCGGCCGGCATCCGCAAGGCGCTCACCCGCCGGCCGGTCCCGGTCGGCGCGGCGGAGCAGGCGGCCGACGAGATCGAGGCGGAGCTCCGGGCGGCCGGCGCGACGGAAGTCCCGTCGTCGCGGATCGGCACGCTGGCGATGGAGAAGCTGCGCGGGATCGACCACATCGCGTACATCCGGTTCGCGAGCGTCTACCAGAGCTTCGAGGACCTCGAGGACCTCAAGCGCGAGGTCGACACGTTATTCGCCGAGCGCGGCGACGGCTCGCTCGTGACGTGAGGACCCGGTGAGCGTCCTGTCCGACCGCGACATCCGCGCCGCGCTGGAGGCCGGCGCGATCGCCATTCGGCCGTACGACGCGAAGGATCTCCAGCCGTCGTCGGTCGACCTCCACCTCGACCGCTCGTTCCGCGTCTTCCGCAACAACCGCTACACGTACATCGACGTCCGCTCGCCCCAGCCGGACCTGACCGAGCTGCTCAAGGTCGAAGATGATGAGCCGTTCATCCTCCACCCGGGCGAGTTCGTCCTGGGCCAGACGCTCGAGTGGGTCGAGCTGCCGACGGATCTCGTCGCGCGCCTGGAGGGCAAGGCGCTCGCGCTCGACACGCCGGTTCCGACCCCGGGCGGCTGGCGGACGATGGGCGACCTCGCGCCCGGGGACCACGTCTTCGACGAGTCGGGAGCCCCGACGCGGATCGTTGCGGCCACGCCGCCGATCAACGGACGTCCGTGCCGGGAGGTGAGGTTCTCGGATGAGACGCGGCTGGTGGCCGACGCGGCGCATCAATGGGTCACGGTCGACAAGAACGGGCGCAGCCACGGACGGGCGCGGGTCGAGGTCCGAACGACCGACGAGATCGCCCGGACGATCCGCGCCAACGGAGAGTTCAACCACCACGCCCCGCTCGCTGGCCCGGTCCAGTACCCCGACCGACTGGACCTGCCGATCGCGCCCTACACCCTCGGTGCGTGGCTCGGGGACGGCACGACGACCGCCGCCGCGATCACCTGTTGCGATGACGAGATCCTCGAGCAGATCAGCGGCGACGGCTACCCAGTGCGGCGGCTCACGTACGCCCCATACCTCCATGGCATCGGGGCGACCGGTCGAACGCGGGACCCCTCCACGGGGCGCTACGCACGCAACGGCGCGTTGTCGAGCCGGCTGCGCGACCTCGGGTTGCGCGACGGGAAGTACGTGCCGCGCGCCTATCTCGAAGCCGGCGTCGGACAGCGCCTCGCGTTGCTCCAGGGTCTCATGGACACGGACGGCTACGTCGACGCCGTGGCCGGCTGCGAGTTCACGAGCGTCAACGAGGGGCTCGCCGACGCGGTCGTCGAGCTCGCCGCGAGCCTCGGCTTCCGGCCCATCAAGTCGGAGGGACGCGCCACACTCAACGGGGTCGACCACAGCCTGAAGTACCGCGTCAAGTTCACGCCGGATCGCCCGGTCTTCCGCCTCCCGCGCAAGCTCGTGCGCCAGAAGGCCGCAATCGGTCGCTTCGATCGGTTCCGCGCCATCGACGTCGTGCGCGAGGTTCCGTCGGTACCGGTTCGCTGCATCGAGGTGGAGTCGCCGCGTGGCGTATTTCTCGTGTCGCGCTCGTTCATCCCGACCCACAACAGCTCGCTCGGTCGCCTTGGGTTGCTCATTCATTCGACGGCGGGCTACGTAGACCCGGGCTGGAAGGGCAATCTCACGCTCGAGCTGTCGAACGTCGCGAACCTGCCGATCGCGCTCTACTACGGGATGAAGATCGGCCAGATCTCGTTCTTCCGGATGTCGTCGCCTGTCGAGCGGCCGTACGGCTCGCCGGAGCTCGGGTCGAAGTACCAGGGCCAGTCGGAGCCGACCGCGTCGGCGTTCCACCGCGACTTCGGGAACGGACGGGCGGCGCCGGGGCGGGCGGCCGAGGCGGTCGAGGCGCCCGAGGCCGAACCGGAGGCGGAGCCACGGCCCTGAACGACGCGGTCGACTGGTCGGCCGACCTCGGCGGCGGAACGCGCGTCGCGCTCGTCCAGGCGGGCACGTTCCGGTCCGACGCCGGTGCGCTGTTCGGCCCGGTGCCGCGCGTCCTCTGGGATCGGCTCGTGACCGACGAGATCGACCACGAGCACCGACTGCTCCAGGCACTCAACTGCCTGCTCGTCGAGACCCCGGCCGGGCGCGTCCTCGTCGAGACGGGGATCGGGGAGCGGCTGACCGAGAAGGCCAGGGTCATGCGCCAGTACGAGGGGCCGGCGATCGCGCCGGCGCTCGTGCGGGCGGGGTTCGACCCGGGCTCCGTCGACCGGGTGGCGATGAGCCACCTCCACTTCGACCACGCCGGGGGGCTGCTGCTTGCCGACGGCTCACGGGCGTTCCCGCGGGCGACGATCGTGGCCCAGCGGGCGGAGTGGGAGATCGCGCTCGGGTCGAACTCGCGGCTCGTGGCCTCGTACGACCAGCCGGAGCTCCGCCTCGTGCGCGACTGGGGCGCCGAGGGCTGGGCCGACGGGGAGCGCGAGATCCTGCCGGGGGTGTCGGTCATCCCGACGGGTGGGCACTCCGGCGGTCACCAGGCGATCGTCGTCCGGGGGTCCGGGCCGGCGGCGCGGACGGCCGCCTTCTTCGGTGACCTGTGCATGCGGCCGTGGAGCGCGAACCCGCGCTGGGTCACCGCGTTCGACGACTTCCCGCTCGATTCGGTCGACGTAAAGGGCTCGCTGTTTGCGCGCGCGGCCGACGAGAACTGGATCGTCGTCCTGTCGCACGAGCCGCTGGTGCCCGTGGGGCGGCTCGTGCGCAGTCGCGATCGCTTCCGCTACGAGGCGCTGTAGGGCTCATCCGGGTCGGGGCTCGCTCGGGTCGGGGCCCGGCGCCGGGGCCTCGCCGGGCCGACGTCGTCGGTCCGTCCCCAGCCGGTCCGATATCGCGCCCATCGATGCCGGACGCACGACGCGGTCGCGTTGCCATGCCGGCGGAGGTGACATGGCGTCCGCGCATCGCCCGCATCGATGCCGGGGCGGACGGGAGCGTTTAGCGTGGTCAGTCCGGCGACCGCGCGCCGGAGGTGTGATCATCTTCATGCGGCCGGTATCGATGGGAACGATCCGGCGCCGGCCAAGGGCTCGAACCGGCACCTGCGCTCGGTGCCCCACGGGCCGACCCGACGAACGACGCCCGCGTCGCAACGGCGCGAGCGGCAGGCGCGGCCTCCTACCCGGGCGGCAGGATCGCCTCGACCCGTTCCGCCGCCGCCTCCTGCGAGAGTGGCCCCTGGACGACGTACCGGATGACGCCATCGGGGTCGATGAAGAACTGGGTGGGCAGGGCGAACACGCGGTAGGCGCGGAAGACATGCCCCGAGACGTCGGCCCCGATCGTGTACTCGAGTTCGTACCGCTCGGCGTACGCGCGGGCGACATCGGCCGTCTCCTGGACGTCGACGGCGACGATCGCCAGCCCGCGTCTCCGGTAGGCCTCGTCGACCGCACGCAGGAACGGCGTCTCGAATTGGCAGGGCGGGCACCAGCTCGCCCAGAAGTTGACCCAGACGGCCTTGCCTCGGAGGTCGCCCAGGCGAATCGGCCGCCCCTCGGTGTCGGTCAGCTGGAAGGTCGATCCGTCGGCGAGCGTGACCGCGAAGTCGGGCGCCAGGGAACCAGGCGCGAGACCTTCGACCGGGTCACCGATCAGGTAGGCCGTCGGATTAGGGTCGACCGGCCCGGGATCGCCGACCGTGCCGAGCGGGCGCGTGGCGGCGATGATCGCGATGGCCGCGACGATGACGGACCCGACGGCGAGCCCCACCTGGCGGCCGCTGAACGGCCCGATGCCGCCGCGTCGGCGTTTCGGCGGCACCGGGCCCGGTGCGACCACTCAGATCGCCGTGTTGAACGGCACGTACTGCGGGAGCAGGGCGAGCCAGTCGAACAGCATCGCGATGCCGATCGCGACGACGAGCAGGCCGCCCACGATCGATACCGCCCGCCCGTGCCGGACGAGCGGTCTGAGCAGCCCCGGCGCCCGGTCGTACAGGGCGGCGATGAGCAGGAACGGCACGCCGAGGCCGGCCGTGTAGCCGACGAGAAGCACCACCCCCTGGCCGATCATGCCCGATGTTGCCGCCATGGTCAGGATGCCGCCGAGGATGACGCCGATGCACGGCGTCCAGCCGACGGCGAAGATCGCCCCGAGCCCGAACGACGCGAGCCAGCCCCCGCGCGACGACACGAGCCGCCCGCCGAGCCGATCGCCGAGCGACGACCCGCCCGCCGCGCTCCCGAGCGCAACCGATCCGGTCGCCGTCGCCACCGACGACGCTGCGCCGGCCTCGAGCGGCCGCCACGTCCGGTCGAGCGCCGGGATGCGGAGGAAGCCCGCGAGGTAGAGCCCGAGGACGATGAGGACGAGCCCGCCGACCTGGCGCAGGACGGGGAGGTAGGCGGCCAGGCCGCTCGCCGCGTACGTGGCGGTGACGCCGAGGAGCGTGAAGATGAGCCCGAAGCCGGCGACGAAGGCGGCCGCGTGGCGGATCGCGAGCCAGCGGGACGGGGCCGTACCGTCTGCCCCGCCCGCCACCGCGACCGCCGTGAGCTGTCCGAGATAGGCGGGAACGAGCGGCAGGACGCACGGCGAAAGGAAGCTGAGGAGCCCCGCCGCGACGGCGACGGCGAACGTGAGGTCCGTGCCGAGCATCGTCGTCAGGCCAGGCCGTCGGCGAGCAGCCGCCGGAGCTTCGCCGCGCTCGTCACGAGCTCGAGCCGCCGCTCGCCGAGCTCGACGACCGGGATCCGATCGAAGAGCGCCCGCTCGAGGTCGGGATCCGCCGTGATGTCGACCTCCCGAAGCTGGGGCGCAGTGAGCCCGCGGGCGGCGCGGTCGTCGAGCAGTGCGGCGAGCATCTCGCGCGCCTCGTCGCACAGCCCGCAGCCCGGGCGCGCGTACAGGACGAGGTCGGGGAGGGGAGTGGTCACGATCGGCATTCTACGTCGAGAACGCGGCAACCCCGGTTCGCGGTTCCCGGGCACGGCGGCTCTGGTCGATCACCAACCGCCGTGGTGAGCAGGCAGGCGCCTCGACGGATTACAGCCATGCTTCGCGTGGCGAGCAGGGTCGTTCGTGCACGATGGGCGCCGCCGGACCGCGTCGCGGCGGTACCACTCGGTCAAGACACCGCCCCCGTTGGTAACCGGAACCGTGAGGGGCATCAGCAGCCGGCGAGCCGAGTCGCGGTACGATGGGGTCCACGCCCCCGTAGCTCAGTGGACAGAGCGGCACCGTCCTAAGGTGCGCGTCGGCGGTTCGAGTCCGTCCGGGGGCGCCACATCGACCCGTTCACGCGCTGCGTCACGTACCGCGTCACCGTGCTGCCGACCTCGTTCGTCTCTTCGCAGGCATGGAACGCCGTCTCCCCAACCCGGGCATGGCCGAATCCGCCGTCGTTCCCGCGGAAGCTGTACTGCCGGCAAGATCCTGCTGGTCGGGGATCGACCAGAGCCGGGCGCTGATGTGCCGGCGACTGCCCCTCCAGGGGCCGTTCGGCACGCGACAGGGTTGCGCGCGCTCGCGACGATCGGGCCAGTCCGAAACCCAGCCGATCGGCCGCGACAATGGGGTCAAGTCCCGGCCGGTGTCAGCTGGATCGTCGACCGACCAGCCGAGGAGCGGCGGATGGCGAAGCGGGCGGCCGGCGTCCTCGCCGCGGCCACGGTCATCCAACCCGACGGCGGGACCGTCGCGGGATGACCCGAACGCATTCGAACGCGGGCGCCGTCGTGGTCCGCGTCGTGCTCGCAGTCCTCGGCATCGTCATCGGAGGCGTCCTCGCCCTCGTGCTCCCCTTCGTGCTCTGGCCGGGCGGAGTCGCCGCGGCCCTCGGCATCCCGTCCCGGCCGGCCTCGCCC
>Ga0326597_10009017_pt1 | contig 13410 bp, 14 predicted proteins | sample RVTome_12_FD_203789 | JGI IMG/M metagenome (GOLD analysis project Ga0326597, IMG submission 203789) | Soil microbial communities from uranium-contaminated site in the Upper Colorado River Basin, Wyoming, United States - RVT100D185 | ecosystem: Environmental > Terrestrial > Soil > Contaminated >... | reverse complement strand
GATGGAAGCGCTGCGCATCACGCATCTCTTCCCGCGCATCTCCAACCTGAACGACCGCGCGCGCCGCCGCATGGTCTGGATATCGCTCGTGCTGCTGGTGACCCTGGCGGTCGTCGAGGCGGCCCTGGCGCTGATGCGCGACGTCCTGATCGCGGACAAGCAGGCGCTGCTGCAGTCGCTTGCCGCGTCGGCGCCGGCGGCGCCGAGCGACGGCTGGGTCGGGCGCATTCCGATGGCCGGCCAGATGGTGCTCGGGTTCATACTGCCGTTCGCGCTGGCGTTCGTGGCGATTCCGCTCGAATCGTTCATCCATTCGGCGCGCAATATCGGCGGATCGCTGCTGGCCGATATGGTCCGGATCCTGGGATTCGCGCTGCGCGTCCTCGGCAATCTGGCGCGGCACCTCTCGCGCCTGCTGCTGCACTTTTACGATCTGCTGGTGGTGTTGCCGCTGATGGTCGAGCACCTCGTGCGATCCCTGCGCGGCGGACCGGTGGTGCATCCACGCTCGCTGGATTCCACCGGCGAATTGAAGCCCTGAAAGGAGACCGGCCATGATCAAGAGGGCGTTCCGGACGTTGGTGGTCGCTGTCGGGCTGGTGGCGGCGGCCGCGGGCTGCACGGACCCGCGCAACCACGCCCAGGCGGTGTACGTGCTGGTTGACACTTCCGGGACCTATGCGCGCGAGGCGGGCAAGGCCCAGGTCATCATCAACTACCTGCTGGGCACGCTCCAGCCCGGGGATTCGCTGGCGGTCGCGCGGGTGCAGAGCCGCAGCTTCAGCGAGAAGGACATCATTGCCAAGGCCATGTTCGACCAGCGCCCGTCGCAGGCGAACGCCCAGAAGCGCGCATTCCGCGCGAAGACGGACGCCTACCTCAGGACGGTGCAGGGCAGCGCCTATACCGACATTACCGGCGCGATGATCCAGGGCGCGGAGTTCCTGAACGAGACCGGCGCGGGCAGGAAGACCATCCTCATCTTCTCCGACATGCAGGAGGAGCTCGACAAGGTGACGATCCGCAGTTTCCCCATCAGCCTGAAGGACATCCGCGTGATCGCGGTCAACGTGACCAAGCTCAATACCGACAACATCGATCCGCGGCGCTACCTCGGCCGGCTGGAAGCCTGGCAGAAGCGGGTCGAGAGGGCCGGCGCATCCGAGTGGAAAGTCATCAACGACCTCGACCGGCTCGACGCGATATTCACGAAGAGCTAGCACGTAACGGAAAAGGGGAAGGGGGAAGGGGTTCAGGCGGCGCTATAATCCGCACCCTGTTCCAAGCAGGGGAGGTCCCATGCCGGTCCCGAGATTGAGCCTCTCGGCGGTGAGGGGACGATAAGATTCCAATGATGGTCGAAGCCGCGATTCTCGCGGTGTTCTTCATCGTGTACCTCGGGATGATCCTCGGCGGGCTGCCGTTCCTGCAGCTCGATCGCACCGGCGTCGCGCTGCTCGGAGCCATCGCCCTCGTTTCCGTCGGCGCGCTCACGCTGGAAGAAGCGTGGGGCGCGATCCACGCGCCGACGCTCATCCTGCTGTTCGCATTCATGGTGATCTCGGCGCAGCTGCGCCTGGGCGGCTTCTACACCTGGATCACCCAGCGGCTGGGCGCGCTGCCGCTTGCGCCGGCGGGATTGCTCGCCGCCGTGATCGCCGTGATCGCCGCGCTCTCGGCCGTGTTCAGCAACGACATCATCTGCCTGGCCGTCGCGCCGGTGCTGGTGGATGTCTGCATCGCGCGGCGGCTCAACCCGGTCCCGTACCTGCTGGCGCTCGCGTGCGCGGCCAACGTGGGATCCGCGGCGACATTGATCGGCAACCCCCAGAACATGCTGATCGGCGAGACGCTCAGGCTGCCGTTCCTCGGCTACATCCGCGAGGTTGGGCTGCCGGTCGCGCTCGGGCTCGTTCTGACCTGGGCAATCATCGCGTGGCAGGCGCGCGGCCGCTGGGAGTTCGCGCCCGGCGCAGGGGCGGCCTCGGGGCATCTCCCCGGGGAGGCGCCGCCGGCGTTCGACCGCTGGCAGAGCGCCAAAGGAGTCGCCGTCGCGGGCGTCGTCTTCGTCCTGTTCCTGTTCGCGCCCCTGCCGCGCGAGGTGGTGGCGCTCGTCGCGGCCGGGCTCCTGATGACGAGCCGGAAGCTCCACTCCTTCAAGATGCTGGGACTGGTGGACTGGCAGCTGCTGGTGCTGTTCATCGGGCTCTTCGTCGTGAACCACGCGCTCGCCCGGACCGGGCTGCCGCAACAGTCGATCCAGGACCTCGCCGCGGCCGGCGTGGACCTCCAGCATCCCGCGCCGCTCTTCGCCGCGGCCTTCGTGCTTTCGAACATCGTGTCCAATGTGCCGGCCGTCATGCTGCTGCTGCCCGCGGCGACGCACGGGATCGCCGGCCCGGTGCTGGCGTTGTCGAGCACCCTCGCCGGCAACCTGCTGATCGTGGGCAGCATCGCCAACATCATCGTGGTCGGCGCGGCGCAGCGCCGCAATATCCGCATCGGCTGGAAGGAGCATGCCCGCATCGGCGTGCCGGTTACCGTTGCTACCATGGGGGTCGCGGCCGGCTGGCTGTGGCTGCGCCTTGGCGCCGGCGGTTGACGCGCGGCCCCAGGGCAGAAGTCAGAAGTCAGAAGGCAGAAGTCAGACCAGGTCATCCTTCATCCTTCTGCCTTCATCCTTTGAATTCCGCTCCCTACTCCGATCTCACGCCTGACCGCGCGCTCGACGCGCTCGCCGGTGTCGGGCTGCGACCCGACGGCCGGCTGATGGCGCTGGCGAGCTACGAGAACCGGGTCTACCAGGCGTGGATGGAGGAGGGGACCCCGGCGGTGGCGAAGTTCTACCGCCCGGCGCGCTGGAGCGATGCGCAGATCCTGGAGGAGCATGCCTTTGCGCGGGAGCTTGCCGACCGCGAGATCCCGGTGGTCGCGCCGCTCGCCATCGCAGGCGCGACACTGCACGCGTTCGAGGGCTTTCGCTTCACGGTGTTCCCGCGGCGCGGCGGGCGGGCGCCCGAGCTCGAGGACGCGGAAACGCTCGAGTGGATCGGGCGCTTCGTCGGCCGCATTCACGCGGTCGGCGCAGTTCAAAGCTTCCGCGAACGTCCCGCGCTCGATATCGAAAGCTTCGGCGTCGAGCCGCGCGAATGGCTGCTTGCGAGCAACCTGATCCCCGCCGACCTGCTGGAAGCGTGGACCCGCGCGACGGCGCTCGCGCTGGAGGGCACGCGCCGCTGCTACGAGCAGGCGGGGGACGTGAGGCGGATCCGCCTGCACGGAGACTGCCACGGCGGCAACGTGCTGTGGACCGACGCCGGTCCCCACTTCGTCGACTTCGACGACTGCCGCTCGGGGCCCGCGGTTCAGGACCTGTGGATGCTGTTCTCGGGCGACCGCGGCTCGATGGCGCACCAGCTCGCGGCCGTGCTCAAGGGCTACGAGAATTTCTGCGCATTCGACCCACGCGAGCTGTTGCTCGTCGAGGCGCTGCGCACGCTGCGCCTCATTCACTATTCGGCGTGGCTCGCGCGGCGCTGGGACGACCCCGCGTTTCCCGCCGCGTTTCCCTGGTTCGGCACGCAGCGCTACTGGCAGGACCGCATCCTCGAGCTGCGCGAGCAGATCGCGGCGATGGAGGAAGAGCCGCTTCGCATCCCTTGAGGGATGAGTCCGCCCGTTTCAGGCAGCTTCTGGCGGCATCGGCTGCCCGGGCCGGGCCGCAACGGTCGGGAATCGATTCGACGTGATGTTCCTCCTATTCCCTTTTGAGGATGGACAGCATGATCATGATCTCCACGACATCCCTACCTTCGGCGCGAGTGGTTCCGCCGGAAACGAGGCCACGTGCCGATCGCGACGATCAACGGAATCAAGGTGCAGTACCAGATCCAGGGGTCGGGCCCGCCGCTGCTCATGTTCGCGCCGGGCGGCTTCGGCTCGGTCATGTCGCGCTGGACCGCGGCCGGCGGCAAGCGCGAATGGCAGGAGATGGACGGCCTCGCCGCGCTCTCGCGCCATTTCAGAACGATCGCATATGACCGCCGCGAGGCAGGACGGTCGGGCGGCAGGGTCGAGCCACTGAGCTGGGACCTATACGTCGAGGAGGCGAAGGGGCTGCTCGATCTCGCGGGCGCGGAGCAGGCGATCCTGCTCGGCAGCTGCATGGGCGCCGCGCTCGCCCTCGCATTCGCGGTGCGACACCCCTCGGCGTGCAAGGGGCTCTACCTCCACTGGCCGGTGGGCGGCTATCGCTGGATGATGAAGGGCCACGCCTTCTTCAAGCGCCATATCGAATTCGTGCGCGCCAACGGCTTCGAGCCCGTGGTCAAGCGCGCGCCGGAGGGCAAGAGCTTCTGGGACGACCCCGAGATCGGCCCGTGGGGCCCGCCGACGATCGTGGATCCCGAATTCGCCACCCGCTTCGTCAAGCAGGACCTGGGGCCCTACATCGGCATCTGCGAGCGCTCGCGGGACGCGCTGTTCAACGACACCATGCCCTCGGGGGCGAGCGGCACGGAGCTGATGGAGATCCGGGTCCCGGCCTTCATCCAGTCGGGCAATGACGCCACGCACGCACACTCGGCCTCGTGGGCGCTGAAGGAGCTGATGCCGCGGGCGGAGCTGTGGGATGTGCTGCCGCCCCACCAGAACGCGCGGAACACGCTCGAGCAGATCCTCGCATTCGCGAAACGGCTCGAAAAGGCGGCATGAAGAAAAGCGTCATCGCGCGCATGGACCAGGTGGTGAACGACTTCGTGGCGCGCTGCCGGTACTTTCACGAGCCGATGACCCGGGGCCGGGCGAAGATGTTCGTCCTGCAGCATCGCCTCAACACGCGCCAGCGCAATTCGGTGCTGAAGCTGAAGGTCGCCACCAACTGCCCGGACTGGGATACGCGCATCGGCATCATCCAGGCCTGCAGCGAGGAGGTCATCGCCGACCACAAGCACGGCGGCGGGCGGCCGCACTGGCGAATCCTCGAGGACCTCGGCGTGCGCATCGGGCTCAAGCGCCCGGTGATCCAGCAGGCGCAACCGCTGCCTTCGACGCAGCTCGCGTGGGCCGCCTGGGAGGGGCTGATGGCCAACCGGCACTGGCTGGAAGGCGTCGTCGCCAACACCTGCGCCGAGCGCGTCAACGTTCCCGGCTACGGCACGGGTCTATTCAGGAAGGTGGGCTGGTTCGGGCTGGAGCGCCATCGCTGGGGCACGCTGTTCAAGCTCGCCGCCGCGGACCTCGATTTCTTCGAGCTGCACGAGCAGGCCGATATCGAGCACAGCGACGCGGGCTGGCGCGCCGTGGAGCGCTTCGCGCGGAAGCTACGCATGGAGGACGCGGTGGTCACCGCGTGCGAGAGCAACCTGCGCGTGTGGGAGCACTACCTCGACGGCATCGCCGCCGCCGGGGACAAGCTCAAAGGATGAAGTCAGAAGTCAGAAGGATGATCCAATTCCCCCTTCCCCCTTTTGACAAAGGGGGGTAGCGAAGCCGGGGGATTCCATCACTCGTCACGTATTGCTGGGGTGGTCGGGGACCGGGCGCGACATCGAGTGGACGACGCGCCGCAGGCGCTCGAAGTCGCCGCGCTCGATCGTTTCGCGCAAGTAATCCATGTTGCGAGCGATCTCCTGCTGGTAAAGGTTCGGCCCATCGAGGTGCGCCTCGGCGAAGCGATCCACGCCCCGCAGCCTCCTTTCGATGCGCGGCCGCGCCAGGTACTGGTAGAAGCCCGGCGTCTTGATGACCAGGTCCGTAGCCGAGGCGTAGCGCACGATCTCGCGCCCGTCGGGCTCGACCTCGCGCGCGATCCCGCCCCACACGAACTCGCGGTAGAGAAAATCCCGGCACTTCTCGATGTACTGGCGGTCGGCCATCTGCGAGATCAGGTCGGAGGTGCCGATGATGCAGCCGAGCATGTGGTCCGTCGGGTCCTTGATTCCGATTTGCTCGATGTCGAGCTCGTAGCCGGTGAAATGCGCGAGCTGAGCCGCGGTGTTCGCCTCTGGCGCGAAACCGATCGACGGGAGGTAGCTCCGGAGGAACTCGGCGCTGCGGCTGACGTGCACCTTGGTGAACACGGCGCCGTTCTCGACGCTGGATTCGGAGGCGCGCCGGATATAGCCCGAGTCGTGCAGCAGCGCAACCATTACCCCGAACATCGCGCGCCGCGCGCCGAGCCGGTCCGCCGGCGCGCAGACGCGGTCGTGGCCGTCGATCAACCGCGCGGTGGCGAGCGTCATGTCCAGCGTATGCCGCAGATCGTGGTAGAGCGTGTCGCAGGCGAGATAGCCCGGGTAGTGGCCCGTGAACAGCGCTTTCATATCCTCGAATGCTCGCCGCAGCGGCGCCAGGTCCTCGCCGGGGTAGCGCGCAGCCAGGATCCCGAGCACCGCGTCGCGCACCTCGTCGGCCGTCTCGACGTTGACGCGGTTGGTGACGTCGTATTCGTTGCGCCGCATGTTCATGACGCGAATTATCCCCGCCGCCGCGGGGTAAGGTAAATAGGAGGCCCTGACACGTGACAAAGCGCACGCTGCGCGCATGAAAAACGTCATGACAGCGCAAGCGGGTGTCTCCGTTTCCCGACGCGCGGGCGCGCCGGATCGGGATTTTCTACCGACGGAGATCGATGATCTCGTCGACGAAGATGCGGTAGGTCTGGAGCTTCGGCTTGTCCGCGTCCTCGGGCTTCACGTAGCGGATCGAGCTCCGGCCCTTAAGCTCCCGCGGCAGAATCATGACGCGCACGAAGGCGGTCGGCCCGGCTGTCGACGCAGTGGCGAGCACCGGATCCGGACCCGCCTCGAACCAGGCGCCGCCGGGCTCGATGTCGTGGGCCTTGCCGTCCACCTCCACGCGGAGCCCGCCCGCGAGCAGGCAGCGGATTCCGGGACCGCGGTGCACGTGCGTGTACGCGATGCCGCCCGGCGGGAAGTCCACCCGGTCGCAACGCACCAGGCAGCCGCCCGCGTCGCCCAGATCGACGGAATGGGCAAGCGTGGACGTCGACGTCAAGCCCGCGCCGGCCGGCACGCCCGGTGCCTCGCCACCGGTGACGAGTTCCCAGCGCAGAAGCGCCGCGCCCGCGGTGCCTGCCAAAACCGCGACTGCATGATGACCGTGCCAGGCGCTGTTCGCGGCGAGCCCGGCCGCCTGGGCGCCCGAGCGCACGATGGCATCGCCGTCGCGCACGTAGATGACGCGGTGGCAACCGGGCAGCCGCGTTTCCGCCTTGGGCGCGAGGCGGTCGCTATGCAAGCACAGGGTGTAGGAGGACAACTCTATTGCTTTGGAATTCGAGCCTTCTCGATCACCGCCCTCCACTTGCCGATTTCGGAGGCGACGAGCTTGCGGAAGCCCTCGGGCGTGTCGGGGCGTGTGTCCACCGCGAGCTCCGCGAAGCGCTGCTTGACGTCGGGCATCGCGAGCGCCTCCGCGACCGCCTGGTGGAGACGGTTGATCACCGCTTTCGGCGTGCCGCTCGGCGACCCGAGCCCGTTCCAGGACATGACCTCGTAGCCCGGCACGCCCGCCTCGTGCACGGTCGGGATATCGGGCAGGCCGGCAAAGCGGGTACGCGTGCTCACCGCGAGCGCCCTCACGGCGCCCGCCTTCACCTGCCCCACCACCGGCGCGATGAACTCGAACACGAGCTGCACGCTTCCGCCGCGCAGCCCGGTCAGCACCGCGCCCGTGTTGGGGTAGGGAACGTGCACCCACGCGAGACCGGCCATGGACTTGAACAGCTCCGAGGCGAGGTGCTGCGTGGCGCCGATCTGGATGGTGCCGACGTTGAGCTTGCCCGGGCTTGCCTTCGCGGACGCAATCAGGTCCTTCACCGACTTGATCGGCGAGCCCGTGTTCACGAGCAGCACGATGCTGAAGGTAGCCATGGAGGAGATCGGCGCGAAATCCCGCAACGTGTCGTAGGGCAGCGACTTGAACAGCGACATGCTGACCGCGTGCGCGTTGTTGAGCAGCAGCAGCGTGTAGCCGTCGGGCGCGGCCTTCGCCACGATCTCGCTCGCGACGATGCCGCCGGCGCCGGGCCGGTTGTCCACGACGATCTGCTGGCCGAGCGACGCGCTCATCTTCTGCGCGACCACGCGCGCCGTGATATCGCCGACGCCGCCCGGGCCGAACGGCACGATCAGGCGGATCGGCCGGGCGGGATAGGCTTGCGCGAATACGGATGCGGCGAAGGCCGCGAGCACGGCGAGCATGGCAAGTTGTGTCCAGGGTCGAAGCATGATGACTCCTCGTTCTTTTCCGGTGCCGTGGCCGGCACCCGGTCTCGGTCGAAGTTAACGCAACCCCGATGGCGGGTCAAACGCCGCCGCTTCCAGGCGTCGCCCCGGTACGGATATGATTGCTACTGCAAACCGGAAGGGATATCGATGGCAATGCGGCTGCGCAAGCTTTCCTACGCCCTTGGCGCCGAAGTGTGCGGCGTGGACGTCGCGCAGCCGATGAGCGAGTCCACCTTCGGCGAGATCTACCAGGCATTCCTCGCGCACGGCATCCTGCTGTTCCGCGACCAGGACGTCACGCGCAGCCAGCACATCGAGTTCAGCCGCCGCTTTGGCGCGCTCGACCGGCACGACGCGCTGCCCCGCGACCGCCATCCTGACTATCCCGAGCTCCTGATGGTCACCAACGAGCCCAAGCCCGACGGCAGCCCTTCCGATACCCAGTACACCGGCCGGCAGTGGCATTCCGACATGTCGTTCACCACCGCGCCCTCCCTCGGGTCGCTCCTGAAGAGCTACGCGGTGCCGGAGGTGGGCGGCGACACGCTGTTCGCCAACATGGTCCTGGCGTACGACACGCTGTCCGCGGGACTGAAGCAGATGATCGCCGATTTGCACGGCATCCACCTCTCGGGTACGCGCAAGCTCGCAAACGCCACCACCGGGATCGTCCGCGCCGAGGAGCAGAAGCGCATCAACCCGCCGGTTGCGCAGCCCGTCGTGCGGACGCACCCGGAGACCGGCAGAAAGGCGCTCTATATCGGCGAGAAGGTGAAGCGCTTCGACGGCATGACGGAGGAGGAAAGCGCGCCGCTCGTCGATTATCTCGTGCGGCACGCCACGCGCCCGGAATTCGTCTATCGCCACCCCTGGCGGAAGAACGACATCCTCGCCTGGGACAATCGCTGCGTCATGCACCAGGCGCTCGGCGACTTCGACGAGACGCAGCTGCGGCACATGGAGCGCACGACCGTGCTCGGCACGCCCTCCGGCTACGTCGTCACGTAGCCGGCAGCGTCACTCGTCACGCCTTATCAGACCTTGTAGACGATGTCGTGCTCGCGCGCGTGCTCGCGCACCTTGAGCCCGAAGTCGTCGCCCGGACCTGCTTCCTGGACCGGCGCGTGGTTGACCTGCAGTGAATCGACGCGCTGCTTGAAGTCGGTGGTGTGGCCGCGGATGTGGATGGTGTCGCCCACGCGCAGCCGCGCGGCTTCCAGCTTCACGACCGCGACGGACAGGTGGCTGTAATAATGGGTCACGGCGCCGATGCGCTCGCCCGGGGGCGCCATGCTCGCCGGGCTGATCGCCACCGGTTTGGGCGCCGCCGGCCGCGCGGCGGGCTTCCTCGCCTTGGGCGCGGCGCGCCGAACCGGCGCTCGTTTCGCCGGCTTCTTCGCTACCTTCTTGCGCGCCGCCGGCCGTTTCGCCGGCGCTTTCCTGCGCTTGGGCTTCGCTTTCTTCCTGGCTGGCATCTGCGGCCTCCTGGCGGGGAACCCGCCCGACTCGTAAGGTATAACGCTCGTTACATGCTAATCCAGCCAGAGAGCGGCATCAAACAAAATCCCCCCTTGCCCCCCTTTAGCAAAGGGGGGTGCGCAGAGCGCGGGGGGATTCCCAGTTACGCGCGCGGACGTCGGCCAGTGTGGCGGGAACCGCCGTGCCGGCGTGCTGCGAGCAGCTCGTCGGCGGTCTTCTGCTGCTCGGGCGAGAGCGCGGCGTAGAGCGGCTTTGCGACTGCGAGCGTCTCGGCGAGCCTTGCAGAAGCGGCCGAGAGCCGCACCTGCCCGCGTTCCATCCGCTCGATCGCCGTGGGCCGCGCGCCCTGCTCGCGCCGGGCGCCGCGCTCGGCGCGCATCGCCTGCACCCGCTGGTCGGCCTCGAGAGCGTGCTTGCGCAGCGTTCCGGCGAAGGCATTCCATTGGGCTTGCTGGGCGTCGGTGATCTTCAGGGCGGTCTTCAGGTAGGCGAGCCGCGCTTCGACCCGCTCGCTGGGCAGCCGGACTGCGCGCTGCCCGTCGTGCTGCCTTTGCGCGAAATGCCGCGGCCCGTCGCCGCCGGGACTGCCGGTTTGCGCAAGCGCCGGCGCGGCGGCCAGCGTGGCGAGGGCGGCGGATACGACTGCACTCATCACTGTCTTCTTCATGGCACCTCCTAGAACGTCATTGAAGTGAGCTTCCGCCCCCGGATGATCGGGGGCTCAGTCCTTCGGACACTGCGCAAAATTGGCCCGTTCCGCTCAATCGTGTAACACTTTGTAAGCGGCACCATCGGGCCACAATGTGGAAATCACGACACGGGAGGCGTCATGACCAGGGAGAGCAGAAGCTTTAGCAGACAGATAATGATTGCGTTCGGCGCTGCGGCCATTGCGTGCTCCGCGGCGGCGTGGGCGCAATCCGCTTCGACAGGCTCAGGACAGGCCTATCCATCGAAGCCGGTGGATTTCGTCGTGCACGTCAACCCGGGCGGGGGCACCGACGTCTTCGCGCGCCTCGTGACCGAGATCATGACCCGCGACAAGCTGGTCACGCAGCCGCTCGTGGTCCAGAACCGTCCCGGCGGCGCGGGCGTGGTGGCCTTCACCTACATCAAGAGCAAGCGGGGCGACCCGCACACGGTGCTCACGATGGCGACCGGCTCGTTCCTCACGGCCGCCTCGCGGCCCGACCTCGACCTCGGGCTCGAGCACTACACGCCGCTCGCGTTCTTCGCGCGCGACCCGCAGGGCATCATCGTCAACGCCGACTCGAAGTACCGGACCTTCAAGGAGCTGCTCGATGACGCGAAGACGCGGCCGGGCGAGATCGTGTGCGCGGTGACCTCCGCCACCGGCACCGGGCGCCAGACGCTGTGGAAACTGGAGAAGGAAACCGGTTCGCGCTTCAAGTTCGTCACCTTCAAGGCGGGCTCGGAAGCCATCCTCTCGGTGCTGGGCGGTCACGTGCCGTTCACCACGGAAAACGTGAGCGAGGCGTGGGCGCACATCGAGGCGAAGAAGATGCGGGTGCTGGCGGTGACGACCGAGCAGCGCATGCCGGCGCTGCCCGACGTGCCGACGCTGACCGAGTTGGGCTACAAGGTCCAGATCGGCACCGGGCGCGGCTTCGTCATGCCCGCCGGCGTGCCGAAGGAAGCGGCGGCCGCCATGGAAGCGCTGCTCGAGAAGGTGCACAAGAGCGCGCGGTGGCAGGAATACGCGGTGAACAACCTCTACGAGAACCGCTGGATGGGCAGCGCGGAATTCACGCGCTACCTGGTCGCGCAACGCGCGGCGCAGAAGGAATTCGTCGAGTCCCTCGGCCTTGGCAAGAAGAAAAAGTGACGATTACGGGTGACGAATCCCCCCGGCTTCGCCTCCCCCCTTTGACAAAGGGGGGCAGGGGGGATTGGTTCAGTCCGCCCGGATGCCCGCGTCGCTGGCGACCTTCGCCCACTTGACGGGGTTCATGGGGTCCTCCTCCACGTGTTTTGCGTAATGTATATCATGGCGCCGGGCACATGACATCAACGGTTGGATCGAACAAATGAGCGGACAACTGGAGGGAAAGGTCGCGCTCGTCACCGGCGCGGTGCGCCGCAACGGTCGCGCGGTCGCGCACGCGCTGGCGCGCGAGGGCGCCGACGTGGTGATCAACACGCGCCGATCGCGCGAGGAGGCGGAAAAGGTGCGCGCCGAGATCGAGCGCATCGGCCGCAAGTCGCTGGTCTGCGTCGCCGATATCACCGACGAAAACGCGGTGCGCAAGATGTTCGAGGAGATCGCGGCGCGCCTGGGGCGCGTGGACATCCTGGTGAACAACGCCGCGGACCGCGGCATCGTGCCCTTCACCGAAATGACCACGGCGCAGTGGCGCCACATCGTGGATATCGTCCTCGACGGCTCGTTCTTCTGCTCGCGCGCGGCGATTCCCCACATGCTGAAGAACGGCTGGGGCCGCATCGTCAACGTGAGCGGTCTCAGCCACCACGCGCCGAACTACCTCGGGCGGGTGCACGTCAGCACCGCCAAGGCGGGGCTCGAAGGATTCACGCGCGGGCTCGCGGCCGAGTTCGCGAAACACAACATCACCGTCAACTGCGTGTGCCCGGGGCGCATCGGGGGCGAGCGCTCCGCGACCTCCGCGGAGATGCCAGACCCCGGCATGATCCCGCCGGTCGGACATCCGGGCGTTTCCGAGGATATCGCGGGGGCGGTGCATTTCCTGTGCCTCCCCGGATCGGGGTTCATCACCGGCCAGACGCTGCACGTCAACGGCGGGCAGTTCCTGCCTTGACGGCCGCCCCGCGGTGACGGGTGCTTAGAACATCTGCTGGCCGCCGTCCACGTAGATCAGCTGCCCGCTGATCATCTTCGACCCGGGGCCGCACAGGAAGCGTACCGTATCGGCGATCTCCTCCGGCTCGACGCGACGCCCGAGCGGCACATTCGTCGGATCCGGGCGCGCCGAGCGGTCGGCCGCGCGCGCGGTGTTCATCTGGCCCGGGGCGACGCAATTGACCCGTATCCGGTGCTCGCCGAGCTCTTTCGCGAGCGCCCGCGTCATGCCGTAGAGCCCGAATTTCCCGACCGAGCCGTGCACGCGCCGCTTCGCGCCGGAGAGCGCCGTCATGCCGCCGATCGTGACGATCGCGCCGCCGCCGGCCCGGATCAGGTGCGGCAGGCAGGCCTTGGCGCAATGGAACGAGCCGTCGAGCGTGACCGCCGTGAGGCTCTTCCACTCGTCGAAGCTCATGTCGATGAACGGTGTCTCCTTGCGCACCGAGGCGTTCAGCACGAGGATGTCCAGCCGGCCGAAGCGCTTCACAATGCCTTCGACCATCGCGCTCACCGCACTTGCGTCCACGATGTCGGCCAGGAACGCTTCGGCGCTTCCGCCCGCGCCGCGGATCTCCTGCGCGACCTTCTCGGCGTCCTCGCGGGATGTGCGCGCGTTGACCGCGACCGCGGCCCCGCCCGCCGCGAGCGCGAGCGCGATGGCGCGCCCGATGTTGCGCGAGGCGCCGGTGACCAGAGCCACCTTGCCCGCGAGTTCCGTCGCTGCAGTCATTCACGCCTCCCCGATTTCGGAAACAGGCCGCAGATTAGCCCAGTTGCACTCCAATCACAAAATATCCTATGGCAAGTCCGGGGCCGAGGCGCTAGTATGGTTTGACG